>Ga0080004_1146832_pt1 | contig 10587 bp, 7 predicted proteins | sample WasSprMetagenome_FD_69207 | JGI IMG/M metagenome (GOLD analysis project Ga0080004, IMG submission 69207) | Sulfidic aquatic microbial communities from Washburn Spring, Yellowstone National Park, USA - WS (SPADES assembly) (version 2) | ecosystem: Environmental > Aquatic > Thermal springs > Hot...
TGCGCGCGCTCATAACATTTTTGGGCTACGCATTGTTGATGCAATACCAGTAGTTGGTATTTCAGCTCAAAAATACCAGTGGTTGGTGTTGAGAACATCTGGTCTTTTAAACTACTTTAGGGTTATTTAGCTGATTGGAAATTTGAAAAAGGATACGCCGATTTATGCTGTGTCCTCGATGTCTTAGTGAGAGTTGAGAAGTTTTATTAAGTAGATGGGAAATAGTAAAAGCAAAAGTTTATGAAATAAAATGTGATTGTTATGAAAATAGCAACTTGTACAACCATTTTATGCGTTGCGTTATTATTGGATGCTTTAGTGATTTTTGACGGTTCGCTATTTATTCATATGGCGCAAGCTGGTGTGGAGAATTTTAGCTTGTTAGATGTTGAGCTGATTCAAGTTGTTAAGGACGCGAAGCTTTTGATTACTGATAAGCCTACGGCGTTTCGCATCCATGTTTATAGCACATTTTATTATTCTTACTTTGATGTTAACGTCACATACGATTTTGGTTCACGATGGCTCCTTTCCAGAAATATTCCTATAAAATCTGGAAACAATTGGATTTACATTCCAGGAGGGCCGGTAATATATGACTCTGGACAGAGTAGAGTATGGGGGTCCACTACGTGTGTTAATTGGACAAGAGCAGGATTTGACGACAAGATTGAAGTGGTTATTGATCCGTTTAACGAAGTGGATGAGTTTGATGAGACAGATAACAGGAAGACGATATCAGCAAGATTTGTGGATACAAAATGGCTAAGAATACTTGTTGCCCCCCTTGGATGTGACCCAGCTGATTGGTATTCGGATCTTTGGGACAACATGCAATTTCTTGTAGACACGTACCCAGTTGCGCCTAAATTTAACAGATTTAGCTGGTCTATGTTATCTCCTATATCATATAACCGTGACATCCCCTTAGATGAGTATGCCAGATATTTGTCAACGCAAGCGCGAATTCTGCATTATGACCGGGTTGTGATTGTGAGGGCATGGGGACGTTGGAGTTTGGGTGGAAAAGCTATTGGTATGCTTAGGGAACCAGAGGATCGTGTTCCAGTAGTTGTTAATTGCGATCTTTTTAGGTATGATGAGGCGTTGGTAGCTCATGAAATTGGGCATACGTATTATCTTTGGCATCCCCATGACATTGGACCACCAGTCTATGAAGCTACACGCTACTGTGTGAGGACCGGAGAATATGAGCAAACAGTTGACACTTTCATGAGCTACAATCCTGGTCCATGGTGGATTGACAAAGGACGTTTTGATTCGGACTCGAGAACATGGGTTGACCTGCGTGCGCTCGGATATGACACTGAAGTTGAGGGGACATGGCAATGGAACCTCCTTGACCAGTTTGTAGAGCTTGAAGTCCCAAAACCTGTGTCGATTATTGTTATGGGAGGCTTGATATTTTCAAATAGGACAATCAAGCTTGACCATTGGTATCTTATACCTGAAGGAACCCCTGACCTTTTACCGCAAGCTGTAGCCCCTCAAAAGGGGGACTACGGAATATTTATGTTAGGCAAAGACAGACAAGTGCTCAGTCAGCTGAATTTCAATGCGTCCTTCACGTATCTCATGGATTTGAACGGCACATTAACTAAGGCAGAGACAGATGCGGTTCCTTTTCTTTTTAATGTGCCCTACGTTAATGGGACACGTTACATTCAAATCAGAAACGCTGAAGGGCAGGTATTGCAGGAAAGAGCGATCACAGCAAACCCGCCGGTTGTAAGCGTTACTTTTCCAAAAGGCGGCGAATCCCTGAATATTGGAGAAAACTATACGATTTCTTGGGAAGCCTACGACCTTGATGGGGACGAACTCAGTTACCTTGTATCCTACAGTCAAGACGGAGGAGGGACATGGATACCTTTGGCGAACAACCTCAAGGAAACAAGTTACGTTTGGAACACAACAAGCCTTACAGCTGGAGACAAATATCTAATCAGAGTGCTGGCTACTGACGGCACAAACACTGGCGAAGACACATCAGACGGCACATTTACAACCGTTGACTTGACACCACCAATTATCTCAAACGTCATGCAGAACCCATATGCTGACATGGTTCAACCAGACCAAAATGTAACAGTTTACGCAGACATATTCGACCTCAACAGCGGCGTAAAGAATGCCTCACTATTATATAGATACAGCCAAAACAACGGACTAACATGGTCACCATGGACGAACACGACAATGAACCCCGAAACACGAAACACCTTTAAAGGATTTATCCCAAGCTTCCAGTATGGAACGCTCGTCCAATACATGATACTCGCTGAAGACAACTCAAACAACATCGCAACAAACGACAACATGAGACAATACTACATATACACCGTTATGCCAGAAAACCCATCAATAACAACCCTAACACTACTTATTAGCCTAGTAACAGTTGCCACAATTTTAACAAGAAGGAAAATAAAAAGAGCACCTAAATCCCAAACCCATTTTAGCGCAAGTCGATTCTGTTAGCGATGACTAAAAGAAAACTAGAGTGTTAGTGTTTTATTTTTGCCCTTATGAGTGCCACAGCAATTAATATTGCTGTCACAAATAATGCGAGAATCATATTCGATGAGAATTCTGGTATGACGGTGTAAACGTAGTATTGTCCACTGTTATCGTCAATAATATAGTTTCCAGCGTTGTCGTATGCTACAAATTTATATCTTACAAGGGTATTTGCTTGTTGCACTTGAATTTCGGCTTCATAGAGTCTTGTAGTGGAGTTAAATGTCATAGGTAACTCAATCCATAAAGCACTGTCGTTTAAGTTATAAGCTAAAATGACACTTTTAACGCCACTCAAAGAATCGGTGACATTCGCTAAGACTTTCACCTTCTGGCCTGGTTCAACATTCCCTTCAGGTATGCGAAAAGAAATCCCTATGGTTGGAGGTATTATGTCTTTAGGATGCTCGTATTCGAAATAGATATAGGTATATTCACTTTCTGTCCAATTTTTTACATAAAATGGTTCCTTTTCATTAACCGTTAAAGTATAATTCTGGATAAGTTCTAAACCAACTTCTTTGGACAATCTTGTTCTACAAAATCCCATAGTGTTGTATGGTCCAGTTACATTGAAGTCGAATGTTTTAAATACGTCGCTCAATTCACAGCTTAACATTGTGGAGTTGCTTATTATAAGAACTTCATAAGATTCATCTTGATGCGTTATGTTAAAAAACTTTACAACGCCCATAAGCGGAAACCAATCAACCTTTAGATGTGGTATGTTGGTATCGCCTATTCCATCTTGGTTAGTATCCGTTCCATTGTAATCACTCCAATAATTTCCTTCGTATTCATTATCAAAGAAAATATTGGTAATTTTTCCGCTAATTTCTACCTGCTTTTCATTATCAACGAAGTTGTTAAGGTAAATGTAGATTCCAGAACAACCTTCGCTGATCACTATACCTACATTATTTTTGCTTATATTATTCCCCGAAATCGTTAAATTGTTAGTGCTGAGAAGGGAAATCCCTATATCGTTATTAGCAATGTAATTCTGTTCAAGACGAGAAGAAGATGTCGAGCTTATTGCAAGTCCACGACTATTTATTATAGTGTTTTTTCTTAAAATGCACTCTTGGGCGTTCCCCAAACTCAACCCGTAATTGACGAATAAATTTTTTTTAATTGTAACGTTTCTTGCTTTAAGTATTTCCACTTTCATATATCCTTCCAAAGTAATATTTCCTACTACCATTTTGTAAGGTGACTTTGTAGAATTGAAAACGTTATTCGAGAACTCGCAGTTTTCGGATCCTAGCAATGTAATCCACTGGTTTGTTCTTAAGTTTTCTATAGTGCAGTTTGCCGTATAGGCAATTAATACATCAACACAGATGTCCAGATCGCGCATTTTAATATTATAAGAGTTGACTACCGCCAAGAATCCAATATTTGAACAAAATTCATGGCTTATTTCAATATTAGTTTGATTTACCAAATAACAAAATGGCTTTCCATTAACTAGATTCGAAGTGTCAATATCCTGAAAGAATCCTTCTAAACTTGCGGAGTTAATATGGAATGACCGACAGCATTCGTTTATAATATTGCCTCGGATAACATTGCCACTCATACCAAAAGCCAAAACGATTCCTTGCCAACAGTTCGAGATTGTATTGTTCTGGATTGTATTGCCCCTCTCGCTAAAGTCTAGGGCCATTCCCTGCCAACAGTTCGAGATCTCATTATTCTGAATAGTATTGTCCCCCTCATTAAATCTCAAAGATACACCACACCAGCTACTTGAGACCGTGTTGTTGATTATCTCGCATTTTCCAGATAAAGAGCCACCTATAGCCGTCGACCACCCTTCAATATTATTGCCAATAAGCCTAAGATCCCTTGTTGCTTGCGGATAACTTTCACCAAAAATTCCAAAACTAGGCGCTTCCCATGAAACATTATACCCTATTATGTGATTTCTTAAAATAGTAACGTTTTGTGGTGCGGGACCTGGGTCGGTCTGGAAGTATATGCCATCAGAGTTACTTTGAATGAAGTTATTTTCGATAAGTATGTTGGAGCATCTGTGCAACAGAATTGCATAACCTCCTGTTTGCGGCGGAAAAAGTTTAATTATGCTGAAATTTTTTAATTCTATGCCATCCTTTAATAGCATAACACTACCTTTAATCGTAGTCGCATTCTTGTTTTCCCCTATAAGTTTTACAGGTTTATTAACCTGGATATAATCTTCTTCATAGGTTCCATTTAACACATAAATTGTATCTCCGTCATTTGCAAAATTGATGGCTTCAGAAATGGTTGAATAATGAGTGGGCACTATTATTACCCTTGGCGTGGCTTTCACCAACTGAAAATCGAGGCATAGAACCAATGCAGGCGTTAATAGCAACGGGAGGAGCGTTGCAAAGAAAATTTTCCTTGACATTTTCACTCCCTTTCGTCTAAACTACATACCTTGATCCAAAAATTTATAAGTTACTGAGAAATCCTCTGTCGCCATTATGTAGTTTTTGTGTGCGTCGTGCAAGTTTTGTCTTTATGAACTTAGCCGAAAAGCTAAGCATCGTAAAAGAAAAGGTTCAGCGCATGAAATGCTGAGCTTGAACAGCTCCTACAAAAAGACGATGAAATCCAAAAAACATGAAACCCACAGCTCAAAACATGCGAATTCACTTTTCATTCTCTCAATTTTTCTGTAAGCGGTGACTAAAGGAAACATCTTAAGGAAAATTAAAATGGGGGGGGGACAAGAACTTATTGATTTTTAGTTTTTAAATTGGTAGAATGGCAAAATTACCTGCAAATTATTCTTCAATCTATGCTAAGTGACAACTAAAATATAAAAAAAGTTATATGCGCACTTTAGAAACAAGTCCAAGGGGAGATTGAGTTAGCATGAAGAAAAAATATTTGACAATCACGATTTTGGTTTTTCTTTTTCCAGCGCTTGCAAGTCCATTAACTATCGAATTGACATTGGCAACATCGAATACATTGCAGCCGGCTTATTTCTTGGAAAATCCTATTTTCGTTAACGGTCTTCAAGGATGGTCAAGGAATTTGTTAGAGAATTTGGGCACAAATATAATCGCAATGGATTCAACTTATGGACCATCGGCAAAAATTTATGTTTCCGGTGCACCTGGTGCAGGAGATATCGAACAAAGAATTACGCAACCAATATTAAAAGGCACAGATATCGTAATAAAAGTCTATCAAACAAACACGGCGAATTTTGGACATTGGAGCGCTTTTCTTTATAATGGAACATTTAATGGAATAGATCCCGATTCTAAGCATACGTGCAATCAATATGCCGCGAACGTTGCCGGTGCAATATATACCCCGCTTGACGGTAAATTGACTACCATCGTTGAATACACAACCAACCGAACAGAAGGCTACAAAACAGTTTACTGGACCGCTGACAAAGATTATCCTGCTGGAACATGGTTTATCTTACATGGGGTGGTGTGGCCTGGAAGTGGCACATTCTGGTTCCTCGGGGTTTATGCTAGTCAAGAAACTTCTGTAACTCCTTTTTGGCTACAATGGTGGTTTTGGATAATCGTAGCAGGCATACTTGCAATCGCGTTAATTTTTTGGTATTTTTCATTAGAAAAGGCAAGGAGAGGCAAAGAAGCACAGCCGCTCTAAAGACAAATATCCTCCAAATTTGCCCAAACATGACGCTCGACTGCAGACAAACTCATAAATTTGCAAAGATACTAAACGAATTTATAAAATCCCCTTTCTTTTTATAAATTAGTAGATGGAGAGCCTTTATGGATAATCACCAAAACCTTCATCGGAAAAGCCTAATTTTTGTATTTTACTTTTATGGATCAAGAGGACGTGAAGAAGCTGTTTAAGCGAGACCAACTGATAGTCCTCTATTTCTCTCTCAAAAGAATCGCTTGATAACGGTGCACTAATTTTGGAAGAAACTTCATGTATCCACATACAGCAGAGAAAAGTCTTTCTGCGATTTTCAGAACTGCCTCTTCATGCGCGCGCGTTGGATGTATATGAGGGTGTTGTCGATTTCCTTGTGGCCGAGGAAGTTTTTAACGTGGATTATGTCTTTTGTGTAGTGGTACTCCATGGTGGCCCTTCAATGCTTTAGCGTGTGGAATGTTATTTTCAGCAATCTTGATTTTGAAAGTCTTGTCAAATGCTGCACTGTGCTAAATTAACACTGTATAGGCATTCGTTGCATGTTGGCGCATTTGTATAGCAATCAACATTGTTTGTTCTCGTATAAAAGCATCCCAAAGTTGAATACGGGCAGTCCCCACACCAAGGCACGTTTCTAGCCATGTCTCGCCTAATCTCTCTGAAAGTGGCATAGGGTTCTCGTTGCCAAACTTCTTTGATTCTCTCTTTTGCCGCGTTTCCAAAAATTACTTCGTAAATGTCTTTTTTGTGGGCGTTAACGTAAACTGGATGAGTGTACATGAATTCTTGGCACGGGGAGACAGCTCCATCACTTCTTATGACTAAAGTTTCCTTCTCAATGTAGGGGCACCTTCTTTCCTTGGCATCGGGGTAAAGGTTTGGCAGCTTCAAATCAATTTGGTATTCACAGGCGATTTTTTCGCTTTCACGGAAAACCTCTTCCAAATGCGTTGATGCCTCAAGCTTTTCTGTGGAGCTTAAAAGCAAGGGCAAATTAATCCAGTATCCTTTCTTTTCGGCTTCGGTCCAAAAGCTTCTGATGAGCTCTGTTGAGGCTGTCTCCATTTTCACGCCATAGGCTTTGCCGAAAAGCTCTAGGGTTGATTCTCGTATAAGGCGCCATCCATGTCTTAGGGAGGGCTTTAATATTTCAATGGTTGGTCTGCTCAAAGTTAGATACATGGTTTTTGCAAAAATCTCTTGCGTGTATGGCACGACATGGGACGCTATTATATAATCAACGTTTTTCTCGGCTGCAAAATTGACGAGTTCTGGAAGGTCTGAAAAGTTGTCTTCCATGATGACGGTTTCCAAACCTAGCCCAAAATCTCTTTTAGCTTCATCCTTGCTTTTTGCCAGCATTTCAACGTTGCCAGCTATCAATTTGAAGTTGGAACCTTCTCTTAAACGGCTTAGTTTGGCTTGGCTGATAGTATCTACAGAAAAGGATATGGAGTCCACACCTATTTCTTTTGTAATTTTTTCGGCGATTTCTGGAGTTAATAGTGAGCCGTTTGTGCTTATGAGGATTTCTCCATCGTCTTGAAGGTGTTTTCTGGCTATTCGGAGCATTTCAAGAATCTGCGGATGGATAAAGGGCTCACCAAAACCGTAGAGCACAATTTTCTTCAGAAATTGGAAGCATTCCTTTGCAATTTTTCTGTATAGGGCTAGTTCCATGTCTAAGGGTTTTGCGTTCCAAACACGCCTAATGCACATTTGACAGTTGAAGTTGCACCTGCTTGTAACTTCTATCTGCAGAGCCTCTGGGAATTCATCACTCATATGGATGCTTTCCTTAGATTTAGCCCCCGGCTAGTGGTGGGAATATGGCTATTACATCGTTGTCTTTTAGGGTTATCTCGCCTTTCAAGTCTTTGATGTTTCGCCCATTCACCATAATGATCATGTCATCCCTAACTTTCGTCTGCTTTTTGTCGTAAACATCGTCAACAAATTCTGGTCCTAGAATTTTAGACGCGTTCTCAATTAAGTTTGGAATGGTTCCATCACAAGCAACTGTAAGCTCTCTAGTTTTGTATTTGCTACGCAAAGTTGCGAAAAGCATTATTTTTACTAATACCAAAGCAGGCGCTTCCAACAAAAAATGGAGAAAAAGGGGGATTTTTGCTTTTCTAAAGTTCTATTTCAAGCTCAGCCAGCTTATCCTTTGTCGGGACGCCGTTAACCCAGCCGCGAAGCTTGTAATACTCTTCCTTCATTTTTTTAAGCTCTGTTACTTGACCCTTTGCTGGGCCTTCAGGCATAGGCTCTTCTAATAGGCGCCTTGGCAACGCGTCGTCTTTTCCGTCAAATCCAAACTTGTTGATTATGACCCTTTCTAGGTTGTAGATGCGCTCTCCAATTTTTAGGATTTCACCTTCTGTTAGGCTCCAACCGGTAACAGCCGACAAAAGTTCTGCGTAGTCCTTTGCACCTAAGGCGAATGTTGTGAACAGACAGTTAACAGTTGAGTTAACCACACACGTGAAGTCTTGGAATACTTTAACCCACTTCGCCTTTCCCTCAGCTTTCAATGGGTCAATTTTCTCTGGTATTCCAAGAACTTCTGGTGAGACCGTATATCCGGTTACGTGACAGCCTCCTCTGTTTGCTGTTGCATAGTTGAGTCCAATGCCTTTAATGGCTCTTGGGTCGTAGGCTGGCATCTCAAGGCCTTTAACGCTCATGGATAGTTCTGGATGCCCGTAAATTTCGCAAAGCTTCTTCGATCCTAAAGCCAAATATTTTCCGAATCCAACCTTATAGGCTGTTCGCCAAACAGCTTCCACAAGGGCTGCTGCATTGCCAAAGCGCAAGTCTAACCCTTGCAAGTCTTCTTGTGGTATATATCCTCTTTCATTGAGTTCCATGGCGGCGGCTATTGTTGAGCCCATGCTTATTGGGTCCAGTCCAAGTTCATCACAGAAGTGGTTGGCTTTAACAACCGCGTCTAAGTCCTTTACAGCTGTGCTGCTTCCTAAAGCCCAAATTGACTCGTATTCGGGGCCTTCCGAAGCTAAAACCTGGAACGGGCCGGATTTAACGCTTGTTACTCTTCCGCATCCAATGGGGCAACCCCAGCATGCCCTCCGACTGGTCAAGTATGCTTCTGCAAGAGTTTCTCCGCTTATCTTCTCTGCGTCCGGATTTACACCGGTCTGCCAGTTCTTGTAGGGAAGCCCGCCGGCTGTGTTAATTATGTTTATAAGTATGGCGGTACCGTATGTTGGCAGTCCAACGCCCGTAACGGAGTTATTTTTCAAAGCATCTAAGCATCTTCTTGAAACTTCAGAAAATCTTTCCGGGTTAGCAACTGGAACTTTTTCTTCACCGGATACAACAATAGCCTTAAGCTTTTTAGAACCCATAACAGCACCTAGCCCCGTTCTACCCGCAGCTCTATGTTCATCATTAATTATGCACGCCATGTACGCCATATTTTCGCCAGCCGGACCGATACACGCTACACTTGTGTTTTTGCCGCCAACTTTGTCCCTCAAAATCCTGCAAGTATCAAACACGTTTTTACCCCATAGGTTGCTGGCATCCCTTAATTCGGCTTCCCCGTTCACGACAGCCAAATAGACTGGTGTTTCAGATGCTCCCTCAACCGCGATGATGTCAAACCCGGAAAACTTTAGGAAAGGCCCAAATTCCCCTCCAGAATTTGCGCTTCCAATAGAACCTGTTAAAGGCGATTTTAACGCCATCACATGGTATCTGCCGTTAGACGGAAAGCCGGGAATACCTGTTCCAGGGCCTGTTGCAAATATCAAGACGTTTTCTGGACCTAAGGCGTTGATATCCTTTGGTGAAATTCCAGCTTTTTCATATTCCTTCAAGTACTTGTATAGGAGGTATACGGCGTAACCTTTGCCGCCAAGGTACTTTCTGGCAATTTCTTCAGATGTTGACTCAACTTTCAAACTATTGGTCGTTAAATTGACTCTTAGAATTTTCCCCATATAACCCCTTGGCATGAAAACACCTCACTTAGTTTTCTATGCTATAGCAGATTTAATATTTGCCCTAACTTCAAGTCTCAGCATTTTTGCGCGCGCAAGAGTTTTATTCAAGTTATGGTTTTAAAGTGTTCCTTTGTAGTGGATTGTCGCTGGGCATCCGACGCATTTACCGTTTAGGTATCGTGTGCAGGGTTTGCAGTCTACATCGCATGGTGCTGTGTGCTTTTCTTTGTGGGTGAGGTGTTCTCTTATTGGTAGGAAAGGTGTGAAATGTATGTCGCCTATTGGGTAGAATTCTGATCTGCGTATGCCAGCGCTGCTTCTTAGGGAGCATTTTTCTATGGATATGCTTTCCAGTGTGTCTTGGTTTTCTGCTACAACTAGGGCTATTAGGTTGTAGCCGCCTATTGTTTTAAATATGTTG
>Ga0080004_1196728_pt1 | contig 10586 bp, 11 predicted proteins | sample WasSprMetagenome_FD_69207 | JGI IMG/M metagenome (GOLD analysis project Ga0080004, IMG submission 69207) | Sulfidic aquatic microbial communities from Washburn Spring, Yellowstone National Park, USA - WS (SPADES assembly) (version 2) | ecosystem: Environmental > Aquatic > Thermal springs > Hot...
ATAAAGCGCTTGTGTCATTAGCTGGCAAGTATTCTTCTTTTCTTTTAAAAATCGATGTAAGTTCTTCTGAGCCATGTTTTACTTCATTTACTACTTCAACTTCTTTCTCGCTAACAAACCTTAAATTTTCTTTTAACCAATCGTAAACAGACTGATTCAAAATTTCATCAATCGGAACATCCTTATTATCGATTTTGTAAGTAGCTCTATCTCCGAAGAAAATTTTCATTGGTTTTAAAACTTTTCCTCCTCCAAACTTTGTTTTTGTCTCGCCGGCAACCAACAAAGCTTTATCAACGTTGAAATGGAAAATTTGATTGAATTTTTTTAAATAATATTGCGCTAGATTTATAGCAAATCTATCAGCAACAGAATCGCAAATTGTATCCGGATGTCCTATGCCTTTTCTTTCAACGATTTCAATTCTTGGCAATGAATATTTGAATGAGTTAATTTTTATATTTTGCATTGAAAATTTTGAATGTTAAATTTAAAAGTTTTTTTAATGTTGAACAAAATCTAAATTAATGGGACGGTAGCTCAGTCCGGGAGAGCGACCGGCTGAAGACCGGTGCGTCGTGGGTTCAAATCCCACCCGTCCCAAATTTTTAAGGAAGAGAAATAGTTACATTCACTATTGTTTCACTCTTTTCAAACCTGAGAGAATAAGTGTTAATCTCTCCTTTTCCAATTAGCTTGTTTATCAAAGAAGAAAGGGAAAATTTAGAAGGTAGGTTGCCTAAAAAAGGTATAGTAGCGTTACATTCAAGTTCCTCACATCTTAACCTTCTGTTTTTAATTTTTATGCAAATGAAATTTCCAAAAGAAGACTCTTTATTCAATACTTTTTCTTTTAGCTCCTCTGAAGAATATTGAGTATATTTGTCTTGAGCTACATAAATTCCTTCAACGCTTTCAGCAACATTTATTTCATAAGTTTCAACATTACCAGAAAATGTCCAGCAAAGCCTGTTTATTATGTTTTTCATTTCTGCAAATTGCTCCAACGTTTTTTGCTCCCTCAAAGCTTGATTAGTGTTGTAAATTTGAGAAATTGCTAATGATAAAATTAACAAACCAGCTAAAACTCCTGCAAAAACCCAAAACCATTCGGAAATTGCCTTCATGTTAATTCTCCACAACAATAGCATAATCCAATTCTCTGAATTTCACTATAGCATAATCTTTAGATGTATCAAAATTGCTCAAGTCTATTTTAGGTTTGCCTTCTGGATATCTTTGTAAGAATTGTTTTTCAACCCAATCTTTATCTACTTTGCTAAAGTCTCCATAAAGATGGAAACATGTGGCATCTTCTCTATATTTTTCCCCTGTTTCATCCCAACAAGAAAATGCATAAGCGAGAATTTGCCCGCTCGAAAACGGTTCTGTTTGCTTAATATCTTCTGCCTTAACTTCTTGTTTCCCCATCAGTTTATTTATAAATTTTTTTATATCGTCTGAAAAGTAAATGATCATGCTGATTACAACCATAGCAAGCGCAAGCAAAATAATCCATTGAACAATATAATCTAAAGCTAATCCTTTCATCCTATTACCTCTATCGCATTTTCTTTGCTATTGTATCTAATCAAAATTATTTTTTGATTTCTTATAGCTTCTCCTTCCACTTTCCATAAAATTTGGTCTTGAGCTCCACATCCATAATCAGAATTTTCTACTCGAGAGTTTTCTATTGATTTGCATCCATCCTCTTCAATCAAAACCCTTGTAACGTTAGCTTCTGTAACATCATCAACGCTTCTTTTCAAATGAATTTCATAGCATGCATGATCTTTGTTCAACCCTTTAACTTCTGCTTCCTTCCAACAACTTATTATATATGCTAAAATCATTCTTGAAACAATTCTATTGTCGCTTTCGTCTATTTCTTCAACTTTCACTTCCTCTTTCACATAATCTTTGCATGCTTCTGGCACCGATATTTGTTTAGAGAACAAACTTTGAATTTTGAGAAAAACATTGCAATAAAACCAGTTGGAAGCATTCTTGAAAAAACCAGTTAAGTAAAGAAAGGTAATCATTCCTGCCATTGCAATTATTGCTGCAACTATTGTTTCAAGAGCTAACGCTTTCATATCTTTCCTCCTCTATAAAAATGTTGCCATTCTCACATCTAATAATTACTTTTGAATTGGCATGTAAATCTTCTGCAAAAAAATGATCTTTGTTTATTTTTTCTGTATTCAACTTTGAAAGTATTTCATCTGCTAAGATATCTTCATTCGAAAAAATTTGCATTTTGTTACAAATAACGCTACCTTTAACATTCGAATTTTGTTGGTAGCATTTGTAAGCTAACTGAAGAAGCTGCGAAATAATTAAATCTTTGCTTCCTTCAATTTTTTCTTCTTTCTTGAAAAACCAGAGGTTTGAAGCCAAAGAAAACATCAAAAGAGCGAAGAAAATTGCGACGATTATCAAAACGATTGTAGTAAAAGTATTCATTGCCCTAACCTCCCAGCGATTTGATTGTAGATTGGTTGGAATGCCCAGATTACTCCGAAGAAGATTAAAGAAAATAAAATGATTCCAGTCAACATCCATTTGTAAGTTAAATACTCTCTATGAACCCTGTTAAAACCTCTAGCTATTCCAACGTAAAAATAGCAAATTATCAGAACGCTTTCTATAAAGTAAATTCCAACTATTAACTCCATTAAAGTTGGCGGCATAACTTCTTGTATTTTTAACAATTCAAAAATATCAGAAAAAGTCTCTCCAACAACCACTCCACCTTCCATTTGCTGGAAAGATTTCAAAATGTAAGCTACACCTTGCAAAAGCTGAATTATTATAACAGCTGAAGAGGCTACTATTGCTGCCATGAAAGGAGCGATTAATTTTCCTTGCATTTCTAAGTTAGAAGTTATTTCTATCGTTGTCTTTTTAATCAAATCCTCTATTTCACTTAACCTTCCTAAGTAATAAGAAATGTTTTTTGTGACATAGCTTGCTATTGTAGAACTTTTGGATATTGCCGAAGTTATTATACTCATAACATTTTTTATCATTGAAGAAGGAATCTCTTGAAGCAAACCTTTTTCTCCAAAAAGTATGCTCTCTAAACTTCTTGCCTCTTTTACAAGCTTTTCATACATTTGTGCAAAAAAGCGATATATTGGTGAATCAGTTTTATTTATTCTTTCATATTGCTTTTTAACTTTATCCAATGCAATTTCTATTGGAACGTTTTGTTGCAAAGCTGAATGCAATTCAAAAAGGCCATACTCAAAATCGTTTTCCAACTTCCTTATGTATTGATCGAATTGAAAAGGTTTAGAAGACCTAAAGAAGCAAGAAAAAATTATGATAAAAGCTAAACCCCATATGACAAACATGGCATTGAATGTATCTATTAATATATGCTCTTGAGAATAGGAAGAAAGAGAATATTCTCTCCAAAGTTGTTCTGCTTTTGCTCCAGAATAAGTTGTTGAAATGTAGTGATAATAGGAAAAAAGTTCTGCATAGTGTAACAAGCCTGGCAGCATAATTATTACTCCAAAAAGTATTGCCAATGGTACTATTGGAAGTTGAAGATTTCCGAATTTTATGTATTTGTCTGGTTGGACTTCTTCCATCTTTTCTGTATGCGAGTAACCTCCTGGTCTTTTTGATAAAATTCTGTAAAGAAACCAGAAAAGAATTACTGGTAATAAAATCGTATAACCAAAAGCTATGTAAAAAGGTTTTATTGCCCCAGCAAGAAAGATGCTTATCAAAGGAAAAGCTACCAAACCCATTAATGGCAACATTATTCCAAAGAAAAGCAAAAGTAAAGAAGGGGTTCTCAAATTTTCTGCATAACCTTCCATCTTTCTGTAATTTCCTTTAAGCAATCTTTCTGTCGATGCTTGTAAAATTTCACTTCTTCTTTCTTCGGAAGGAACGATCTCTATTAGCTGCATCATCGTTAAAGCATTTACAAATTCTTCATTCCACAAAAGCCATTTCTTGCTGAAAGCTGATAAAGCTTCTTTCATGTTAGTATATTTTCCAGAAAATACACTCCAAACAGCTTTTTTTAAATCATTCCCTAAAGGACCATGGCATCTTGAAGCAGCATAAACAATAGCTGCATCGTAAACAGGGTTTAAAGAAAGATAGCTTACCATGTATAAAATGATGCTTGCAGCCTCATTCGCTGCTCTTATTCTCACAACTTCTGCATAGAATCTTGGATAAGTTAAAAAGTGGATGAAGATGAGGAATGGAAAAGAAAGGAAAATTAAACTTGAAGGAAAGTCTAACAAAGAAAAGGGAAGAAAGAGTAGGAGAGAAATCAAGAAAGAAAAAATTGAAAGCGAATACGCTTCCTTTGCACTTACTTTCAAACCTGAAAGCCATATCGCTTGTTCAAAATATCTTCTCAAATTTTTTGGACATGAAACTTTTAGCGGTATTTTTTTACACAAACTTTCGTAGAAAGAAAGTTTCTTTTCTTCTTTTTCAACAAACTCTTGAAAATATTGCGAAGAAGGTAAAAAAGAATCTTGATTCATAGATATTTTGAACTTCCAATTTTAAAAAAACTTATCATTTAAAATTTAACAACCTTCTCCAAAAACTGTTTCATACCAATTTTCTGTTTCAGGTACACTACTTGCAAATTTTCTATCCGAGCATTTGGAAGAAAAGCCAACTATATTATAAAGAGCTTGAGTAGCCAATTTTCTATCTCCATCATACTTATCCAACAATGTTTGGCAAAGCAACTCTTTGCATTTCTTTATAGCCTCTAATCCGCTGCCAAATCTATCCTCGCATGGAACCACTAAAAAGCAGTATACTCTATCCTCGCATGCATACCATCTATACTTTCCCACTTGTATTATATTGTATTTAATGCCATCTCCATCCCAATCATCTCCTTGAAAGTAATAGGTACAATAATCCAAACTCTTTGGATCGTTACAATAGTTTTCGCATTTGGATAGAAAATCTCTTTTTGCTAATGTTTGCTGAGGGGTAGAAATTACTCCAGGTTTAAGGTAGTAAAGTATTAAAGATATTATTGCCCCTGCAAGCACAAGAAGAACAACAAGCATTATTATTGTTTCCAGACTAAGTTGCCCTTTTTTCATATTCATAATTATTTCCCTATTTAAAAATGTTATATCCAACTCACAACAAGTGGGTCGCTTGATGCTCTAACACCAAGTAAGCTTTCTATTTTTGCCACATACGTTTTTGAAGTCCGAGAAGTGAAAGTACGAATAACTACGCAGGTTTTACCTGAAATGCATTTCTTAATCAAATTAGAATCTTCGTAAATTGTTATATAGTACGGAGTTTGCCCGATGTCTACATTTGAATAAGCAACCAAAGTTACACTTTCGCCGATATCTGCTACGGATTTAAGAGTTGATGTAGAAAGAGTAAGAGTGAATGTTGGAAATATTTCAGCCATTTTATATCTCATTTGTTCTGCTTTCCAATTAATACATACAGTTCCTGTACTACTTGCCACATTCCCGTTAGAATCTTCAACTCGCGCAAGATAGCAAATTGTTCCTGGGGTAGAGGATGTAAGTTGGAATGTACAACCAGAAGGATTACTGCAAGTTGTAAGCAATTTGAAAGAACTTTTATCATAAATTCTTAGGTAATAACCAGTCTGCGTGCTTGGAACATTAGAATAAACATGAAATGTCACTTGAGTATTAACTATTGCTTCTTGAGTATCTGCATAAAAGTTAGTGATACTGTACTGAGGTGGTGATGGACGAGGTTTATCTGAGCATTTACATCTCCACTCTGTCTTATCACAATAAGATATTTTATCTCCACAATTTATGTAGCCATCTTGAGCTAATCTTTCGCATCTTTCATCTTTACAACACATATCTATTGGCATTTTATAAGTAGGAATCCACTTCCATTTTTTATCTGAAGTATCATAAATACAAACTCGACCTTTATCAAGCTGTACATCCAAACAATGATCTTGATCGCAAGATCCTTCACTCGGTAAAGTAGTGGTAGTAGTAGTTGGTTTAGATGGACATTTATAACAGTATGTGTAAGGAGGTCCACATAAATCACAAACTCCATCCTTGCACATCACATAAAATCCTGCAAGCTCTGGTGTACAACAATCTTTATTAGAAGAACATTTCGGAGCTGGCTTTTCGCAGTAGCACTCATCCTCATGTTGATATTGATGAGTAGTGTCCTTTCCACATTTCCCTCCTCCCCTGTTAGCATTCTTACAAACAGAATCACATGCCTCATCTCTGCATACGCATTTACCTTGTGTGATATCATAGTATTCATATGCTTTACATTGTGGTGTAGGCTTGGTGCATTGTTCAGAAATCCATTTCCAGTCCTTACAAGAACCTTTTTCTGACCTGCAAGTAGAGTCGTCAGCACACCAACCACAGCTTGGATCTATAGTACAACTCGTGCAATCCGTGTATTGTTTACAGCGATCTGTTGGAGGTTTGGAACAATCTTCTTGTCTGTATATTACTTCATTACACATCTCTGCAGACAATAGGTCGACACACTCCTTGGTTGTTTCACACCAATTACACTGTCTTTGCTGTGTACAACTAACACAATCTGTATAGTGATTACAAGGTAAACCTGAAGGTAAAGTAGTAGTTGTTGAAGTAGTGGTTGTTGTGGTAGATGTGGTAGTAGTTGGGCACCCAGCACTATACCAAATCCAGTTTTTACAAGTACCTACAGAAGGTTTTGTAACATCAGTAATATCACTGCTTCTACATGTAGAATCATCAGCACACCAACCGCATGTACGCAATGTATTACATTCAGTACATGATCTGTGTTGACTACAAGGATCTGCTTCTTTCTCAGCGAAAGATAAAAGTCTAACAGGAACTGAACTATAAATATAGTAGTTCCCACTTCCTTTCTCATAGTTTACTCTAAAGTAATAGGTACCTGGTTCTAGTTCTTTTTCAGAAGTGCAAGATTCGGTTTCTCCTTTTTCAGTTTTTAGAGGTTTGCATCCATTGATCTTGACATTTGCAAATTTCTTTGGAGGAAGAGTCCCATCCCACGCAACACATAAATCATAATCAACATTTTCGTCCATTGTAAGAGTAATGGTTACCTTCTCTTTCTTTTCAAGTTTGAATATAAAAATATCACTTCCAACTGTCAAACCAGAATATTGAGGTTTTCCTTTCTCTTTTTCAGAAGGAGTTATAGAAGGTTGAGAAGGAACTGAAGGTAAAGGACATCTAGAATTTCTATCTACTTCACAAGTAAATTCCTTTCCATCAGGGTAAGTTACATTAATTTTCCAAGGAAAGAAAGAAGCTGAGCTTATAGAAACCTGAGCAGAACTAAAAGTTTCTTCTTTTGGAACTTCACAAGTAAATTCCTTTCCAATATCATCTTTTGAAACTATAAAATTGCATGTGTACTTTTTCATGGACCACCAATTATTCTCAAGTTGTTGATTTATCATTATTCCTAAATATCTAGAGTAAGGATCTTCCGTGCCTAATATTTTAACCTTTACTTCTTCAGCTTTACCGATAGAGATAATTAGCATTAGAAATAAAACTGAAAAAAGAAAAACTGCTTTTTTTCTCATAAGACTATTAGAAAACAAAATTTAAATAGTTTTATGAAGCTTTGAAAAGTAAGTTGATAACTGAAAAATAGTGGAGAAATTAGCACTTCATACTAGGCAGGATATCTTAATTTTTAGTATAAGAGGATCGTCTAAAAACTTTAACTTTAAAAGTAACAGATTTTTTATTCGTCTTTAATTTATTGTATGGCTTCAGAATTTTTCCTTCTTGCAAGTTTAGTATTAGTTGGAATCATCTTTTTCTCCGTTTTTCAAACATATACTTTAACTCAATCTTCAGAAACAAAAAAAGCAGAAGTTAGAGCTGAGGCTGAAAGAATAGCTTCTCTTGCTTATAAAATTTCGAAAGACCCTTCAAACTATTTGCAGTATTGCCTCTCAACATTTCTTTCTAACATAACCATAGAAAATGGATTACTCAAATATGAAAGTGGGAATTATAAATTCACTTTTCTTGTTCCTCAAAATATTGAAAACTTTCAACTACTTGAAACAACAAAAGTCTGTTTTGTGAAAAAAGAAAACAAAGTGATTTTATCCGGAGAAATTCAAACTTGCAATTTCAATGGAATTTGTGAAATTGAAGAATGCAAAGTAGATTGCCCAGATTGTTATGGTCCAAATAATCTTTGTATAAATGATAATTTTTGCAATCCAAAAATAGGAGAGAATTGTAGAAATTCTTTAGATTGTTCATGCAAGTTTTTTGGTTTAAACTATATTTGCTGCCCAGAAAACCCTTTAGCTAATAAACTTGGTTGTTTGTATTTATCTGATGAAAAGAAAAAAGGGCAAGAGTGTTATTGTGATGAAGAATGTGAGGTCAACTTAAAATGTAATCCTGTTGATCCGAGTTTTACTGCTTATAAGAATGCTTGTTGTGAAGAGGGAAAAAGTTGGAATGGAAAAGAATGTATTTCCTCAAGTAATGAATGCAATTATCCCTGCTCCTCAGGTTGCATTCTTCCAAAGAAATGGGATTGGAGAAATGTAAATGGTAAAAATTGGCTAACTCCAATAAAACATCAAAAATGTGGCGATTGCTGGGCTTTTTCTACAGTTGGATCTTTAGAAGCTATGTATAAAATAGAAAAAAACAAACCTGAGGAAAATCCAGATTTATCTGAGCAAGATTTACTTTCCTGTTCTGGGGCAGGAAATTGTAATGGTGGATTTCCAGATCGTGCTCTTGCCTATGTAAAACAAACTGGTGTAGTAGATGAAAATTGTTTTCCTTACGTTGGTAGAGACATTGCATGTAGTAAATGCTCAGGTTGGAATTCAAAAATTTTAAAAATAAATAAAATAGTAGTTCCTCAAGATTATGAAGATGTTAAGAGGAGACTAGTGTGTGAGGGACCGCTTGTTGGAGGTTTTATAGTTACTACTCCTAATGGAGAAGACAACGGGCATGCTGTAGTATTGATTGGATATGATGATGAAAGGAAAATTTGGATAATAAAAAATAGTTGGGGAATAAACTGGGGTGAAAACGGATATGGATATATACCGTATGATGGTGGAATATATGGAACTCTTAAGTGGAGTCAATTGGTATTGGTAGTTGGTGGTAGAAATGTTATATAAAATTTTCCAATGCCTATTGTTTGCTTCTCTCCTCCTTTTTTTTATCCCTATTTCTTTTGGTTTAAAAGATCTAGGAGAAGCTTATTGTGAAGCTTTAAACTATACCTTTAAAATTGAGAAAACTGAACTAGGAGAAAAAGGAGTTTGTATTCTTCCAAATAATCAAGCCGTAGATGCGTGGGCTTTTTACGAAGGAAAGGAAGGAAAAGGATATGATTATTGTTCTTTAATCAATTCCTCTTTGGTTATTGTAAAAGATAGAGAAATTTGTAGAGGAGTGAATGAATGTGTAGCATGCGAATTTTCAAACGGAACAAAAGTACCAGTAATGGTTCTACTTAACATAAGCTTGAAAGAGGAAGTTTGTGGTGATGGAATTTGTGCTATTGGAGAAAACTATGGAAATTGTCCTCAAGATTGTCCTTCTGGTGGTAGAGATGGATATTGTGATGGAGTACAAGATGGTATTTGCGATCCGGATTGTGTATTTTTCAAAACTCCAGAAAAAGATCCAGATTGCGTAAAAGAAAGATCAATTTGTGGAAATAGAATTTGTGAAACCGGAGAAACTCAAGAAAATTGCTGCAAAGATTGTGGTTGTCCTTCTGGCTACAACTGCATAGAAAACAAATGCGTCAAAACATCTTCTCCCTTAATCTATCTAATTTTCGCCTTAATACTTGCAATTCTAGTAGCGATGGTAATTCTTCAAAGCAAAAAATTTCATCCTCAATCCTAATGTAAATATATTTTCTAATGTTTGTTAAGCTTTCTTTTCTATTTTTCCTCTCTTTTCCATTCAAAATGAGGAACGATTTCAATTGGATTTGCTCCGATATTTAAAATTTCTATGCCACTCCCTTTTGGTCTTACTAACAGTTGAACGTTAGAAGCAGACTCTAAACTCTCTTTAAGTCTAATTATGAATATCCCATTTTCCAATGAAGATTTAACTTTTCCATGATACATCATCCGTTCTTAATTTCTGCTATTGCTTCCTTTCCTTTCTCGGTTTTTCTCACAATCACATAATGCTCATCTTTCTTAACTAAAAATGAAGGAACTTTCTTTTTTGTTGCGCTTATTATTTTCTGAAGATAATTTTCAAATCCTTCCTCAATACCTAAGTTAGACCCTATATGGTTCAGGATTTCTTCGAGTTTTTCTCTTTCTATTTCAATTTCCACCATAATCTACTTTGGAGTAAAACTTATAAAGCTTTTTTACTTGATTTAGAATGCCATTAAACTAACAAAAAGCGTTAATGATAATAATTGGAAAAACAAAAAAAGTTTTATGAAAGCCCAAGTTGAAGAATTTTTTTATTTGGCAACAATAATTTTTTCTGGAATACTTTTAATTGTTTTTCTCACCTACCAACAATCTACACGAGGAAAAGAAG
>Ga0080004_1165998_pt1 | contig 10585 bp, 14 predicted proteins | sample WasSprMetagenome_FD_69207 | JGI IMG/M metagenome (GOLD analysis project Ga0080004, IMG submission 69207) | Sulfidic aquatic microbial communities from Washburn Spring, Yellowstone National Park, USA - WS (SPADES assembly) (version 2) | ecosystem: Environmental > Aquatic > Thermal springs > Hot...
ATTTTCTTTAATTTCTTCTTTAGTTTCATTTCCATAAGCTTTTTTCAAAAATTCAGAAGATGCCTTTTCCAGTTCAGGCTCTTTTGTAGCACAACTCACTAAGAAAATTAATAAACTAAAAACTAATAGCTTGCCCCAAAAGGAGCTTTTTAGTTTTGTCTTTAATTTGTAAATCCACATAATAATCACCTATCCTTACTATTTTTATGTCCTTCTCTAATTTACTTCCCTCAGTAAATTTACTATTATTTATTATACATATCTTTTTCGTTCCTTCTATATAAATCATACTTAAATGTAGTGTTTTTATAGGTCTTAACTCTGAAACTATTGTTTTTTCTTTGGGAACTTTTTCTTTAAAACCAGTTAAAAAGGGATCCACAATTATATTATAGTTTCCTACAAGTCTAAAGGGTTTTAAGAAACTTAGTTTATTTAACTCATTTGCTACCTCAATGTAGCTTGAAGAGAGCTTTATTTCGGAAAAGGGGATTAAAGTATTTTTATATTTTAAAAGAAATAAAATAGAAAAAATTGCTAAAACCAAAATAGGTCCCCAAAAAATCAAATAAATTTTATAAATCTCTTTCATTTTTACTTAACCTAAAAAGCATATTTTACTTTTTCTCCTGATAATCTTATCGTATAAAAACAGGTACTGTTTAAAGTTTCGTTTTCACTTTTTTCACAAGTAGAAATAGTAGCTTCTTTTATTCTAAAAAGACTTCCGTTTTCAGAATATAAAGAAGATAGATTTGAAAGGGCAGAAGAAAGACTATTTATTTCAAAAGCTATATTTACAGGTATAGTCTGGGGTTCTATTAATCTTTCTGGATTAATCTTTAAAATCAAAAGATTAAGATTTTCTACTTGAGAAATTAAATTATTTTTATTTTCTAAGAGTGAACTAAGTTTCTGAGAATTATCAAATATTTTAATAACTTGAGAAAAGACAAAAATTAAAGACAAGAAAAAGAATATTAAAGAGAAATACCAAAAAATAAGTTTTCTTTGGTAACCCTTTATTAATTCTTTCATTTTATTAAAGATAAACTTAAGGTTGCTTTATTTTCTTTTCCTGAAAAATTAAAATTACTACTTTCTATTTTGAAGTATCTACCAAAATCTTTAATCAACTCATCTGTCTTTTTTTGGGTAGATAAAAAATCACCTCTAATTTCAATATCTATCAAAATTTTAGAAGTATTATTTCCAACATTTTCTATTTTTAAATTTTTTAAAATTAAATTATTATCCCAAATTTGTGAAAGCCATATTAAAAACTCATCAAGTCTGAAACTTGCTATCTTTTCTTTTTCCAAATTTATATATGTTTTTATTTTTTGAAGAGATTCTTCTGGCAATTTATAAGAAATTTCATTTATTAATTTTCTTGTAGAAAGTAGTTCAAGATCAATTTTTTTCTCTAAATCTGAATTCATTTTATAAAAAACAATGCCTAAGAGAAAAATTTAAACTTGCTAAGCCTAAAAAAAGAGGTGTTAATTTTTCAATCCATTTTATCTGATTTAAAAAAACTTTTTCTAAATAGGGTAAAAAATTAAATTCTGGTTCAAGTTCTATAGTACCAAATATTTCAGGATAGATATAAGCTTCTTGTGCTATAGAAGTATCAAGATTAATTATAGGTAATTTTGTTGCTTCTATAAGAGCTTCCTTTCCTATCTTTTCTCTTTCCTTACCCAAGAGAATTAATCCCTTTAGGTCTTCTCTAAAAAATCTATACAAATAATCTTTTAAAGTCAGTATATCTCCTAAAAGAGCTTGAGGGGAAATTCCAATAAATTCATCTACAGGGGAAAATTTTCCATATAAAGGTGCCTTTTCAGAAACAGCTAAATACCATATTCCTGTAAGATCTAAAATAACTAATAAAACAGGATAACTAATATATTTATAGGCAAATACTCTTTTAAACCAACAAAAGGTAGAAAGTAGTTTATGGGTGATAACTTCTACTCTTGCTTGAGCTTTTCTTAACCTTTCAAGATAGGTATTAATAATTTTTTCTTCCATACCAAAAACAAAAACTTTTGAACTTACCTCAAGTGTTTCAAGAATTTTGTGAATTGCTTTAGGAGGGCTTAAAAAAATACCACTTTCTTTTACCCTATTTTCTGCTTGTATTCTAATAAATTCCCTTATTTTGCCAGGAATTTCTACAATTTCGACAAAAAAAAGCTGAGGTTCTAAAATTAAATAAACTTTTTGATTTTCAAGTTGAGAAATTTTTATTTCTGAAAAAAAATTCAAAATTTTTAAATTTTTTATCAAATTTAAAACCTTCAAATAGGTTTTCTTTTAAAGGCTTTATTATCCAGATGTTATCCATCTTAAACCCTTAATTAATCTCCAAAATTTTTTCTTAGATTTTACAGGAAATACCTCATCTGGAAAAGAGTTTCTGGCAATTTTTAAGTGTTTCTTTTTAATTTTTTGAGATCTTTCAGCATAAGCTACTAACAAAGTTCTATCCATTAGCTTGTTTATTAGTCTTGGAATACCTTTAGTAAATTCATACAAAAGTTTTTCAAAATTCCTTTCAAAAGTTATAATAGGATGTCCTGCTTTAGCAAGGCGAAATCTAACATATTCTCCTGTTTCGTTTTTATTGAAAGGAGCTAAATTTTCCCATATAGTTATCCTTTGAGCTAATTGATAAAGCTCATAACCTCTTAATTTTTCTGTTAAAAGGGGTTGTCCTGCAAGAAAAAATTGAATAAGTTTATTTCTTTCTGTTTCAAAATTACTAAGAAGTCTTAATTCCTCAAGTGTTTCTAAAGGAAGATTTTGGGCTTCATCTATTATTATAAGTAAAGTTTTCCCTTCTTTTTCTAAGTTTTCCAAATATTTTTGTAAAAGATTTAACAAAATCTCTTTTGATATACTTTCTTTTTCTGAAATAAGGTTTAATTTTTGAGAAATACTTAATATCAGTTCGTAGGGAGAAAGTGTTGGAGTGAGAAGAAAAATTTTTTCAAAATTTTCAGGCAGATTTTTTAAAATTAATTTTATAAGTAAGGTCTTTCCAAGTCCTGGCTCTCCAGTTAATATCATAAATCCTTCTTTTTTTAAAAATCCATATTTAAAAACCTCTATAACTTTTATATGAGTAGATGCTGGAAAGAAATAATTAGGATCTGGTGTAAGAGAAAAGGGAGGTTCTTTAAGTCCAAAAAATTCTAAATAATCAAAAAATTTTTCTTCCTTTTTATCTAAAAAATCCATTTCTTAAAATCTCATTTTATAGTTTTATAGTCTTTTGTAAAGGTAAAAGGCTAATAAAAAACTTCCTATTATAATAGAAATCTGAGCCATTCTAACCTCAAATACCAGCTTTTCATAAGCTAAATTAGGATCAAGGGTAAAAAGAGTAAAATATCCAAATCCTATTAAAATAAGTGATATTATTAAAATAAAAACCATATTTTTACATTCTCCCAAGTTGTGAAACAAGCTCATATATAGGTCCAATTAGAGCTATTACGATAATTAAAAATATAATTCCAGCAATTGCAATAATCGTTGGTTCAAGCACTTTACTCATAGTTTGAATTAAATTTTGAACTTCATTAAAATAATGATCTGATAACATTTTCATTTGCTCTGGTAATTTACCAGTTTGTTCTCCTACACTAACTAATCTTATATCAAAGGGATTAAAAATTCCTTCTGTTTTTAAAGCCTCACTTAAAAGAAATCCAGCTACAACTTTATCTTTAACCTTTAAAACTATTTTTTTAGGAAGCTGAGTATTTAAAGACTCATGCATTAAATCAAAACTTCTTAAAATATCTATTCCAGCTTCTAAAAGTAAAGAAAAGTATTCAAAAAAGAAGGCAAGAAAACTTGATCTTTTTACAAATCCTATAAAAGGGAATTTCAACAAAAATTTCTCAATATTAGCCTGAGTTTTGGGATTTTTGTATAAAGCAATTAAAAAAATAATAGCTATAATCGGGGTTAACAAAACTAAAAGATAATGTTTCTGAAAGGTCTCTACTACTTTCATTAAAATAATGGTTGGAAGTGGCAATTTAATTTGCATTTGTTTAAAAACTTCTAAAATTTTAGGTAATACATAAATCATCCAAAAAAGAAAAGCTCCTGAAATAGAAAATATTACAAATGTAGGATACATCATAGCCCTTTTGGTTTGAGAAATTATTTCTTCTACACGATAGAGATGTCTTGAAGCTTCCTCTAAAGTTTTGTCAAGTCTTCCAGTTTCTTCTCCTATTTTTACTAAAGAGATAATGATAGGTGGGAAAATATTAACCTTTTCAAAGGCAGAAGAAAGGGTTTCTCCTTTTAATATTTCAGATATGATTTTTTCTACCTTTCTTTTAAGAAGGGGATTAACAATAGTTTCTTTTAAATCCTTTAAAGCTGAAATTATAGGAACTCCAGCAGAAATTAAAAAAGCTAAATTGTGACAAAATTCAGCTAATTCTTTCCTTTTTATTCTTTTAAATAATTTTTCCCAAGGAAATATCTTAGTTTTATATTTTAAGAGGGTAAGCCTTTCTTGAGAAAGATAATTAAAAAATTCTTCCAAATTTAAAGCCTCTATCTCCCCTTTTACAATTAGTCCTTCTCTATTTAATGCTTCGTATTTATAAACAGGCATTACCCAATCACTCTTTTTATCTCTTCCACAGTTGTTATTCCTTCTAAAACTTTTCTTTTGGCATCATCTTTTAAAAATTTAATATTTTTTGATTTAGCAAGTTCTAAAAATTCTGGTAAGGTTGTATCCTTAGAAAGAAGTTTGATAAAATCTTCATCTATATAAAAAATTTCTGTGATTACTGTTCTTCCAAGATAGCCTTTAAATCTACAAGATTCACATCCTCTCCCTTTATAATAGACATAATCTTCAGGAAGTTCATAATATTTTAAAAGTTTAGGATCAGGTTTATATTCTTCTTTACAATAGGGACAGATTTTTCTTATTAATCTTTGTGCTAAAAGTCCTATCAGAGTAGAAGAAAGCATATCTGGAGAAATTCCAAGATCTCTTAATCTAAAAATAGTGGAAAGTGCGTCATTGGTATGAACGGTAGAGAGAAAAAGATGCCCGGTAAGAGATGCTCTTACTGCCATTTGAGCTGTTTCTTCATCTCTTATTTCACCTACCATAATTACATCAGGGTCTTGACGCAAAAAATGCCTTATAGCTCTTGCAAAGGTATAACCAATTTCTTCATGCACCTGTGTTTGTCTTACTAAAGGTAACCTATATTCAATAGGATCCTCTGCAGTAAGAACATTTTTTTCAAGGAGATTAAGAATTCTAAGGCAGGCAAATAAAGTTGTTGTTTTACCAGAACCAGTTGGTCCAGTAACTAAAAACATTCCATAGGGAGAACCCATAATTTGACGAATAAGCTCAATCTGTTCATTAGAAAAACCTAAATAAATAAGGTGTTGTGCATAGGCACCTAAGGGAAGAAATCTTAAAACTAAATTTTCTCCAAAAGGTGTTCTTATACTTGAAATTCTCAAATCAAAAGATTCTCCTAAGAAGGAAAATTGCATTCTCCCATCTTGAGGAAGCCTTGTTTCAGCTATATCCATCTGTCCTTTTATTTTTACCACATTTACCAACTTTCCATATATAGCTCTGGGAAAAACTATTAAAGGCTCAAGCACTCCATCTATTCTTAAATGAATTTGAACACTCTTTTCAGTGGGAGTGATATGTAAATCTGTAGCTCTTTTTATAATGGCTAAGATTAAAAGTTTTTCCAAAAGATCTTCAGCATCAAAGTCCGCCTGGGGATTAATTTTTAGTTTTTCAATAATAGTTGAAATTTGTGCTTCAACAGGATTTTCTAAGAAATAATAAAATTTTTCTATAGTTTTTTTAATTTGCGAAGATGAGGATACAAAAGGAGCTACTTTTAATCCTGAAACCCTTGAAGTTGCCTCAATTAGGTGAAAATTAAAGGGATCTGAAATAGCCACCTCAAGAGTTCTATCAGGATTAATTCTTATAGGCAAAACTTCATATTTTCTTGCAAAAGAAGGAGGAACTTTATTTAAAGCTTCTTGAGAGGGTGAAATTTCAGAAAGGTCAAGAAAAGGCAAACCACTTTGTTCAGCAAGAGCCATAGCAATTTCTAAATCTGTTGCCAGACCTGTCCTTATTAAAACCTCTCCAAGTTTTTCTCCTGTTGCTTTTTGCTCAAGTAAAGCAAATTGAATATAATCTTCACTAATAAATCCCTTTTCTTTAAGGAGCTGACCTATAGGTTTTTTTTCCATTTCAAATCCCTTCTTTTTTAAAGTTATTATAATAAAATTCAGAAAATAACAAAGTTACTTTTTTCACTGAATATTAATTTATATAAAATTTGTGTAAAAATTTTCATTTTAAATATTTTATCGGAGGAGGGGCAAATGGAATTAAAAATTCAAAGGGCTATAGTTAAATTCGGAATGGAAGATCTTTATGAGTATAGTGATGTAGATGTGCTTATTGTAGGTGCAGGTCCATCTGGTTTAACTTCAGCTAAATATTTAGCAGATAAGGGATTTAAAGTTCTTGTTTATGAAAAAAGGCTTTCCTTTGGTGGTGGTATAGGAGGCGGAGGAAATATGATTCCAAAAATAGTTGTTCAAGAAGAGGCTCTTCCTATTCTAAAAGATTTTAAAATAAAATATAAAGAAGCTGAAAAAAAGCTTTACACTATTGATCCTGCAGAACTTATAGCAAAACTTGCAGTTGGAGCACTTGATGCAGGGGCTAAAATAATTCTGGGAGTTCATGTAGAAGATGTTATAGTAAGGGATAACCCTCCAAGAGTTACAGGAGTTTTATGGAGATGGACAGCAATTGAAATTTCTGGACTTCACGTAGATCCCCTCTATACTCAATCAAAGGCACTTATTGATGCAACAGGACATGGAGCTGAGATTGTTCAAATTGCAGCAGAGAAAAATCCTGAATTAAATATAATTATAAAAGGGGAAAAATCTAATTGGAGTGAGGTTTCTGAAAAATTGGTAGTTGATTATACTGGAAAGGTGGCGGAGGGGCTTTATGTTACAGGAATAGCAGTTTGTGAAGTTTTTGGGCTTCCAAGAATGGGTCCCATTTTTGGTGGGATGCTTATGAGCGGAAAAAAAATAGCAGAAATTATTGAAAAGGATTTAAGAGGGTAAAAACTTTTATTTTACTCCCCAAAATTCAGCCTCTCCTGCACTTTTAAGACGTTTTAAAGCCTCTTCCTTTTCTTTCTCATATCTTTCCGTTACAGTCTTAAAAGCTTCAGGATCTTTAGGTTTCCACATTCCGATCTTAACTCCTTCAATAATCAAATCATGAACAGCCTTTTCAATAGCTTCTTGCACTGCCATTTCAACTGGTTCATTTGAAGTAATTCCTGTTTCAATTTCAAGTAATCTATTTAATCTTACAAATCTAAAAAATCCACCTGAAAGTTCTTGAGAAAGAACCACTTTAGTTGCTTGAACTGTCTTAAGGATAGCTCCATTTTTTACTGAAACTGCTCTTAAATAAACAGTTACTCTATCAACTCTATACTGAACTGCACCACCTACTCCAAAATATCTTGCTCCAAACCCTCCAGTAACAATATTGGTATCATAACCAATAATTCCTCCTTCGAAAATGACACCAGCAAAAATCAAAGGTTGTAAAGTTTTAAGCGCTGTTTCTTTCAAGTGATCATCATTATATTGCTGACTCATTTGTAAAATTATTTTTCTTTCTTGCAGAAGATTAGCAAGGTTTTCCCTTTCTAAGGGAATAAACCAGCCACTATCTTCTAAAGCTTTAATAAGTATAGCTGTTGCACCTTGAGTTATTGCAGTAGAAAAACTGGTAACAGTGGTAGAATATTTATACTGTCCAGTTTGATCTCTAAATTTATATACTGCAACTGGAATTTGTTTTTCAGGAGGAGGAAGACTTGTCAGGTCTTTATGAACAGAGGTAATGTATTCTGTTCCACTTATTGCTTTTTCATAAAATGGAGAATATACAGGACCAGCACATCCGGTGAGAAAAAGGCTTAAACCAAAAAAAAGACTTCCATATTTTTTTATCTTCATTTTATCCTCCCATAAAATAGAAATTTACATAATCTTAGGCACTTGTATGGTGCTTGATTCCCCTGTTGAAAGATCTGTTATAGTAAAGGTATAATAATCACCTGAGGGATCATACTCAATTCTAAAATTCCCTATGGTATAAGTCATGGGGCTATCAGGTAAGGTATTATCCTCTCCAAAAAGCTGATCTAAAATATAATCAGACATTCGGTAAAGAAGTTGGCTTGTAAAACTATCTGTAAATCTCTCAATTAAAGATTTTGATTTAAACCAAGATTCTTTTTTTTCTTTGAAAATATTTTGCATTTGAGCACTCTGAAGATAATAAGAACCATAAAGAGGATTTCCTCCAAAAGCAGGATTAGTAAATTGAAAAATAAGTTCAGTAGCTTTAGAGGAAGAAATAAAACTCAAACTTAAAATAAGGCTAATAAAAAGGAATTTTACTATTTTCATTTTTTAACCCTCCTACATAAATTTTTCTTCTTCTAAATATTTTTGATACTTAAGATAATCCATAAGATAATTAAAAACTACCTGAACTGCTTCTTCTGCTTTTTGATCAATGTCTTCTAAACGGGGTTTTAATAAAGTATAATAAACTAAAGTATCCTCAACAAAAATTAGGATTTGACTTCCCCATCTTGGATCACTTTGTTCATCTATAACAATGTTAAGATGTTCTGTTCCAGGGGGAAATTCCCATAGAGCTGAAAAATTTTCAAAAAAATCTCTTCCTATTTTAGATTTGGTTTTATCTATAATGAAACCATAAAAAGCAGGCTCTTTTATAACTTTTTTGGTTTTTTTTTCTTCATTTTCCTGAGACCATAAGGGATTGCACAGAAAGAAAAATAGAAAAACTAAAAAAATGTATTTCATACCAAATTCCCTGAAGTTATAGTTTTTTCAAAAATAAGATTCCCTTCTTTATTCCAAATTTTAACCTCTATAAGGTAAATATCTTGAGGATTTATTTTTATAACTCCTATTGCGAGTTTTACTTTCTCTTTTGGCAAAATTTTTATGTTTTGTTTTTGTAAAATGGTTGCTTTCCCTTCAGCTCCATTTTTAACTATACATAAGCCAACTTTAAAGCTAATAGCTTCTGAAGTGGGATTATAACATTTTAAATAAACCTTTAAAAGAGAATTTTCTCTTTCTATCTCTAAGTTTATTTCTGCAGGAAAGTTTTCAATTTTTAAAGGTAAAACCACTAAAAGAAGCATTCCTAAGATTATTCCCTTCATTTCTTTACCTTAATTTTGAGTAATTATGTGTCCATTTCCATTTTGAATGATAATACCCTTGGTATATCCATTTTGATTCTGATGAGCTTCGTTTCCATTTCCAATCTGGACTATTATACCAGTGTTATAGTCGTTATACTGATATTGATAAGCTTTATTTCCTGAGCCTCTTTGAATAATATAAGCCTCGTTATGATCCCCCTCTTGCAACTGGGAAGCATAATTTGAAATTCCCTCTTGATAAATGAAAGCAGTGTTTGCTATTCCATTTTGTATTTGATAGGCTTCGTTTTGGTTCCCCATTTGGATGATAACAGCCTTAGCATAATCGCTCGGTAAGTTTAAATTTACATCAACTGAAACATCAAGATTTACATCCAAATTTAAAGCTACGTTTGGGTCAAGGTTTTGTAGGTCTGTTGGCTGGGAAAAAGAAAAATTAGCTGAAAGGAAAAGGGTCAAGGAGAGGCTGAAAAAAATTTTTTTCATTTTTTTCATTATTCACCTCCAAATGAGGAGCCGAGGAGGATTATCCCCCTCGGCTTTACAACTTACTGATTAATAACAGCTGTGTTAGAGTTCCCCCACTGAATGGTAATAGCCGCTGCATCAGCTAAGGTTTGAGTTATGTATGCCTGGTTCAAATCTCCGTACTGACCGATTGCTGCGTACCCGTTTGCCCCGCCCTGATTAATACCAGCTACGTTTCCGTCGCCAACTTGCAAGATACCAGCAAGCTGTGAGGTAGAAGTTTGAGTAATTGATGCAGTGTTTTCGTTTCCATACTGACCGATAGAAGCTTGAGTGCTCCAGCGATCGTCGATCATGTTTCCGGCATCGATACAAACATCAACATCAAGCTTTACATTCACGCCGAGTTCAACATCCACGGCGTGGGATACCTGACAAGCATCACCAGAACAACCACCGCCGTGACCACCGCCGGGGGGATCAGCATAAGACATTGTTGTTGCACCAAGCAAAAGACCTAAACAACCTAAACCAACTGCTAATTTTTTTAACATAACACACCTCCTTTAAGTTTTTTTGTTTTTTAAAAAATTAAAACCTCTCACCCCCTTTTTGTTTTCTTTTTCTAAGATTTTTATATTTAGAAATCCCTCAGAAGTAAATAAGTAATAAGAATTAATTTTGAGATAATTTAGGATTAAAAATTTAGATAATAAAAATTTAACTTTTGTTTATAAACTTTAGTAGTCATTAACAGATTC
>Ga0080004_1108011_pt1 | contig 10584 bp, 9 predicted proteins | sample WasSprMetagenome_FD_69207 | JGI IMG/M metagenome (GOLD analysis project Ga0080004, IMG submission 69207) | Sulfidic aquatic microbial communities from Washburn Spring, Yellowstone National Park, USA - WS (SPADES assembly) (version 2) | ecosystem: Environmental > Aquatic > Thermal springs > Hot...
TAACAGGCAGTTCGCAAACCATTGCTTCATTAACAACCAATCCCCATGGTTCCGAGATGCTTGGTAACACAAATACATCAGATAAAGCATAATAAATTGGAACTTCCTTCCATGATTTACCGCCAACAAAAAAAACATCTCTTGCATTTAGATCTTTAACAAGGTTAATCAAATATTCTTTTCTCTCTCCATCACCAACTAATATGAGTCCCCAATCTTTGGACTCTATAATACTATCTTTCAATAACCTAAAAGCTTTTATTAATGTTTCAACATTTTTCTCTTTACTCAATCTTCCTACATATATAAAATTGTATTTTTTAAATCCATTTTTGGATATTAAATAATCCCTTTCACTTTTATAACCATTATAAACATTTTCAATAGTTTGATTATCGGTAGCTTGAAATCTTATAATCACTTTTTCGGGAGACATACCAAGTTTTACAACATATTCCTTTGATTTTGTACCATAGCAGAATGCATAGTCGCAGAATCTAATAAATAACTTTTTTGCATGTTCCTTATAATACTGTTTCGGATTATCATACTCAGTGGAATCTATACTTATAACTACCCTGCCTCTTAAAATAAATTTCTCTATAAAAAGTGCAACCCAATATAACAAATGGCTATATCCAGGTAGTACGATTAAATCAGGTTTATAAGTGTAGATTTCCTTAGTTATCTTATATATCCCACGAATTTTGGAAATATCCTCCATGCTTGACTCAAAAAGAAGCTTATAAGGATATTGGTGAATACATAAATCAATATCACCTAACTTTTTCCTTCCCTTCTCATTTAATGCAATTTGAATAACAAGAAAACCATAATTATTTTTGGTACATAACTAATAAAGTTCACTAAAAACCTTAGCCTTATAATGACTCCATAATATGTTATGAATAATCAAAACTTTTTTATTTTCCACTTTGCTCACCTCTTTATCTAATTTTAAGTTTTATAATTCCCAAAATTGTAATAAACGCTAAACTAAAACCTATTGCATAAGCAAAACTACTCATAAAATCTCCTCTCAAATTAAATAGATATAAACCTAAGAGAAAAGGATAAAGTTTTGAGTAGAACTCTATCTTTTCTGAGTTCTGACTTAATCTATACTTAGTCAAATAGAAGTATGCTTTATCAAGCCAACCCGTAATGATGCCATATAGTATGGAACCTAAAATAACTCCTAAAATATGGAAATTAATGAAAAACTCTGATATAAGAAGATTGGATACATTGAAATTTTCAACATTAAAATATTGAGATAAATATGAAGCAATAAAAGCACCACTTCCAATAGGCTTATTTACCCAAAGAGATCGAGGAAGCCAAAAAAGGAGAGCTCCAAAGATTTGTTTTCCATAAGTAGTTCCCAGCTCAGAAACATATTGAACAGTATGTATAAATATCTCATATGCATCAAAATCTCCTATTTCAAAAAGAGATGACTCTGGTAAAAATTTAAGGCTACTAAATGCTAGAGCAGATCTAGAAATTAAGTCGACTATTCTCATTGAAAAAAACTCCGATAAAAAGCAAACTTATAAAAATAATAGGACTTTTTAATCTTCGACCAAGAAATATTATGAATAAACCATATACAATAGTCAAAGCATAAAATCTTGGGCTATTAATAGAATTATTAATGATAAGATTAATAATCAATAACACAATTAACCCTAAATATACTAATAATGTAGGTTTTATTTTATATCTACAATTGAAAATATATCCAAATATTATCAGTATCCAAAACAAAAATGGTCTTACGTAATACGTAACTATAAGACCCCAGGGTGACCATCCGCCTAATTGTTCAATAAAATAGCTGTACAGGAATCGATTATAAAAAGGTCTTAGCCCAGATAATGAGATAAAATATAGCGTAAGTATCGTACTTATGATTAGTAATATATAAAACTTGATCTTTATAGCCGCTAAGTCATCTAACTTAACAGAGAAGAAATTTATTAACTTCCTCATCGGCGCATTCTTCTGACCAAATTTCCAAGCAAGCCAATAAGTTATACACCACAAAATAATTAAGAAATTGCCAAGAAGAATTTCATCAGGATTTACTGGATAAAAATATAAATTACCAATATATAAATTCAAAGGAACAATAGAAAAGAAAATTAGCGTAAAAAACCAATGAATAATAAAAAGTGAAATATGATGTTTAAAAACGCTAGTTATTAGAAACAAAAGAGATATTACACCTATATAAAAAAAAGAGAACAATATCATGAAATCGGGAGCAATAGATATTTTAATAGCTTTATTAAAAAAGAAAAACAACAATATTGGAAGAGTAATAATAAAATATAGATAAATGACATATTTTAACATTAATTTGGAACGTTCAAGATTTGTCAAAGTCTTTAATTTATCGGACTCTCTACGTGAGCTCCTATTTAGCATATTATTTTATAAGTATCCTCCTAATTTTCACAAAAAGCATATCTATTTACTACCTTTTAGCTGACAAGTAAATTTCTCTTACTCTACTAGCCATAATTCGCCAATTATTATATCTCTAACCATAATTTTAACATTTATCAGAAAATTTATGATTCATAATTCTCTTAACAGTTTTTAAAGAGACAGGTTTCCTTTCCCAAAGTAATATAGGGAACCTGACCAATGCAGAGATAGTTGCAAATAAAGTATAATGAATTGCTTTATTCTTGATACCTGCTAAATTCCAAACCAAAATTTTCCAGAAAATTGCCAACTGTACGAGAAAAATAGGGTATCTTCTGATTACGGTATAAAGCTCGTTTCTACATCCATAGTACATGAACAATTTATTATTGCGATTAATAGGCGCCTTCTCATGATAAACAATAGCTTTAGGATAGTAAAGAATGTTATAACCTTTATCAAGAATTCTCAAAACCAAATCCCCTTCCTCAGCTTGGCGGAAAAAATCTGAGGGAAAATAGCCTGCTTTATTAAGTACCTCCTTTTTTATAACAAATGCCCCTCCGCTAAAAGAAATAGTATAACACTCTTTTTTAGCATCTTTCGTTTCCTCATTAGGATCAAGAATTCGACAAGCAATTACACCTAAATTCTCCTCCTCCTGAAATTTACGAACACATAATTCTAAAGTAGAGAAATCAAGCCATGCATCGTCATCAAGGGAGAAGATAATATCTCCAGAACAATTAGCTAATGCTATATTACGCCCTTCAGGACAGCCCATATTTCTATGAAGTCTTATAATCTTCACATCAGGAAATGCATTTCTAATAGCTTCTACTGTTCCATCAGAAGAGTTAGAATCTACAACCACTATTTCAATGGGACGGTATGGCTGATCATAAATAGATTTAATAGCTCTTAATACATATTCTCTTCTATTCCATGTTATAATAGCTATGCTTACTAGTTTATTATTAAATTCTACCATCATAATTTCCTTTTTATAGATTTATATACATTTATATACTCGTCAGCTGTTTTTTCTAATGAAAATTTCCTTTCAACTGTTTGTCTTCCCCTAAGTCCCATTTTCTTTCTTAAGCTAAAATCTGAAAGAAGTCTAATCGTGTACTCTGCTAATTGTTTATATTCTCCTTTAGGGATTAAGTATCCTGTTTCCCCATCTACAATTATCTCAGGTAAACCTCCTACAGCTGAAGCGATAACAGGCAATCCTGAAGCCATTGCTTCAAGACATGCGATTGGCAATCCCTCCCACTCACTAGGCATCCAAAATATATCTGCTTTTAACAAAAGTTCTGGGATATCCTCTCGTATACCCAAGAGTTCAATATTATCAATTAAGTCCAATCTTTTTATTTCATTTTCAATAAACGAGCGTAAAGGACCATCTCCAACCAGAAGAAGTCTTGCTTTAGGGTAATACTTCCTAATAATTAACATTGCTTTCATAGAGGTTTCATGCCCTTTTTCTTTATAAAATCTCCCAACTTGTATAATTATCGGAGAATTTATAATCGATTCATTCCGATAATCTTTTACGGTAAAATTCTGTAAATTAATTCCGTTATAAACTACCCTTATTCTATTTTCTGGTATACGCAAACTCTTACAAGCAGCATTCCTAACACTCTCAGATACAGCAATATAATAAGATTTAGTTAATTTACCCGAAAAACTATCTAAGAAAGTTTTAATTCTAGATTTGATTCTATACTTTTCACTCCACCATTTATCAATGTTATGAATTGTTGATATTAATGGATACCTTTTTCCCACTGCAATTTGCGTTATCAAATCAGCCATATAAAGATGACTATGGATTATATCAGGTTTTTCTTTTAGTATTATAGCTTTGAGATTTTGAATGGCTTTCAATATGTCCTTTATTTTATAGATATTTCCTTTAAAATTAAGAGTGTAAACAGGTATCTTATTCTCTCTCAAAATATCTGCTAAATCAATTTCATTAGTCATACTTACAAGGGAAACGTTAATACCTTTATACTTCAGAAGAGGTAAAAGATTTGAGAGAAACACTTCTGCTCCACCACGTTTTAATGAAGTAATAATATGAAGCACTTTCATTTCAACCTACCTCTTCCAACTTTGGACGAGAAGATTAAAAGAAAACGAAGAAGGTAAAGGTTTTTGTCCATGTAACCAAAATAAAAACTTATGAAAGGTCATATTTATAAACTCCCTAAGTTCTAGACCTCTCCATGGATGTGTTAAAGATCTATTTCGTCTCCATTTTTCATAAGAAAAAACTTTAGGTTTTATTACCTGATGATCACAAAAACCCACCACATCTAACAATTGAAATAAACTCCATTCGGTAAAACCATTTATATGAGTTATATCCATATACCGAGAATAGGGAGCAAATATATTTGCCATATTAGGAGTCCTAATAACTACTGACCCTCCTTTATATAAAGCATTGTAACAAAGTTTTAGCAAATTATAAGCCTTGTGAACATTCATATGCTCTATTAAATCAATTATTGTTAATGTGTATGTATTATTTTCTATATTTCTTAGAAATTCTAATGCATCGATACAAATAATCTTAATCTCTTTGGGAAGATTTTCTCTTGCTATTTTGCACATCTTTTCGGAAATATCAACACCCGTTAAATTTTTATATCCATAATATATAACGAATACAATAATATTCCCCAACCACAGCCAATATTTAATATCTTAGCATTTAGATCTTTAGGTAGCCATCCTTCATGAAATACTTACTTTGTTGGTTTTGACTTTATATCACTATAATTTGGAGGACGATTTCCCATTCTTTCATAATGTTTATTACAATTAGCGAAAATTTCATTTAACAAGTCTAATTATATATTTACCATATTTTAACCTCCCGTATGCTTCTTCCTATTCCCTCATAATAAAATCCTTTTTTCTTCATTTCCTCAAGATCAAATAAATTTCTTCCATCTAAGAAATACGGCTTGCGCATCAAGTTCTTTACCTTCTCCATATCAAGTTTTAAAAAATCTGGCCATTCAGTTACTAAAGCTAATAAATCTGCATCTCTTACAGTTTCATAAGGATCATTGCATAAACAAATATTCTGTAAATATCTTTTGCTTAATAGTTGAATTTCTTTTTTAGCATTTTCTATCGCTTTAGGATCATAAGCTTTAATTTTATAACCTTCTTCAACAAGTCTACTTATAATTTTTAAAGCAGGAGATTTTCTTACATCATCTGTATTCGGCTTAAAAGCCAGTCCCCAAATAGCAACTGTATTACCTTTTTCTTTCACCAAAATTTCAATTATTCTCTTGATAAATTTATCTTGTTGATATTCATTTACCTCAGTAACTGCTTTTAATAATTTAAAATCATAATTATGATTTTTTGCAATCATTATTAATCCATTTATATCCTTAGGAAAGCAAGAACCACCATAACCAATTCCTGCATTTAAAAAATAAGGACCAATTCTTTTATCTAAACCTATACCTTTTGCTACCTCCTTAACATCAGCTCCTACCTTTTCACAAATGTTAGCAATCTCGTTTATAAATGAAATCTTCATAGCTAAAAATGCATTTGCAGCATATTTTATCATCTCTGCACTTCTAATATCCGTTATAAGCTTTGGAGCATCAATCTTAGAATATATCTCTAACATTACTTCTTTTGATCTCTCATCCTCTACCCCGATAACTATTCTATCAGGCTCTAAAAAATCTTTCAAAGCGGAGCCTTCTCTTAAAAATTCTGGATTAGAAACAACTGAAAATTCCCCCTTATAATATTTCCCTATCTCTTTCTTTACCCAATCTCCAGTACCCACTGGTACTGTACTTTTATTAACAATAATCTTATAATCATTCAGCAATTTAGCAATTTCAGTTACAGCTTCTCTAAAATAACTCATATCAATACTACCATCTTCTCTAGAGGGGGTTCCTACACAGATAAAAATAATCTCACTCTTTTGGATTATGCGGGAAAGATCACTAGTAAATTCGATGTTAGCTTTGTATGTATTTAATAAATCTTCCAGCCCAGGTTCATATATAGGAATAATTCCCCTATTTAAGTTATTTATCTTTTCTTTATCTTTATCCATACATATAACTTTATATCCTAAGGAAGCAAAAGCAACTCCTGTAGTTAATCCTACATATCCGGTTCCTATAATTCCAATCTTATTCATTAAGTTATCTCCTTCTTGAATAGTAATATACTATAAACCATCTCCACTTTATGAAGACAAAGTCTTCTATCCATCCTCTAATTTTTTCTACTATACCACTCATAAGTTCCCTTTATCCCCTCTTCCAAGCTAATCTTCGGTTTCCAACCAAGAGATTTCATCCTTGACACATCCAGAAGTTTCCTTGGAGTTCCATCGGGTTTTGAAAGGTCATACTTTATCTCTCCTTCAAAACCAACAATATCCTTTATAAGTAATGCTAAATCTTTTAACTTTATATCTTCCCCTGCTCCTAAATTTACAAAATAATCGGGACTTATTCTCTTCATATCCTCTGCATTTATGTTTTCCATTAGAAAAACACACCCATCAGCCATATCATCTACATATAAAAACTCTCTGTATACTTCTCCCCTTCCCCATATCTCCACATAGTCCTCTGTAACCCCAACCCGCTTTAATATCTCTCTTATAGAATCTTCACTCTCAAGATTAATTTTCTTGTCCAATCCAAAACCAACCGGATATTTCTTTACATCATCTCTTATTCTATCAAAATCCTTACTCCTTAACAATTTAGCCAAATGAAACTTCCTCAAAAGAGCAGGTAAAACATGGGCTGTCTCAAGATTAAAATTATCGTTTGGTCCATATAGATTTGTTGGCATTACTGAGATAAAGTTAGTCCCATACTGTTCATTATAGTATCTTACAAGTTTAATTGCAGTTATCTTTGCTATGGCATAAGGTTCATTGGTCGGTTCCAAACTTCCAGTTAGAAGATATTCCTCTTTCATAGGTTGTTCTGCATATTTCGGATATATACAGGAAGAACCCAAATTCAAAAGTTTCTTCACTCCATATTTATAGCTTGAGTGTATTACATTGGCAGATATCATTATGTTGTCATAGATAAACTCTGCCTTATACGTATTATTGGCAAGTATACCCCCTACCTTTGCTGCAGCAAGAAATACATATTCTGGTCTTTCTCTATCGAAAAATCTTTCTACATCCTCTTGCCTTCTTAAATCTAACTCTTTACTTGTTCTTACTACTATATTTGTATAGCCTTTCTCTTGGAGCTTTCTTAATATTGCAGAACCTACTAAACCTCTATGTCCAGCTACATAAATCTTAGAATCCTTATTCATAATCTCTCTCTGATCTTTTCATAAAATGAGAATTCATGATTTGTCCATCCATATCCACTCTTTTGAGAGGCTATAATTCCTTCTCCTTTTGGTTCAAGACCGTTCTGTAACATATCATAATCTACCATAATCTTAACAAGGTCTGAAAACTTGACTATAGGTTCCCATCCAAGTTTCCTTTTTGCCTTTGTAATATCTGCAGAGAGAGATTCTACCTCTGTAGGTCTGAAATATTTCGGGTCAACCTCGATTATCATATCTCCTGGCTTAATTATATCTTCCCATTTAGACTCTACACTCTTAACTATACCTCTTTCATTAGCTCCGTTACCTTTCCATTCAATCTCTATTCCTGCATACTCAAAAGCCCTCTCCACAAATTCTCTTACAGAGTGACTTTCTCCTGTTCCTATTACATAATCATCAGGGTTCTCCTGCTGAAGCATAAGCCACATTGCTCTTATATACTCTGGAGCATATCCCCAATCTCTCTTAGCATTTAAATTCCCTAAGTATAGGACTTTCTGTTTGCCTGAAAGTATATTAGCTATAGCTCTTGTTATCTTTCTTGTAACAAAGGTCTCTCCTCTTCTTGGACTCTCATGATTAAACAATATTCCATTACAGGCAAAGAGTTCGTATGCTTCTCTATAGTTTATAGTTATAAAGTAAGCATAAACCTTTGCAACCGCGTAAGGACTCCTTGGATAAAAGGGTGTTTTTTCATTTTGAGGAGGAGGCGATGCACCAAACATCTCCGAAGATGATGCCTGATAAAATTTTGTTTTTATTCCGCTTCTTCTTATCGCTTCTAATATCCTTGTCGTCCCTAAACCTGTAATATTTCCTGTATACTCTGGCATATCAAATGAAACCTTAACATGAGACTGAGCTCCAAGGTTATAAATCTCATCAGGTTTTATATTCCAGATAATCTCTGTTAAAATACCAGGGTCAGAAAGATCACCATAATGAAGAAAAAGCTTTGCATTTGGGTTATGAGGGTCTACATAGATATGCTCTATCCTTTGGGTATTAAAAGTAGATGACCTTCTAATTATGCCATGAACCTCATAACCTTTACTTAAAAGGAACTCTGCAAGGTAAGAACCATCTTGCCCAGTTATTCCAGTTATTAAAGCCCTTTTCATAGAATTACTCTCCTCTTAGTCACTATCTCCTTCATAGACTACTATATCATCCTCTCCTACATACTCCCCTGTCTGGATCTCGATAAACTCAACTGATATTTTACTACGATTAGATAACCTATGCAAGACCCCTTTAGAGGCAAATATGCTTTCTCCCTCTTTTAAATCACATTCTTTACCATCAAGGTCTATGTGGAGGGTTCCCTTTATTACTACCCAGTGCTCTGTCCTATGATTGTGCATATGTAGAGTCAAACTTTCTCCAGGTTTTATTAAAACCTTTTTAATCTTATATCCTTCTCCCTTTTCATGTATCTTATAGTATCCCCAGGGTCTATAAATCTCTGTATGGTTTATCACTTCCTCTCGATTATCTTTCTGTAACTCATCCAGGACCTTTCTTACGTCCTGTCCGTTACCTCTTTTAGAAACAAATACTGCATCGTCTGTCTCTACGATAATTGCATCTTCAAGTCCTATAGCAGTAACCAGTCTCTTATCACTGAAGACCAGAGAATTTTTAGTATTTATAGTACATACATCCCCTACTAAGACATTCCCATCTGTATCTTTCTCTTTAATCTCATAGAAAGATTCCCAGGAACCTACATCGCTCCAGAAGATATCCGTAGGAACAACTACAGCCCTTTTAGACTTCTCAGCTATAGCATAGTCTATAGAGATAGAAGGCATTGTAGAAAAATTTTCTAAAGCCTCTTTATAACCAGCATCAATTATTCTGTATATATCTGGTTGAAAGCATCTAAGCTCATCTAAGAATAAAGAGATCTTAAAGGCAAACATACCTGAATTCCAAAGATAACACCCCTCTCTAAGATACCTCTCTGCTACTTCTAGAGATGGCTTTTCCTTAAAGCTATCTACCTTATAAAACTTGCCAAGGCTTTCTCCTATCTTGATATATCCATAACCTGTCTCTGGCTTGGTAGGTTTAATGCCAAATGTAACAAGATAATCTGCTTTTCCAGCATCTTCAGCAATCTTCATATATTCTATAAATTTATCTATAGGGCTAATAATATGGTCAGAGGGAAAGACATAAAAGATCTCATCAGGGTTTGAGTTTAACTCTTCTAGTGTATATTTGACCCCCAATGCTATCGCTGGACAGGTATTTCTTCCAAGAGGCTCACAGATGATATTCTTTTCTAAATTACTAGAAAACTTTGAACAGGTATCTCTTATATAGAAGTAGTAATCTCTATTGGTAATGGTAATAATATCCTCTGAATTTACTAATTCTAATATCCTTTCATAAGTAGATTCCAATAGGGATTTACCATCAATAAGTTTTAAGAATTGTTTCGAATACTTTTCTCTTGATAGAGGCCAGAGTCTTGTCCCTTTACCACCTGCCAGGATAAGAGCTTTCATACTATTCTCCTTTACTCTCTAACACTTTTACCATCTTCTCCGCCGAATACTCATCTTTAAAATCTACATCTTCTCCTGATCCTATACTCTTTACTGCAGACAATATTTTATCACAATCTGCCCCTACAAGTCTATTCCATCCAAACTTCACTGTCTCAACCCATTCTGTCTCATCTCTTAATGTAATACAGGGGACTCTTAGCCAGAAGGCTTCTTTCTGGATGCCTCCTGAATC
>Ga0080004_1146122_pt1 | contig 10582 bp, 11 predicted proteins | sample WasSprMetagenome_FD_69207 | JGI IMG/M metagenome (GOLD analysis project Ga0080004, IMG submission 69207) | Sulfidic aquatic microbial communities from Washburn Spring, Yellowstone National Park, USA - WS (SPADES assembly) (version 2) | ecosystem: Environmental > Aquatic > Thermal springs > Hot...
CTTTCTCAACAACCATTGTACCCTCTACTCCTGTTGTTGGTTGTGTTGTTGTTGTAGGAGCAGTTGTTGTTCCTGAAACTATAGCCATTATAGCAGCAATTTGTTGATCAGTTAATCCTAATGCTTTCAAGATTGCTTGTAAGTTTTGTGTTGAAGGAGTTGTTGGTGCTCCTACTTCTTTTTCTTCTTTCTCTTCTCCTCCTTTAGCAACCAATGTCTTTAATTTTTCAATTCCTTTTGGACCAATGCTGTATCCCTTCCATGCCCCATACCATTCAGCATAGAATTTTTTAACTGCATTAACTGTTTGTGGTCCATAAAGTCCTGTAGCACCTGCAGGAATATCATATCCTGCTTGGATTAAACAGGCTTGAACATTTCTAACAGCAGTGCCCCTTTGACCATATCTTACAGGTGTTAATGTATCAGGATTGCATGTTGCTTCTGTTTGTGCATATGTTAAGGGTGCTCCTAGATATACAACTGTTGCAAGAGCTACAAAATATGTTAAGATTTTTTTCTTTTCCATTTTAGATTAATTCCGACTTGCGCTTATGCCACAATATGGGCATTCAGCGCTTAATATTTAATTTATTAATTGACTATTTTTAATTACGACCTTTTTTATTTAATTAATTACGACCTTTTATTATTAATCATTATAAATTATTTTATTTTAAAAGTCAAATTTTTTATACTTTAATTATATCATAATTTTATCTTGTCAAATAATCTCTAATTTAATTATATCATAAATTTTGTTTGTCAAGTAATTCTTATTATAATTAAAAGATGGCGAACAAAAAGAATAATAAAAATAATAGTGAAAAATTGAGTTTTTTTGAGGCTGTAAAAAGGATTAGGGAGCATTATTTAACAAATGAAATTTTTGGTTGGCTATTTATATTTATTGCTTTATTCACTTTTATTTCAGATTTAGATAAGGGAGGTGTTATAGGATTTCATTTTAAAAATTTTCTTTTAAATATTTTTGGGCTTTCGCATTTTGCAATCATTATATTGTTTTTAATTTTAGGAGTTGGTTATGTTTTTAGAATAAATCTTATTTGGAAAATTGATAGCACAATAGCTTTAATAATTTTGTTTTTAGTTTTTGATGGGTTTATAGAAATTTTAACAAAAAACGGTGGAGCGCTTGGTGGAGAACTTATAAAGCTTAATAAATTTTTTGGTGATGTTGGTTTAGTAATTTTATTTTTAACAATTACTATTTTATGTTTAACAGTTATATTTGAGAAACCATTTGTTGAAATAATAAGAGGATTTAGAAAAAAGAAAAAAGAAATTGAGGGTGTTGAAGTAAAAGAGTTTATTAAAAAAGAGAAGCCAAAGGAAGAAAAAATTAAAATGCCTGAAATAATAAAAATAAAGAATGAAAAAAATCAGGTTAAAGAAGAAATAAGATTGAAAAAGCTTCCTATAAAAACAACATGGGAATTGCCACCATTATCTTTATTAGATAAAACAGAAACAGCTCCTGATAGCGGAGATTTGAAAGAAAATATTCAGATAATAAAAAATACTTTTTTGAATTTTGGAATTGATGTAGAAATTGTTGAAGTTACTATTGGGCCAACTGTTACAAGATATGCTGTTAAACCACCTGAGGGAACAAAGCTTTCTAAAATTTTATCTTTACAAAATGATTTAGCATTAGCATTAGCAGCACAAAATATTAGAATAGAAGCACCTATACCAGGAAGGGCTTTAATAGGAATAGAAGTGCCAAATAAGAAAAAGGGGGTGATAAAATTAAGATCTTTATTAGAAAATCCAGAATTTTTAGAAAGCGAAAGTTTACTTTTATTCCCTGTTGGAAGATTGATAACAGGGGAGCCTTTTTATGCTGATTTAGCCTCTATGCCACATATTTTGATAGCAGGAACAACGGGTGCAGGGAAATCTGTTTTTATTCATTCTTTATTAACATCTTTGCTTTTTAAAAATACTCCTGAAACATTAAATCTTATATTAATAGATCCTAAAAGAGTTGAGCTTGTAAGATATGAAGACTTGCCACATTTATTGATGGAACCTATATTGGATACGAAAAAAGTTGTTGCTGTTATGAATTGGCTTATAAAAGAAATGGAAAGAAGATATTTAATTTTACAAGAAAATAGAGCTAGGGATATAGATACATTTAATAAAAAACAGATACAAAAGAATAAAAAGATTTTGCCAAGAATAATTTTTGTTGTTGATGAGATGGCTGATTTAATGATTAAACAAGGACATTTAATTGAATCAATGATTGTAAGATTAACACAAATGGCGAGAGCAACAGGTATTCATTTAGTATTAGCAACACAAAGACCTTCTGTAGATGTTGTTACTGGTTTAATAAAAGCAAATATCCCAAATAGGGTTTGTTTTAAGGTTGCGTCACAGGTTGACTCAAGAACAGTTTTAGATTATGCAGGAGCAGAAAAATTAATTGGTGCAGGAGATATGCTATTTGTTAGCACTCTATTTCCTGGTATGAGAAGGATACAAGCTCCATATATATCTGAAAAAGAAAATGAAAAGGTAATTAATTTTTGGACAAGGCAGGCTGAAGAAAAAGAAGATTTTGAAAAAGAAGAGATAGAGATTGAAGAATATGAAAAGCCTGAATTTTCTCTTGAAGAAGATATTGAAGATAGTCTTATAAAAGAAGCTTGTAAAATAATTTTGGAGACAGGAAAGGCATCAACATCTTTATTGCAAAGGAAATTAAAAATTGGATATGCAAGGGCTGCAAGAATATTAGATATATTAGAAGAAAAAGGAATTGTAGGACCACAAGAAGGAACAAAACCAAGAAAAGTGCTTATTGAAAAATTAGAAGAACTTGAAGAAAATGGAGAAAAAACTGAATGAAAAATTGAAAGAATTGAGAAAGAGCAAAAAATTATCTAAGGAAGAATTAGCAAAAATATTAAAGATAACAGTAACGCAGATAGAAATTTTGGAAAATGGTGAGTTTTATAAAATACCAAAACCTATATTAAAAAAGATTTTAGAAAAATATGAAGATTTTTTTAATTTAGATAAAAAAGAGATTTCCTATTTAGAAAGCACAGAAACAGAAGATATTCAATTAAAACCTAAATCTTCAAAAAATTTCCCCTATATTATAATATTATGTATAGGAATTTTTGCTTTTATTTATCAAATAAGTGGTTTAGTTTTGCCGCCAAAGATAAAGATTATTTATCCAAAAGATAATTCTATAATTTTTACTAAGGAAATTTTTATAAAAGGTTATGTTGATCCAAGAAGTATTTTTTTTATAAATAAAGAAGAAGTTGTGCCAGATAAAAATGGATATTTTGAAAAGAAGATAGTTTTAAAAAATGGTTTAAATAGATTTTTGTTAGAAGCAAAAAATTATTGGGGAGTTTATAATAGAAAAGAGTTAAAATTATATTATATGGGCCTGTAGTTCAGTTGGTAGAACGTCGGGCTGGCAGTCCGAAGGTCGTGGGTTCGAGTCCCACCAGGTCCAATGCCCCCATCGTCTAGCGGCTAGGACACCACTCTTTCAAGGTGGAAACACCGGTTCGACTCCGGTTGGGGGCAATTATAAAACCCCCTCCATACGGAGGGGGTTTTATAATTAAAACAAAAATTATTTTTTATGGTGTAGGTGTTGCTGGTCCTGGAGGAACTGGTGCTCCTGGTGTTGCTTCTCCTGGTGTTGGTGGAACTGGTGGAACTGGTGCTCCCGTTGGAGGTGTTACTTCTCCACCTGGAACAGTTGGTGTTGGAGCTGTTGGAGCTGTTACAGCACCTCTTTGTTTAACATAATACCAAGCAATTAAGCCTAAGACTATTAAAATAATTATGACTATAATTGCTGATGTTGTATTTTTCTTTTGACCTTCCATTTTTGAATATTAATTAATTACGACCTAAATCATTAATTAATTGTATCATAAAAAATTTTAAAATGCAAATTAGGCGGGGCAGGATTTGAACCTGCAATCTTCTGCACGTGAAGCAGACGTTTTGCCATTAAACTACCCGCCCTATTTTATCTCTACTTTTCCGCCTGCTTTCTCTATTTTTTCCTTTATTTTTTCCGCCTCACTTTTATCTATATTTTCCTTTATAGTTTGCGGGACATTATCAACAATATCTTTTGCCTCTTTCAAACCAAGATTTGGTATTATTTCCCTTAAAGCCTTTATAATATTAATCTTATTCGCACCACTATCAACTAAAATAACATTAACTTTTTGAGGAGCTGCTTCTTCTACAGGAGCAGAGGATGCTTGAACTGGAGCTTGAAAAACTGCACTCGAAACTCCGAATTCTTTTTCAAGCTCTTTTATCAACTCATTTAATTCAATGACCGTTAGATTTTTTATCTCTTCTATAATTTTTTGAACTTTCTCTCCCATTTTAATTATTTCTTTATATTATTTACGACCTTTTCAAATTTAATTATTGGAAACTTTAATGTAAATATTAATCTATTGAATAAAGATTTTAATGAACCATCAAACTTACTCATTAATTCTTCTTTTGATGGCAATGAACCAATTTCTATAACTTTATTTTTATCTAAAATCTCATCATCAATTATTCCTTTAAAAATTTCTAAATTAAATTTTTTTGAATAGTTAGCTATTATCTTAAATGCATTGTAATCTTCGCTCGTATTAAAAACTATAGCAAATGGGAAATTTATAGAATCTAAAATTTTTGATAAATTAGGGTTAGCTAATTTTATTAAAGTTTTTTTAACTACTTTTATAAAGCTTTCTGTTTTTTTCAAATCATTCCTTAAAGCAAATTGAATTTCATTATTAATTTTTTCTAAATTCAAAAAAATTATTCCTTTTGATTTTTCAAAAAGTTTTTTTAACTCTTCAATAATTTTTGCCTTTTCTTCTTTTGTTTTCATCTCCTCGCGAGGACTTAATATGCCTCGTTTCTTCGGATCTTAAATTTTAACATATTTAAATATTATTTGTCAAATAATTTATTCGGGGGACCGGGATTCGAACCCGGGATCTCGTGCTCCCAAAGCACGCATGTTAGCCGCTACACCATCCCCCGGAGGCCGGGGTGGGACTCGAACCCACGTAAAAGGGTTTTGCAGACCCTTGCCTAACCACTCGGCCACCCGGCCTAATAAAATTTTAACTCAAATCTTTTAAAATCTTATCAATCTCTTCCATTTCTTTCAAATCCTTTGAATATATAAATTTTATTCTTTTTGGCAAATATCTTAAATAAATTCTTTCTTTTAATTCACTTTTAATTTTATTCTGCATACTATTTAGCTCTTTTATTATATCATTTGCCTTTTCATCAGGGTATATACTTATTAAAACTTTCATTATCCCTCCTTTTTGTGGAAGAGAAATATTCAAAATTGTAAAAAATCCTTCTCCATTTATAATCTCTTCTAAAATTTCAGAGAGTTTTTCAATTATCAAAAATTTTTTTCTCTCACCTCTCATATTACTTCAATAATATCATTTAATTCAAAATCTATATTTGTTTCGATAATTAAACCGCAAAGGTCGTTTTCTATAACTTCTTCAACTGGATTTTTATTTTTTTCTATGCTTATAATCTTTCCTCTTCCTATTATTACTTCACCCCTTTTTATCAAAACTCTATTATTTAATCTTAATTTTCCTTCCAAAACTTTTCCTCCTACTGTTTTCTTTGTTGCTGTCTTACTAAATATTCCTAAAATCTCTAATCTTCCCTTTGCTACTTTTTCTTCTTTTTCTTCTACTAAATCTTTCAATATATTTTCAATCTCATAAATAATTTTTGATTCAACAAGTTTTAAATTTAAATTTTTTATCTCTTCATAAATATTTTTTTGATTTTTTACATTAAAAGCAACTAAAATAGCATTACTTTCTTTTGCAAATTTTACATCATCAGTAGTTATTGGCCCCAAATCAGCTTTTATAATTTTTATATTTTTATTTATCTCTTTTGAGATTTTTTCAAAAATTTTACTTAATGCCTCTAATGATCCTAAATGATCTCCTCTTAAAATAATGTTTATATCTCCTGTGGGTTCTTGGCTTGGGATTATAATTCTTTTTCTATATAGGCTTTCTTTTTCTTCTAATTCTTCTTTAATTTTTTCTATTTCATCTTTTTCAACTATTTTAAAATTTTCTCCGGGTTCTGGCAATGATTCAAAACCACCAATTAAAACTGGTTTTGATGGGAAAGCATATTCTAATTTTTTACCAAAACTATCTTCTAAAAACTTTATTTTTCCATATGAAGATGCTGTAACAATATATTCTCCTATAGATAATTTTCCATCAACAATAATTGCTCCTACTAATATTCCTCTTTTAGGATCCTTTGATGATTCTAAAATATACCCTTCTCCTTTTTTATTTTCATTATATTTTAAATCCAACATCTCAGCCATAATCAAAATAATTTCTAATAGGTCATCAACGCCATCTCCTTTTAATGCAGATATATTAACGCAAGGAACATCTCCTCCCCATTCTTCTATTATTACATTATTTTCACTTAATTCTTTTTTAACTTTTTCTGGATTTGAATTTGGTTTATCAATTTTATTTATAGCAACAACAAATGGAATATTAAATGATCTTAAATATTCAATGGATTCAATTGTTTGAGGCATAACACCTTCATCAGCAGCTACAACTAATATTCCTATATCTGCTATTTGTGCTCCTCTTTCTCTTAATTTTGAAAATGCCTCATGACCAGGAGTATCAATAAAAGTTATTTTTTCTCCTTTAAATTCAATCTCATAAGCACTTACCTTTTGGGTAATTCCTCCTGCTTCTTTTTCAACAATTTTTGTATTTTGAATATAATCAAGTAAAGTTGATTTTCCATGATCTACATGTCCTAAAACTACTATGATAGGTGGTCTTTTTTTCATTTTCGATAAATAAAAATTTTGTGTCGGGGGAGGGATTCGAACCCTCAAGGGTAAAACCCACTAGGTCCTAAGCCTAGCGCGTCTACCAATTCCGCCACCCCGACTCTAATTAAATTATATTACTTTTTTGAATTTTTATTATTTAGCTTTTCTAAGATTGAAAGTACAATTTCTTTTATGGATATTTAAAAAACTTTATTTATTTTGAAATATTTTTTAATTTTATAAGAGGAAGCTATTCTTTTCAATAATAAACCATAATCTCATTAAAAAATTTTGTGAGCTGCAATGTTCAAAATAGATTAGCAAAAACTCTTTTATTTTCGTGAATTTTTATTATTTTGATTAGGCTTATTATTACTTTTTGAATTTTTTTTACTTAGCTTTTCTAAAATTGAAAGTACAATTTCTTTTTCATTCCATGGAATTGAGCCTTCTTCTGTTTCTATCGTTGGTTCTGCTCCTTTTCCTGTCAAAACAACAATATCACCTTTTTCTGCTTGATTTATTAAATATTCTATTGCTTCTTTTCTATCTTCAATAATTTTATAAGGTTTTTCAAAATCATATTCTGCTATATATCTTTTAACACCAAGCTCAATATCTTTCATAATTTTTTCTGGATCTTCATCAAAAGGATCTTCATTGGATATAACTACCAGGTTACAATATTTTGCTCCTATTTCTCCTATTACTGGTCTTTTCCATTTATCTCTATGTCCTCCTGCTGAACTTATTAAGCATAAAAGTCTATTAGGTTTAAATATATCCCAAATATTTTTATAAAGTTCTGATATTGAATCTGGTGTATGAGCATAATCTATTATAACTTTGAAATTTTTTGCCTGAATTATCTCAAAATGCCCTGGCAATGGCTCGCATTCTTTTAATATTTCTTTTACACTTTTTATAGGGATATTTAATGCCTTTAAAACACTTAAGGCTCCTAATATATTGTACAAATTTTGTTTTCCTATAAATTTTGTCTCATATATAGTATCATCTTCATTTAAAACAAAATTTGTTTTTTTCTGGAAAAATTTATATTTTATAGCCTGAAGATGATTATGTATTCCTGGTTTTCCTTCTAAGCCAAATGTTATTTTGTTTTCTGCTGGAAAGGACAAAAAGTAATCTGCCTCAAAATCATCATAATTTGCTATAATTGTTTTTCTAACTTCTTGTCCTCTAAAGAATTTTTTCTTTGTTTTTAATAAATCTTTAAATAGTTTGCCTTTTGCTTTTTTATAATTTTCAAATCCCTTATGGTGCTCAATATGCTCTGGATGAATATTTAAAAAAACTGCTATATCAAAATCTATAAACTTATGCCTATTTTGCATTAAACCTTCTGATGTAACCTCTATAACTGCAACCTCACAATTATTTTCAACTGCTGAATTTAAAAATGATTGCAAAAACCATCTTCCAGGCATTGTTATCCTACTTACATTTTCCTTTTTCTCCTCTCCTATATAAAAATATTGCGAAGAACTTAAGGCTGTTTTTATTCCTAATTTATTCAAAAGATAATAAATTAAATAACAGGTTGTTGTCTTACCTTTTGTGCCTGTAACTCCTATTACAACAATTTTTCTACTTGGAAATTTATATCTTATTGCTCCTGTTAATACCCAGAGATAATGATAAAAATTTAAAATTGGAGCTGGTATATGCTTTCTTATTTTTTTAAAAAAATCAATTATTTTTTTCTTCATTTAAATATTTTAAGATAATTTCATCAACCTTTTTCTTAATCTCGTCTTCTGGCATTAATTCTTTTCTAAGCTCGGCCTTTAATCTTCTTATATATCTTTTTAAACTTTTTGGAATTTTAATCTTTTGTCTTTTCTCTAATCTCTTTTCTAATTTTGTAATATTTTCCAATTCCATCTTTTGGTATTAATCCATATACATTAAATTCTTGACCACCTATTTTTATATTAAAATAACCACTTTGCCAAATCCCTGAATTAAAATCAAAAATTATTTCTTTTATATTACTATTTTTTATATCATTTGCTTTTGTTAAAAATTCTATGATTTTTGTTGGTGGAATATTTGTATCATAATGATTTTTTAATTTATTAATCAAATTTAAAATTTCAAAAATTTTTTCTTTCGGCATCATTTGCAATTGATTTTTTAGTGATTTTAATATTATAAACTGATTTCTCATTCTATAAAAATCTCCTTCTGGATTATATCTTGATCTTACGACCCACTCAATCCAATCTCCTGATAAATGATATCTTCCAGGATATAATGTATAACCACTAACAGCATCTGTAACAGGATATTTTAACTCAACATCCAATCCTCCAATATTGTCTATCATGCTTCTTAAAATATAAGAATCGAAAACAAAATAATATTTTGTCCTTATTCCTGTTATATTATTTATCTCATCTAACAATCTATCAGTTTTTCTCAAACCATATAATGAATTGATTTTATACAAGCCTCCATCAACATTTATTATTAAATCTCTTGGGATATGAATTATATATGCTTTATTATCTTTTAAATATACTAAAAAAATAGCATCAGTATTTTCTCCACCATAATATCCAGGTCCCATTTTCCCTAAAAACAATATACTATCTTCTGAAGAAGGAATAAAAAGTTTTGAGAAATTTTGAAAAATAAGAAATCTTTTTGGGGTTTTTATAAAAAATATTGAGGAATATAAAATTATTGAAATGAAAATAAAAAATATTAAAAATAAAAATGCTCTTTTCATCTTATTCTCCTATTATTTTAAAAAATATTTCTCTTTGTCTTTGTGTATTATCAAATTCTACAAGAAATATTCTTTGCCATGTACCCAATAAAATATCATTATCCTCAACAATAAATTCGAATATTGGTTTAAATATTGTATTTTTTAAATGAGAGCTTGCATTCCCTTCTCCAAGCCTATTATGATAATATTTTTCTTCTTCACTTAAAATTTTATCTAAAAAATTTTTAAAATCTTTTATCAAACCACTTTCATCTTCATTAAAATAAAAACCTGCTGTAGTATGTGGCAAAAATATTAAACCTATCCCATCTTTTATTCCAGACTTTTTTATAACATCTTTAACTAAATCTGTTATATCAACAAAATCATATTTTCCTTTTGTTCTTATTATTTTTTTATCTTTAAATATTTTCATATTTTTTAAATATAAATTCATTATCAAAATCAATTAACAATTTATCTCCTCTTTTTATTTCTTCTTTTAATATAAGATCGCTTAATTTAGATAAAATTTCGTTTTCAATAGCTCTTTTTAATGGTCTTGCCCCATAAACAGGATCATAACCTATCTCAACAATTTTTTCTAATGCCCTTTCACTTAAAATTATAGAAAATCCAAACTTTTTTAACAAATCCATATTTATTTCATCAATCATTATATTTGCAATTTTTAAAAGATCATCTTTTGACAATGATTTAAATATTATAATTCCGCTAAATCTATTTAAAAGCTCTGCCCTAAAAATTTCAGTTAATTTATCTTTTATTATTGGTGCTATCTCTTCTATATTTTTACCTTTTTCAATTTCCTCTTTTATAAAATCTGAAAAGGCATTTGATGTGCAAATAATTATTGTATTTGTAAAATCAATTAACCTTCCTAATCCATCTTTTATATAACCTTCATCAAATATTGGCAA
>Ga0080004_1197001_pt1 | contig 10570 bp, 17 predicted proteins | sample WasSprMetagenome_FD_69207 | JGI IMG/M metagenome (GOLD analysis project Ga0080004, IMG submission 69207) | Sulfidic aquatic microbial communities from Washburn Spring, Yellowstone National Park, USA - WS (SPADES assembly) (version 2) | ecosystem: Environmental > Aquatic > Thermal springs > Hot...
CTAATATGTATGAGCAACAGTTGCTCTAGTACCTACTCCACCGATTTACGCCACTCTAATTACTATTTTATGTCACATACATAAATACATACATAGGGGGGGATAAGGACCCAATATGAAGGTGAAAACAGCATACTCATAAATATATAAGCTACTCACATTACACATACATAGGTGTCAGTATGTCAGGTGAGGATGAGAGGCACAGAAATAGAGAAAAGGTTAGGGTAAATTTTCTATTAGATCCTGAGCTCTACAGCCACCTAAAGGTGTACTCAACAGCCGCAGGTGCAAGTATGACAGAAATAGTACAGAGAGCATTAGAAACATTCCTTGGCATAAGAGAAAATCCTCCCGACATAGGCATCCAAGAGCTTGCTAAATTACACAAAGTTGAGCTACCGGAACCCGGATGGGATGATGAAGGATTGGGAAAATGGATACGTGAGCACCAGAGACATGAGGTATACAACGCCATTAGAGTATTAATTAGAGAGGGCGGTAGCTTCCGTGACTTCGGTGTGAGGATATTTGAGCTAACCAAGACCGCAGACCCATCAAAATATCAATTTATTATTTACGCTACACAGAAATACGCGAAGGACGTGTATAGTGAGCTGGAAAAGTATTTATAAGCATAACAAAAAAGAGAGGGAGCGAGGAGGAGAGCTGGAGGTGCCCGCTATACTACATATTTTTGGTGGGTGTCGAATATTTAAGCAACTACTATATAAACTTAGCCTAATGCCAATTCGACTAGTGTCGCTATAATGTTTATATATGCCAGCATGATTAGAATACATGGAGGTGTTGTATGGTGCCCGCCTCAGAGTCAGGTGTTGTTGCGACCTCCCCCGGGATGATGGGAGCTAAGAGAGTAAGAGAGATGAGGCTAGATGTGGCCGAGAGTATAGCGATACGATTAAGAAACAAGTGGTGGTGGACCGTGCATATGTCTACTGAGGTGAGAGATGGTAGAGCTTACATAGAGTTTGTATCGCCAGGCTTCTCGGATAGCTACCTTAAGGATGCAGAGAGACTTGCAAGGGAATACAAGTTACGACTTGAGTTCGGAATAACGCCATACATAGAGGATAGGCTTAGAGTCATTTTAATATTCTTCCCGAGGGCATAGAGGTGAGAGCAATATGACCACCTATCTTTTATCTACCGGCTTCATACCAATAAAGGAGCAGTTGCTTGAGAAGGGAGTAAGACTGACACAAAGGAAGATAACGGTTAGTGAGGCGAAGGAGATATTGAAGGAGGGATTTATAAGTGCCATAGGTCACGAATCTACCGCTAACCTTTTAACCAGGTTGCTGGGTATAGAGGTTCCAGTAAATCGTGTGCAAGTCTTTCTTGGACATTGTGATAAGGCAGTAAGTTTTGTGCTAAAGGTGAGGCTACCGGAGGGTAAGGTGCTGACGGATGAGGAAATAGCACAGGTACCGTTCTATCTAATGCTGACACAAGTATTTGGTGAGGAGGATGAGAAAATATGAGTGAGAAGAACGTGCGTTACTGCCCACTCTTATCAATTTTTACATCCTCATTGCAACACTGCGAGGAGGAATGTGCGTGGTTCAATGAACACACAGACAAATGTGCGATACTGTTATTAGTTGAGGCAGTACAGGACATAGCTAAGGAAATAGAGAGGGTGGAATACGAGATGAGGGTGGGGCTGGAACTAGCGGCTTTCAATCCTCTTTTCATCGAGACGTCCATTCTCACTCACCCTCAACAGGAGCAAGTAACGTCTTTCAATCCTCTTTTCATCGAGACATATATAAAAGCGACAACCCAGTCAGGGCCGCGGATGACTTTCAATCCTCTTTTCATCGAGACCAAAGGGATCCTGATGATAATAGGATAATCGAATTTGCTTTCAATCCTCTTTTCATCGAGACAGAATACCCCCACCAAGATCCTCCACTAGAATCCGGTAGCTTTCAATCCTCTTTTCATCGAGACGGTGGAGGAGATCACCAGAGAACCAGTCTATGATGAGGACTTTCAATCCTCTTTTCATCGAGACCAACTGACGATTCATCACCATAGATCAACGATAGACTAATCTTTCAATCCTCTTTTCATCGAGACACAGATTAAGAATCAAATTGAAGCGAGCGTAAAGGCAGTCTTTCAATCCTCTTTTCATCGAGACGACATGAGTATTCTCGAGTAAAGGCGGAGGGACATCCCGCGTAAAGGCAGTCTTTCAATCCTCTTTTCATCGAGACGAAGTTATGATCATTCCTGAGGTACAATGCCCCATATGCCTTTCAATCCTCTTTTCATCGAGACCCGATGAGAAAAGCAAGGAAAAGCAAGAGGAGGACGAGCTTTCAATCCTCTTTTCATCGAGACCTGGATCCCTGCCGATGATAGGTATAATATCATTAATATCTTTCAATCCTCTTTTCATCGAGACAAGGATGGGGTTGTAGCGGTTTACAAACCGCTGAACCCCTTTCAATCCTCTTTTCATCGAGACATATTGTCAGAGGGATTATGAAAATTGGCGATCACTCCTTTCAATCCTCTTTTCATCGAGACCAACACAGAGGCAGAGGAATACAATGTTAAGAAGCCTTTCAATCCTCTTTTCATCGAGACCGAGGCTTACGTAGAAGACATAGTGAAGGTCACTACCTTTCAATCCTCTTTTCATCGAGACTAAATTACAATACCGGGAACAATAAGGGAACATGAATCACTTTCAATCCTCTTTTCATCGAGACCTTTTTAAAATAGAATACTTTGAGTTCATGCCTATAAGCTTTCAATCCTCTTTTCATCGAGACTAAGTAGTATAAACGGGGGTGATGGTACGGATAAGAATCTTTCAATCCTCTTTTCATCGAGACATAACTGTGGACAGAAATGAGTACGTTAAGGTGGAATGCTTTCAATCCTCTTTTCATCGAGACTGATGAGTATGTAATTAAGGTAATCGAGGAGATTGCTAGCTTTCAATCCTCTTTTCATCGAGACCTTATGTAGTGGAATTTTATCGCGGACCGCCACAACATCTTTCAATCCTCTTTTCATCGAGACTAGAGAAATTCGAGGAATTCCTATACCCGCCAATCGACTTTCAATCCTCTTTTCATCGAGACTTTTCGGTGAATTGAACCGGATAAAAGCTATATATCCCTTTCAATCCTCTTTTCATCGAGACACATAGAATTCCCAGTAAACGGGGATGTCACAGAGATAGCTTTCAATCCTCTTTTCATCGAGACTTTATAAGCTTTACTCGTATTATGCCGAATTTAACTTCTTTCAATCCTCTTTTCATCGAGACTAAGGGCACGTTAACATATAGTCGTAAGTCAACCATTGAGGGCCCTACCTTTCAATCCTCTTTTCATCGAGACTAAGGGCACAGAGAGATATGGCGATATCGAGCTGCTCGCTTTCAATCCTCTTTTCATCGAGACCGCCGTTCTCAAGCAAGAGTATGATGAAACGTTTGAGACTTTCAATCCTCTTTTCATCGAGACAGATTCATTGAGAAAGTAAAGAATACATTCACAGTTGCTTTCAATCCTCTTTTCATCGAGACTGGGTGGATCATACGCCACTGTTTGTAAACCCAGGCCGCTTTCAATCCTCTTTTCATCGAGACTAGGCCCTAGCAACGAGATAATTGTTAATCAAGCCCCAACTTTCAATCCTCTTTTCATCGAGACCTCGAGAAGTACTTCAACGGGGAGATAGAGGTGAGTGAACTTTCAATCCTCTTTTCATCGAGACTCGCTCCCGAGTCGAGCCCCGCACACAATAATAAAATATACTTTCAATCCTCTTTTCATCGAGACCCCTCCCTCTATTTTTCCCCCCACATAAAGCACTAAGGGCTTTCAATCCTCTTTTCATCGAGACATCATCACTCTCTCTTCCTTAAGCTTCCAAGCCCTACCCTTTCAATCCTCTTTTCATCGAGACGAAAGGGAATTCACTAGAAGAGGAGTAAAAGTATTTTTAGACTTTCAATCCTCTTTTCATCGAGACCTGAGATAAGCTAGAATTGCTGGATATGGCCAAAATCTTTCAATCCTCTTTTCATCGAGACGGATAGAGCTACCGGTAGCTATCAACACTTACGATCTGACTTTCAATCCTCTTTTCATCGAGACGGTTACTGCAACGGATAACGCGGGGAATGTAGGAATCAGCTTTCAATCCTCTTTTCATCGAGACCATCTTCATTTTCCATTTTTCCCAAAAACGACCAGTTATCACCTTTCAATCCTCTTTTCATCGAGACGCCTCGATATGTTTATCGCATCAAATATCGTAGCTAGAGCTTTCAATCCTCTTTTCATCGAGACTTCCTGATGGCCAGGTGATGACCAGCCTTTCAATCCTCTTTTCATCGAGACATACGCCTTGCAGGGGGCTACGGGATCTGGCTTCTGATCTTTCAATCCTCTTTTCATCGAGACCTCCTGGTGGTGATGATATCTCCTGGTGATGAGGGCCACTTTCAATCCTCTTTTCATCGAGACTATTTTAGTGAAAGCAAGTGAGGAGGCGTCGAAGAAAGCTTTCAATCCTCTTTTCATCGAGACATTCCAATACTCTCGGGTAGTAACCTCACGGTCATCGCCTTTCAATCCTCTTTTCATCGAGACGCTTTTCTGCCGCCGAGCGGGTTTGGGAGCCGGAAAAACCTTTCAATCCTCTTTTCATCGAGACTTTATTGGGAGGAGGGCCTACTTTACTTCTACTTTACTTTCAATCCTCTTTTCATCGAGACTTCTAGGTCGGATATGTCTATGTCGCTCATCTTCGCTCTTTCAATCCTCTTTTCATCGAGACCGTCCTCTTACAATTTCGTTTTCAGAGCCAGGACTTCGGCCTTTCAATCCTCTTTTCATCGAGACTGGCCAGGATGGCCAGGATGATGTGATGGCCAGGATGGCCAGGACTTTCAATCCTCTTTTCATCGAGACCGCTGCTATATGTTAGCTTTACCGGCGGGACTTTTAGCTTTCAATCCTCTTTTCATCGAGACGGGATCAGCTATGACTAAGCGTGATACCCTATAAATCCCTTTCAATCCTCTTTTCATCGAGACGTTAAGTCGTCCTCGTACTTTATTACAAATGTCTTCACACTTTCAATCCTCTTTTCATCGAGACGGCCCTCAGTCGCCTCCTTGAGGTCCTCGAGGAGGGAGCTTTCAATCCTCTTTTCATCGAGACTCGATCAATCTGACTTCGAATGGGCCCGTAATACTACACTTTCAATCCTCTTTTCATCGAGACCGCACACTATAGCTTCCAGCTGGAATAACACAGTTGCCTTTCAATCCTCTTTTCATCGAGACGCACTAACGGTTGACTTACGGCCCTAAGTCAACCAAAATTCTTTCAATCCTCTTTTCATCGAGACAGACTCCTTTTGCGCGCACTCTAAGTATATGGTAAGACCTTTCAATCCTCTTTTCATCGAGACCTTACCACGCGGCCCTACCAAGTTACCAACTTTACCACTTTCAATCCTCTTTTCATCGAGACGTAGCATGAAAAAAGCATAACGCGTTGAGAAGATATCTTCTTTCAATCCTCTTTTCATCGAGACGAATTTCGTGCCATTCGCTGTGATCGTCCCGTTGAACCCTTTCAATCCTCTTTTCATCGAGACATGTTTGTAGTATCAACAGCATCGAATGAACCTGTTGTCACTTTCAATCCTCTTTTCATCGAGACACACAATATGCAATTCGATTTCTTTATAATTAGAGCTCTCTTTCAATCCTCTTTTCATCGAGACATGTTGATGTCCAGGTGGTGATGATGTCCAGGACCTGGCTTTCAATCCTCTTTTCATCGAGACATATGTGCGTCAGCTGGCTCAGTCGGCTTATCAACACTCTTTCAATCCTCTTTTCATCGAGACGGGCTATTGAGGGGATAAGGGTAATAGAGGAGATATTTCTTTCAATCCTCTTTTCATCGAGACCCCTATACTGATGGGGCTGGGCCCCTCATGAATCCCGACTTTCAATCCTCTTTTCATCGAGACGGATTAAGGGGGAATTATGAGGCAATGAAGTCCTACATAACTTTCAATCCTCTTTTCATCGAGACAAATTCAGGCAAGCTTATCTGATTCATATTTTCGTGAACTTTCAATCCTCTTTTCATCGAGACACAGAGATTATAAAGTTATTGGAAGATGTAGCAAGACTGTCTTTCAATCCTCTTTTCATCGAGACTGGCTATACAGCTGGAGAGGCGTACGACAAAATGATTGACTTTCAATCCTCTTTTCATCGAGACAAGAGGAGAAGTACTGGTTTGACGCGGAGGAATACAAGGCTTTCAATCCTCTTTTCATCGAGACGTTTCTTCGCCGCTTCGGATCTGCGTGTAAGTTATTAGGCTTTCAATCCTCTTTTCATCGAGACCAGCAATTACGGAACGACTGATTACAGCTCTCACACGCTCTTTCAATCCTCTTTTCATCGAGACCCAGTTTTCACAGAGTCACATTATGATGAGATAGAAGAAACTTTCAATCCTCTTTTCATCGAGACAAGCCAATTTCCGGCTTATCTGGTCATAATGGCAATAGACTTTCAATCCTCTTTTCATCGAGACGAAATCTGGGGGATGAGAATATGGTGAAGGTAACCCCAGTCTTTCAATCCTCTTTTCATCGAGACTCTCTCTCATTCTCATGTCCTAGTGATGGCTAGGATGGCCAGGACCTGGTGGCTTTCAATCCTCTTTTCATCGAGACTCTCTCTCATTCTCATCAAATAATTATGTGAAAAAACTTTCAATCCTCTTTTCATCGAGACCACCTATCTTTTATCTACCGGCTTCATACCAATAAGGGACTTTCAATCCTCTTTTCATCGAGACGTCCCCCTTATAATGAATCCGTTGAATCCAGTTATCCCTACTTTCAATCCTCTTTTCATCGAGACATCTTGGGAACAAGTTTTATTTTAATTACGGAAATAAACTTTCAATCCTCTTTTCATCGAGACTCCTCCTCCTGGCATCTCCGCCTCAATTTTGCCGACTTTCTTTCAATCCTCTTTTCATCGAGACAAAGTAGAAGATCCCCCTGGCTTATCCCAATGAAAAGGCTTTCAATCCTCTTTTCATCGAGACTGGATTTTCAATGATTTTAAGTCTAATTAATCAGGAACTTTCAATCCTCTTTTCATCGAGACTGAGTAGTGAAATAGTTGTTGCCGTTCGTATCTACGACAGCTTTCAATCCTCTTTTCATCGAGACACCAGGCAGGGGGAGGGAAACGGGTCTTAACGCTACAAGCTTTCAATCCTCTTTTCATCGAGACGCATATAGCTGCCGATCGCATAAGAGCTTGGCAGATAAGCTTTCAATCCTCTTTTCATCGAGACTCTCGCTACCCCCCTTGTCCAATTCCGATCATCCAAACCTTTCAATCCTCTTTTCATCGAGACAAGCCCGAATCTCGCAAGCCCAATGGAACTGGCTTCAACTTTCAATCCTCTTTTCATCGAGACTGAATCCAACGCCCCCGTTGCGGGGGCCTCCGGCGGGGTCCTTTCAATCCTCTTTTCATCGAGACCAAGGCTTACCAACTTTACCAAGATTACCAATCCTTAACTTTCAATCCTCTTTTCATCGAGACCGTACCATAAATAATGCCCCTCAGCCGTGAATGTGAGCTTTCAATCCTCTTTTCATCGAGACCATCCTTCGAGCTCATTCCGTTAAGTGAAGCTGAGGCGCTTTCAATCCTCTTTTCATCGAGACGGGGATTATGTCCGTTCCGGTTATCGGGTTAAGTGAACAACTTTCAATCCTCTTTTCATCGAGACATATAGCACGTATGAAAAAGCTCGGATTCGAGGAGAACTTTCAATCCTCTTTTCATCGAGACTCATCACTTGAGGAAGGGGCTTCCTTACGCACTAGATTCTTTCAATCCTCTTTTCATCGAGACGATAGTATGTCGGGAACGGTCAACTTTTACCTTAATGGTCTTTCAATCCTCTTTTCATCGAGACAGCGGAACTATTAATTTAAGCGCGAAAGGAGGGAACGGACTTTCAATCCTCTTTTCATCGAGACTTCCTTGATGACGTAATCCTGGATCGGAAGATTGGCACTTTCAATCCTCTTTTCATCGAGACAGCAGTTTGCCGGCGTCGACCGGACGAACACCGTACTCTTTCAATCCTCTTTTCATCGAGACTGGGAAAGATCGAGCGCGAGGTGAAAAAGGGTGAGCACTTTCAATCCTCTTTTCATCGAGACCGCCCGCGTTCAGCGGAAAGTAAGCGTAAGCCTTCCTACTTTCAATCCTCTTTTCATCGAGACTTGAGCAACAATCACGTGCTGGCATGCTCAAGCTCAGTAACTTTCAATCCTCTTTTCATCGAGACCTACCGTAGATGCCTCTAACTGCCTCCTCCCTGTAGCCTGCTTTCAATCCTCTTTTCATCGAGACCGAAGATAGAGACGGGAGCGTGAGATAGTGACATATTACTTTCAATCCTCTTTTCATCGAGACCTCTAACCGTCCCTTTCCTCGAAATCCTCGCGATCTTGACTTTCAATCCTCTTTTCATCGAGACTAGCATGGCCAAGAAGGTGTCAGATATATATATATCCGAAGACTTTCAATCCTCTTTTCATCGAGACTCTTTTCAGATGAGGAATCAGCCACTCTGGACACCAAACTTTCAATCCTCTTTTCATCGAGACAAAAGAGGCGAACGCTCTCAAAGTCCTGAGCGATTTCCACTTTCAATCCTCTTTTCATCGAGACCTATGAAGAGATGAATGCCCATGGAGGATGAAATATGCTTTCAATCCTCTTTTCATCGAGACTCAGGACCTGGTGGTGATGGTGGTGATGACCTGGTGATGTCTTTCAATCCTCTTTTCATCGAGACGTGGTGGTGATGGCCAGGATGTCCAGGTGGTGATGGCCACTTTCAATCCTCTTTTCATCGAGACCCAGGACCTGGTGATGATGTGATGGCCAGGATGTCCAGGCTTTCAATCCTCTTTTCATCGAGACAGGGAGAGAGTGATGATGATTTCCTAGACCGCATAAAACTTTCAATCCTCTTTTCATCGAGACGATAGTTTTACTCACTCCGGTCTGGGATCGCCACAGTGCCTTTCAATCCTCTTTTCATCGAGACAAAAGGAGCAGAAATATGAGGAAGCTCAAAAATTGAGCTTTCAATCCTCTTTTCATCGAGACAAAGTAATAGCTGATAACGGAAAACTACAAGCAAATGGCTTTCAATCCTCTTTTCATCGAGACAAGAGAGAGTGACAAGCGTCTTCGACCCAGAGATCTTGCACTTTCAATCCTCTTTTCATCGAGACCCCTACTCAGCCTCGTGGTTGCGGCGGACACCTACTACTTTCAATCCTCTTTTCATCGAGACTCGGATGTTCCCACAAATTGATTGAGAACAACTCCTAACTTTCAATCCTCTTTTCATCGAGACTTGAAATAATCGAGGAACTGCTAGAGGAGTACTTGAACTTTCAATCCTCTTTTCATCGAGACTCTTCCCAAAAGCTTCGACGTAGAGGGGGCTGAAGTAAGCTTTCAATCCTCTTTTCATCGAGACAAGCTGAAAAACTCACAATTCTAGCTTTATAATCAAGCTTTCAATCCTCTTTTCATCGAGACGACTCTAAAAAAGCTGGAGGAAGATGCTTGGCGTGGAGGCTTTCAATCCTCTTTTCATCGAGACTGGGGCTAAAAGCCCCGGAATCCCGATGAAAAGGGGGTCTTTCAATCCTCTTTTCATCGAGACTTTGGAGGAGGTGGGGGGAGGTGTGAATATGAGTGAGACTTTCAATCCTCTTTTCATCGAGACATGTACATCAGAGGTCCCTATTCACCCGATCTAGCCCACTTTCAATCCTCTTTTCATCGAGACATCGGTTAGGATGTATTGTATATAGCTATAAGAAGGAAGCTTTCAATCCTCTTTTCATCGAGACCGGGACGAGGAGCTTCGCATTTATATACATAAGAGCTACTACTTTCAATCCTCTTTTCATCGAGACGAGGCCGCTATCCTCCGCGAAGTAACGAGCGGCCTAGAACTTTCAATCCTCTTTTCATCGAGACTGTACTACTGCAGGATGGAGATGCGAAGCTCATGAAAACCTTTCAATCCTCTTTTCATCGAGACATGACCAGGATTTCCAGGTGATGTCCAGGATTTCCAGGCTTTCAATCCTCTTTTCATCGAGACGGAGCCAGGATAGGGGTGATTATGGGCCAAGGGGAAAATCCTTTCAATCCTCTTTTCATCGAGACGAGATGGGCACTGAGTTATGCTCAAGTAGACAGCAGGAGCTTTCAATCCTCTTTTCATCGAGACGAAATGGCGTAAAATGAGCAAAAAGGAAAAAGCGAAGTCTTTCAATCCTCTTTTCATCGAGACGAGATGGGCACTGAGTTATGCTCAAGTAGACAGCAGGAGCTTTCAATCCTCTTTTCATCGAGACGTAGATATCTCGCCTCACACTACCAACTCGAACCCGACCTTTCAATCCTCTTTTCATCGAT
>Ga0080004_1233304_pt1 | contig 10569 bp, 10 predicted proteins | sample WasSprMetagenome_FD_69207 | JGI IMG/M metagenome (GOLD analysis project Ga0080004, IMG submission 69207) | Sulfidic aquatic microbial communities from Washburn Spring, Yellowstone National Park, USA - WS (SPADES assembly) (version 2) | ecosystem: Environmental > Aquatic > Thermal springs > Hot...
AAGTTTTTCATTCCTACGAACTGCTCAGGATGGACGTGGAAAAATTCTACGATTAGAACGACGCCATTTAGAAATAAACATCAACATCTATGATGGCACGAACAACTGTGACAATAAGGGACGATCTTTACAACATCTTGCGCAGGGAGGCTGGGAGGCGCGGGATTTCGGAGAAGTTGAATGAGATACTTGCCGAATACTTTTTGGGGAGACCCCGCAAGACTCTATTCGGGACAATGCCAACTACGGACCTGAGTGACCTAAGAGACCACACGGAGAGATTGTGACCGCACGGTACCTTATCGACTCTTTCGCCTGGATGGAATATTTCATGGGCAGTGAGCGGGGAAGGAAGGTCAAAAAAATCTTAGAGGACACCACGGTTGAGTGCTTGGTTTCGGCAATAAACCTAGCCGAGGTCTACGCCAAGTCGATAAGGACGGACGGGATGGAGAAGGCGGAGGAGAGGAGATCTTTCATTCAATCCAGGTGTGCGGTGATTGATGTCGATGATAAGCTGGCAATCGAAGCCGCAAAAATAGATGTTGAAATGAAGAAGAGGATCGAGGGGTGGGGACTGGCAGACTCCATCGTTTTGGCGACGGCGCGGTCGACGGGTGCGAAGATAATAACTTGGGATAAACACTTTCTCAACCTTGTAGAAGCTGAAATGCTCTAGTTAGAGCGTGAATTATTGGGACATCAAAAAGCGGCGGAATACTGGGTTCTTCTGTATAGTGTGGTTTAGAGAGGGGAGTAAAGCAGGAAATTGAACGGCTGGTTGAAAGTGGAGATCATCAACGTTCAGGAGTTCACCGCAAAGCCGACTTGGATACTGGATCGTGGAAGAAGCATACAGCATCTTAGGCACTTGCCATGGCAGGTTGGAGCATAGATTTTCAGCTTCTAGGTAAAGCAGGTAATCCCTTGACAGTCTTTAAGCCATTCCTACCTTATCCTCTACCTGACTTCCCATTATTTCTTCTTTAGCTGAAGTAATGGCCTGTTCAGCCTCCTCTTCTGTCTGCAGATATGCGGTACTTTCTAAGTAACTCTCCCCTAGCTCCGATCATGGTAACCAAGCCTCCTTAGCCATTCCTCAACATAATCTCCCTGCCTGATAACATCCTCTAGGTATGCCCTCTCTCTATCGTTCAGAGGTCTACCTAGTTCCTTTTCTGCGTTAGCTATGTACCTTTTACGGTTATCTCTATTCTTGAGAGCAGGTAGGAGTGCCCAGAGGGGTACATATTTCCAGCCCATAGGGAATACTATGGCTGGGAATTTGCTACTTTTAACTTTTTAATCCCATTTTCAGGGGCACTTCACTGCAACTTGTTGCCTCTGCTCCTCTGGCAGGGACTTGATGTTGTCTTTCAATCCCCATTTTCAGGGGCACTTCACTGCAACATAACAAAACCAGCAGTTCTTGTCCGGCCTGATGGCTTTCAATCCCCATTTTCAGGGGCACTTCACTGCAACGCGTCCCCTGCCCGGGATTCCCGGCAGGCTGATGATCTTTCAATCCCCATTTTCAGGGGCACTTCACTGCAACGCGCTCGACCAAGTACTCACGCAAGGGAAGAGCTACACTTTCAATCCCCATTTTCAGGGGCACTTCACTGCAACCTTCCTTCTCCGGGGGTGCACCCGGGTAACGCGGACTTTCAATCCCCATTTTCAGGGGCACTTCACTGCAACGGAGGCCATGAGATCTTGGCTCGGCCGGATCATGGGCTTTCAATCCCCATTTTCAGGGGCACTTCACTGCAACAGAAAATGCTAAAAGTATTGCCGTGTTAGATAATCTTTCAATCCCCATTTTCAGGGGCACTTCACTGCAACAACTAACGGACGGACTAACTCCACTCACTTTAGATACTTTCAATCCCCATTTTCAGGGGCACTTCACTGCAACTGGCATACTCATCCTCGTTCACCGGTTGAAATCCCAACTTTCAATCCCCATTTTCAGGGGCACTTCACTGCAACTCTGGACTCCACGAGTCTTGGACCTAAATCACGCCACTTTCAATCCCCATTTTCAGGGGCACTTCACTGCAACACATACCGGTCAGTCAGGTTAAGGAGTGCCTCGTAACCACAACTTTCAATCCCCATTTTCAGGGGCACTTCACTGCAACTTTGGCTCACCGCCGATTTGCTTAAAAACAAACTGGTGCTTTCAATCCCCATTTTCAGGGGCACTTCACTGCAACGCCATCGTCCATCCAACGATAACCCGCGTGGACTTGCTTTCAATCCCCATTTTCAGGGGCACTTCACTGCAACAACGGTTTGCTTCAGCCCTTATCCTAGCGTTCAGTCCTTTCAATCCCCATTTTCAGGGGCACTTCACTGCAACCTTCGAGCCAGAGTTCTAATCCCGCATCATAATTTCCTTTCAATCCCCATTTTCAGGGGCACTTCACTGCAACAGCAACAAGTATCTTTGAGCAGGTGGTGGACTGTGACTTTCAATCCCCATTTTCAGGGGCACTTCACTGCAACGGAGAGGGCGACCGGCGAGAGAAAGGAGGTGGAGTACTTTCAATCCCCATTTTCAGGGGCACTTCACTGCAACATTTTCAAAAGAGCAATTACGAGGGAGGTAATTAACTTTCAATCCCCATTTTCAGGGGCACTTCACTGCAACAGCCGGAGCACTTAAAAAAAGGATGCGTTTCAAACGTTACTTTCAATCCCCATTTTCAGGGGCACTTCACTGCAACTGTCCGAGCGATACACTAAACTAGCCGACCTTACCGCTTTCAATCCCCATTTTCAGGGGCACTTCACTGCAACAACCATGTTAACCATGGTTTATACGCCGCATTGGGGCTTTCAATCCCCATTTTCAGGGGCACTTCACTGCAACACTGAAGGTAGAGTTTGGCAATAAGCTTTATATTATCTTTCAATCCCCATTTTCAGGGGCACTTCACTGCAACCCCCCCTCGCGGGGGCATCAGAAGATGCTCCGGGCCCCTTTTTTAAGGCATCGGTTTGCGGACATCGATTTTTGCAGCCGCCTTTAAAAAGATCGCCGCAAACCTCAACCGAGTGACTGTATGTCCATGAAGCCTAACCCAAAAGAGGACTTCGCCCCTGCCCCCAGAACCCTCCCCACGCCTAGTAGCCATTGAGCCGTCCTGTCGAGTTCCTCGAAGCGATAATCGGCAAAGCCCGTCCAGCAGTTCCAGAATTCCCTCCTTCCTTCCCTTCCATACCCCACTAACCTGTGTCTCTCCCCCTCACTTCTCATCAGCGAGCCCCTGCAGGAAAATTCGGGAACCTTCTCGCCCGTCCCATATTCGTTGACTAGGAGAATGAGCCTGTGCCTAATTAGGTCTAGGAGAAGTTCGGGTGGAGGGGGAAAACCCTCTGGAAGATCGATGGGTGTCTTGAAGCGGACTCGGAATTCCTTTCCATTGACCCTAGGTAGGTTGGAGACATCCACTATCTTCAGGTTTGAGGGGTGAACGAGGTTTCCATCGAAAACGATCTTTCCCGAGAACTCGCACCTGGCCTCGGCAACCTCAAATTTGTTCTGGCCCAGATGTCTCTTGTCCCCCAGGCCATCGCTTCCGAACTGCTGGAGGGCGATGAGGACGAGGGGAAAATACTTGGAGTAATCGCCAAACATCAGCAATCTTACCTCAAGCTCCGCCCCAGATCCCTCTAGGGGCTTGGAGAGGAAGGGTGGGACAAAAACGAGGGGGCGGGGAGGGGGGGCATATCCTCTTTTCGAGTAGGACTTCTGGTAGGTGAGATAGAATAGGCACTGCTCCGAGACGGTACAGTCTTCGCATTCCCGCATGGGGTGCAAACATATAGTTTTCCTTAGATGTCTCCCGAAACCTCCCCTGAAGGTCGAGCCGAGCCAGCGGGGAAGCCTGATCGGAGCGAGAAATTGGAGCCTAAGTTTTGTGCTTCCGAGATGTAGCATTCAAGATATGGAGACCCAAAAAGATTTTCTTTCCCTTTGAGAGCTGATTTTTATCATTAGAAAGACTTAAATAAAATTCCGAGATACGTGAGATGCATCAAGAAAAAGAAAGCGTAGATGCGATAGCCAAGATGTTGGGGTTTTTGGTGGCAGAAGGAAATTATAGCTATGTGGACAAAATTGGACAAGCGCCCTCGAGTGATTTTCTCATGTTTTATCTCCAAGAGGCAGTTCGAGATTTTCACTCACTTATTCGGGGTGAGTTAAGAAATGTCAGCAGAGAGACGTTAGATGAGTTTATAAGCAATATCAAAAAGGGGACAGTTGATTTAGATAGGGCCCTGGATGAGATTGCTAAAACCGTAAAAGGCGAACCGAGAAAATTAAGGGAAGTTTGTTCGTTACTCTCCGCCAAGGCACTAGCCAAATCTCTGAAGTTCGTGAAAGAAGAAGAGGGTGCAGGAGAGGAGAAAGCATGACGTTCATTAGCCTTAGGGGGAGAGTGCTTCTGAACGTTGAAGCAATGAATATGACGGAAAGTGTTGGGAACTATGTTAAGCATAGAAGAGTTCCGGTAGTTCTGCCCAGAACTCACACTACGTACTTCGTTCCAGCGATAAGTGGGGAGAGCGTCGCACACGGATTTCAAACCACTTTGGCCGAAGAAGCTACCAAAGCGGGGGTACCGGTCTGTAAATTGTGTCAAAAAGGAATATTTCTTAAAAGTACAAATTTAAGCGTAATAAAGTCAGCGTTTTCCGATGAAGTTTCCCGGTGGCTAGGCATTTCTGATGCCAAATGGAACAAGATGACCAAGATTGCAAAGAAGGAAAAACAAACCAAGAAGGAGGAGAGGAAATTAACCGATTTCGAGGCCAAGTTAAGCTTTGCTCTAGAGTCATCTATTATAAAGAACTGTCTTGTGGAAGACGTGGGTGGATTCTTATACGCAGAGGGAAGGATAGAGAACTTTAGAGTAGGCGGCGTGAAAAGAACCTCAAACTTCTATGTTGGTTACATGATTCCTGCGGGGGAGATTATAGAAGGCACGGTTACGCACCCACAGCTGCATTCAAGATACGCTTTGGGTACCCCCTTCGTCAAGGAACGAGGACAGATGATATATTATGTCGAACTATCATCTGCATGTTACACTTTCAGCTTTGACCTAGATACTCGATACATAGGAAAGACATCGTTTGTTTATGAGAAAGCAGGTGAAAGCGTTGTCAATGATCGGGAGAAAAGAATATCTGCAACATTGAATGCCTTACAGAAATTGTTAGTAGAGCTAATGTTTGGCGCCAAGAAAACTAGATTCCTGCCCATAATAGACTGGGAATCTATTGTCATAGCCGTGAGTGAGGAGCCATGGACAGTTCCGAGTCCATTCTCAGCAGATTACATTAAAAAAGCTTCAGACAAACTCAAGAAGGTAAATGTTGGCACTCAGCTGTTTGTATATATCAATCCGCACATCTTTGAAGATACCACTCTTTATGTTAAAAGAAAAACCGAAGAGTTACTCGAAAACTTTTATAAGGCCTTAGAGGAATTCAGAGAAAAACTAAAAGAAAAAGGGGACGAAACACTAATAGACTGGTCTGAGTTTAAGAAGAAAAAGCTTGAGCAATTTCTAGAAAAGAAAATCGACGAGCTCGTTGAAGCACGCGATTTAAGATATGTCTCAAAAATCCAACAAAAATACGCGGAAGCCAAAGAAGCACTAAATCCAAAATCTTGTGAGAAGAGTGAAAGATTCAAAACTGCTATTGACGGGTGTTGGTATTACGAGAATTTTGAACAATGCATCATAGACGCCATAGAGTGTGCTAAGAAAATGGTAAAAGAGAGTTAGTGATCGGTTTTATCGTTGATATCGAGTTTGATTGGGGCTTTCAAGCCAATGCAATCGGACTATCAAAAACTTCTCCATCCTTCCATTATCCACCTCCGACAACGTTTTTAGGCGCACTTAGTGAGGTTGTTGCAAAGGAGCAAAGGAAAGGGGAAAAAAATGGTCGAAAGATTATGCAAGAGCTCAGTAAAAATCTGCTTGCAATTGGCGTTAAACCTCTGAATTGTCTTCCCGTGAAATACGAGGATATCAACAGGATTATTGCCGTGAAAAAAACCGGTGCGGTTCTCTGCCCAAATCCCGCTTATCTTTCTCGTTCTTTTGATGCACCAGCTAGAGCGAAAACAATCCTAGTGAGTCTTGACGGTGAAGCACCACGATTGCGGTGGTTTCTGATTTTTAAAGATTCATCTCTTCCTGCAAATCAACTTTGGAAAATTCATCGGCTTGGCTCAAAGGAAAGTAGGGTTTCAGTTGTAGAAGTAAAGGAAATCAACGATGCTGAGATTGAGACAATCGAAGGAATAGAAGAAACCACTTATAGCTTTCCTGCCAGAGAGGTCGCGATTAAAAAGTTGGAGGCATCAAGAAATTGGCTTTCAGAAGTGTATATAGACCCCTTTGACTTTACCGATCAACCGCTAAAAGATTATTTCGAGGGTAGGAAACTTGTTACTTTTGAGGTACCTGTAATCTATTTCAAAGGAGATGAGTATTTCTGCCGTTTTGAGGGAAGGGCGTACAAGTACAAAGAGGAGGTGATTGTAGGACGGTTCAAATAAAGTTAGGTCTTCCCAGAGATTCGTCTTTTTTGACCAGTATTCTTTGGGAAGGACTTCTTTATTCTCTGCGTTTCTCTCCAGTTCAGCGTAAGGGCGATATTTTGGAGGTTCCAACAAATTTTCTAGCTAATGCCCTGAACAAAATAGACGAGGAAGTTCTGGGAAAAGCACGTGAAGTGCGGATGGTCAAAGATGATCGCGAATGTGTTCGACTTATGCTAAAAGCATGCGGTATTGAGAATCGAGCTGGAAATTATGGCAAGCTTCTCTCGATACTTAAGCACAATGCGCCCAAAATTGTCTCAAAAGAAGAAATTCAGTTTACAGTTGAGTTAAGTGGGGACATGATAATCGATAGGCCGGAAGTGATAGAGGAAAAGGAGAAGAAAAAGAAGAAAAAGCTTGCTGTTCCTCAATTATTCAAAGTAGATAGATACACTGGTCTGTCATCACTAGAAAGCACCAACTATTTTTCGGGGCAATTAACGATTCGAACATCAAAGGAAATTTTCTTGCTTCTTCTACTGGGGTTGTGTTCATCTTTTATAACAGCTAGAAGGCAGAAGACAGATAGAAAAAGGAAAGATGAATACTTCTTCTTAACGTTTTCACCAGAAGAAATTGAGGGAATGCTTGCACAACTATACGAAAAAGAATACATTGATAGACTTTTCCGAACCAAAGAGGAAATTCGGCGATGCCTGAAGCCCGCACTGGAAAAGACTGCCATTAGTGAAGCTATTTTGCTTCGGCTTTTCCTAACTGTTGAAGTTGAAAGGCTACTTGAAAAAGAGAATCTGGACAAGCTCTCAGCGACTCTCTTTAGGATATCTATGGAAGATCGAACATACAAAGTTTATGAGCAAATTCCAGTTGGACTTAGGAGAGGCGAATATCATTTCGGAGAAATTATGGAAAAGTATTTCAAGAGTGATCTCATGAAAGATTTGTCAAACTTTCTTCAGCCGGACGGAGTAGTTTTTGATGCTCTCAGGAATCTTCATGAAAGCCCTGAGAAGTATCCTGAGGCGAATAACGTTTTGAATGCTGTGTTGGGATTATACAAATTTGTGACAGCAGAAAATCTCGATGGTTTAAGCGACTTTGTTCGAGAGCTCTATAACGCATACAGAAAACTTGAGAGTTCCGACAGGCAGGATAAGTCAAAAAGATGTAGAGCGGAGACATATCTCCGAATAATCAAGTCGTTCTCTTTTTGATGCCTGCGTTTAACCGGTATTTGCAACAAGTTCGTGAGGCGTGGAAACTGAATGAAGCAAGGCCATTTATCGATGAGGCACTCGAAAAAATAGCACAACATTGGGGCACAAAAAATATTTTCATTATTGAGGCCCCGACAGGCTACGGGAAATCAACAATTTCTGCCGTCATTTCGCTATTTTCAGCCAAAGAAGGTATAAAATCGATCCTGGCTTACCCGCTGAGAACCTTGATTGAGGACCAGTATAATTTGTTCGTTGGAAAGAAAAAGGAAAAAGAGTCCATATATGAGGTAGAGTTTATTGGAAAGAGATACATGAGCACCTTTGATTCTAGATACTTTGTAAAACCAATCACGCTGACTACTATTGATACTCTTGCTCTGACTCTTTTTGGAATTCCGCCCGAAGATTTTGAGAAAGCTTTTAAGGCTTACAAAGGTATATTCTCAAGTTTCGGTCATTACCTCTTTTCTTGGGCTTCTGTAATCCTCTCTAATGTATTATTGGATGAAGTTCATCTGATTGCAGATTCTACAAAATCGCTGAGTTTTTTGATAGCATTGATTAAATTGGCGAATCGCTTTGATCAGAAACTCATCTTAATGTCCGCAACTATTCCAGAGGCCGTTAAAAAAACCATTGCAGAGGAGACTGATAAGGAAAAAGTATTGTTTATTGAGTTCTCCGTCGCGTGCGATAAAACATTTGTGCGAGAAAGAGAAAACAAAAAATATGACATAGAAATTCAATCATTCGGGGAAGATGAAAAAATCGAATCACTCATAAAAATTTTGGAACAAAGTGCGTTCAGCAAGGCTTTAACTGTCTTCAATACAGTAAACGATGCAATAAAGTTCTATGAAAAATTGAAAGAACACCCTTCTTTCAAAACTTATGAGATTCTTTTACTTCATTCACGTTTTTCAGAAATTGATAGGGAAAAGAAAAGCCAGCTATTAGGCAAATTGGGTAAGAGTGATAGATACATCATAGTTTCAACGCAGGTTATTGAGGCTGGTGTTGATATAACGTCCGACCTTTGCATAACAGAAGTAGCACCTGCTAGTTCACTTATTCAGAGACTGGGGAGATTTTTAAGATATGAAGAGAAAGAAGGTAAAATCGTTATCTGGTACGAGAAGGATAGCAATGGTGAGCTAAAAATGTCAATTTCGATGAGCAAGGAACCGAAGAATTGGATTCTGGTAGATACCTGCGATGAGGAAATTTTTGAAAAATGTCGGTCTATACTCCAACGAAGATATGACAGCAAAGAAGTCAGAAAAATATCGCAGTGGCATGGGACCGCCTATAAGGGAGCGATTGCCAGACCGATGTATAAAGTCTACGATTATGAACTCACGCTTCGCACCCTTAGGTGGTTGGAGCAAAACAAAGATAAACTGCGAGTTCATGTGCCCGAAGCGACAGACGGTTACGGATACAAAAAGTTTCTAGATGAGGTGTATGGGGAACTTGCTTGGCCGGTAGATCGAGGAAATGTAGAGAAGCTTCTAAAAATTCATTACTATTTAGGTGAGCCAAAGGCGATGGAAATTCTTGTTGAGATGGAAGGAAGCTTTGTAAGAGAAGGAAATCTTGAAAATGCAATTCCGGAGGAATTCGCAAGAGAGTTAGAAGGAAAAAGCCTAGATCAAGCAATGGATTCCATTCGCAAATGTTGTGTGCCCGTCTCCCAGAATTTTCTGCATTCTTGTGAAAACAAAATCAAAGGGGTTCTTAAAATCGAGAATGGAAAAATTCAGCGGTTCAAGTTCGATGGAAGGATTCAAGGAATAGATCCGCAAAGAGTAGCTTTCATCGTTGATGCAAAATATGATCCGGAGCTAGGCTTGTCGACAAAATGATATACGCCTATAAAGAAGCTTATCAACAACAATCTTTGCAGGAGCATATCGACAAGTGCTTAGAAGCGCTAAAGGGTCTGCTGGCTTCGCCTCTTGGTGCTGATTTTGATCAAGAAAACGTAAGAATGGTAGTGGTCTACCATGACATCGGCAAAGTTTTTTACCAAAGGCAGGCAGATCACTTAGTTTTTACTGGTCATGAGTTCATTTCGGCCTACATTTTCTGGAAAGTCTTTGAGAGGAAATTGGGGCATGACGATGTCTTGTATATGTTTCCCATAATTTTCCATCATCACTCAATGGGAATTCAAAAGAGACTTCAAAGGATGGAAAATTATCCAAATGTAGGCAGACCATCAGAAGAATTGCTTCAGGAACTAGAAACAATGTTAAGCAAATATGTCCAGGATTGGAGCATAATCAGAGAAACTATTCAGGCGATTGAAAAGTTTGACATCACCGCGTCTCTCGGAAAGGTAAAACAAAAGATCGAAGAAATATGGAAAAAGTTTCATGGAGTTTTTGCTAGGAATGCCTTAAGACTGCTGCTAATAATAATGCTATGTGATTATGAAGGATCTAAAGACAGAGGGGAAGACCAAGCAAAGTGGCTTTTCGGCAAGGTTTTGGAAGAATTCTTTCAGATTTACTCTGGGAAATGCTGACTTTAGTCATCTACGACATAACCTCGGACGACTTACGTAACAAACTGGCAAACCGTCTCTTCGACTACGGCCTCCAAAGGGTTCAACTTTCAGCCTTCTGCGGTAACTTGAACGCCCACGACAGGGAAGTCCTCCTTAAGGAGCTTCCGAACTTTATAGGCTCGGAAAGGGACCGAATTTACGTGATTCCCCTCTGCCACAGGTGTGCCCGTCTCTGGAAGGCG
>Ga0080004_1098564_pt1 | contig 10568 bp, 7 predicted proteins | sample WasSprMetagenome_FD_69207 | JGI IMG/M metagenome (GOLD analysis project Ga0080004, IMG submission 69207) | Sulfidic aquatic microbial communities from Washburn Spring, Yellowstone National Park, USA - WS (SPADES assembly) (version 2) | ecosystem: Environmental > Aquatic > Thermal springs > Hot...
AAAGAGAATAGAAAGTGCCCTCGAGCCTCGCCAAGACTATCGCGTCCTTGAGCGCGTAACTCATAAAGAGAATAGAAAGGTTAATCATTGACCTGTCTATCAGAGATCTGATATTCACGGTAACTCATAAAGAGAATAGAAAGTTGATGGTGGGGCGCAGGCATGCCGAGAAAAAGTGAGTAACTCATAAAGAGAATAGAAAGCCGGGTTATCGTTTGAAAGGCTGTAAGTGGTATCATATAGTAACTCATAAAGAGAATAGAAAGTCAGCTTGATTTCAACCACTTGGCCTACCTGAAACTTCATGGGTAACTCATAAAGAGAATAGAAAGTGTTATTCGCGGCTGCCGAGAAATCCACGCCCTCGAGCCTCGTAACTCATAAAGAGAATAGAAAGCACTGCTTTGGGCGGTTATCAAGCGCCCGCATCTAGGGCGTAACTCATAAAGAGAATAGAAAGTTAAGCCCCATTTTTTTAGCAATGTATTCAAACTCGTGAAGCAGTAACTCATAAAGAGAATAGAAAGCTCATGAGGACTTCGGCTATTGCTTCGAGGATCTCGTATGCGTAACTCATAAAGAGAATAGAAAGTTCGAGATTAGCGGGCTTGCTAGCATTGCCCCTATTGCTGGCGTAACTCATAAAGAGAATAGAAAGCTAAACGTGAAGGTTGAGCTATGGGTTCGCACCAGACTGTTGTAACTCATAAAGAGAATAGAAAGGCGAGCAACGCGTACTCGCACCCTTCGCAATCCATCTTGACGTAACTCATAAAGAGAATAGAAAGCCTCTACACCGGATCCCGCTACGCCGCATACGCGGCAACAGTAACTCATAAAGAGAATAGAAAGGCCATAGGCGTCGGTCGCGCCGACCGTTATCGCGTTCTTGGGTAACTCATAAAGAGAATAGAAAGCCTCCCCTAACCCTCATGATCCGCTCGCCCCTGAAAAACCGTAACTCATAAAGAGAATAGAAAGTGACCAAGTAGTAGCCGGGGCTCTTGAATTTCTCGGGCGGCGTAACTCATAAAGAGAATAGAAAGGAGTGCAGGGGCGGCGTCGAGTGGGACGCGCCGCCGAAAGTTGTAACTCATAAAGAGAATAGAAAGAACGCTTTGACGTGCGGCGGGTCAAAACAATTGATGGTAAAGTAACTCATAAAGAGAATAGAAAGGCGCGGCGGCTGGCCGCGCTGGAGTCACGCGTATTAAGGTAACTCATAAAGAGAATAGAAAGTCCTCATTTAGGCGGCTCGTAATTGAGCCAAAGGTATTCGTAACTCATAAAGAGAATAGAAAGTGGTCTTGGTGAACTGGCCATAAGAGCCCCGCGTCTCATACGTAACTCATAAAGAGAATAGAAAGACGAGGTCAGGAGCATCATGATGCAGGTCGAGGGCACTTGCGTAACTCATAAAGAGAATAGAAAGTCGCCGCGCTCGCGGGCCTCGGATACCGGCATCACCTCCTCGGGTAACTCATAAAGAGAATAGAAAGTGAACCCAGTCCCGGGCGCCGCATCCATCTAGGAGCGGCGTAACTCATAAAGAGAATAGAAAGAATACATCCTCCCCCTGATACCCGAGCACAGGATCTACGTGGGTAACTCATAAAGAGAATAGAAAGACTATTACCGACACAACTTCGACGCAACCATAGATGTGACGTAACTCATAAAGAGAATAGAAAGGCCACGGTCTTTGACCCGTCGCCCCAATTAACGACCGCGGTTCCGTAACTCATAAAGAGAATAGAAAGTCTCAATCTCGCCACTTGGATCAAGTATGCCTTGTTGATCACGGTAACTCATAAAGAGAATAGAAAGTCCTGAGCCAGTAATTCGTGCCTCTAGCGACTGAGCGCATAGTAACTCATAAAGAGAATAGAAAGGCACCTCGATGAGTTGCTGAACCGCCTCCTCCTTGTTGGGGTAGTAACTCATAAAGAGAATAGAAAGTTTTCTGTTTCCTCTAGCTGGGTAATATCTAGCTGGGTAACCGTAACTCATAAAGAGAATAGAAAGAGGAGTTCGGGGGAAGGCTATCCGACTTCCTCAAGGGAATGGTAACTCATAAAGAGAATAGAAAGCAGGTGGGTTACGCTCAAAGAGGCCATAGGCGATCTTCTCTCGGTAACTCATAAAGAGAATAGAAAGTCAAGGTATGCTCCCCCGGATATGGCCCTGTCAGCCGCCTCTGTAACTCATAAAGAGAATAGAAAGGGTTTAGAAATAGTGCCGCAGCTGCATACATTGCCTTCTTGGTAACTCATAAAGAGAATAGAAAGCATACCGCGACGCAGGCGCCCAAGCTTAGCTCGCCTCCACGTAGTAACTCATAAAGAGAATAGAAAGTCCTATACTTCTTCACGGGTCTGATAGTCTTGGTCGTCGCGGTAACTCATAAAGAGAATAGAAAGATCCTGATCCTGTTCGCGGGCTTCGTCGCCGCGTCGCCCACGGTAACTCATAAAGAGAATAGAAAGTCGAGGGGTCGGTAAACCTCGTGGTCATAGCCGCTGAGTATGGGTAACTCATAAAGAGAATAGAAAGTTTGGAAACCTCCAATTATAGCGCCATATAGGTCTGGCGAACGGTAACTCATAAAGAGAATAGAAAGCTATTAGATATTCGAACGTCTTATATGTTCCTGTTATCTGCTTGTAACTCATAAAGAGAATAGAAAGTCTGGAAAATCTTTTTCCTGCCGCAGTAAACGGTGTCGCTTAGGTAACTCATAAAGAGAATAGAAAGTTACTCCTACGCACATACCCGTATAATGGCCTTTCGGATACGGTTCTGTAACTCATAAAGAGAATAGAAAGAGCCTTAATTGACGCATTATTTCATCAGCAAACCTGTTGAGCGTAACTCATAAAGAGAATAGAAAGTTTGCCCGTTGAGAGAAGATTCGGGGGTTTTTGGATGTGAAGTAACTCGTAAAGAGAATAGAAAGCGTAGTAGTATGTCTTGACGCGCTTTACTATGCGCTTGTTCCGTAACTCATAAAGAGAATAGAAAGAGACCGAGTATGCCGCGATAGGCGTTGACAAGCCCGACGTCAGTGACTCATAAAGAGAATAGAAAGTTGCAGTATTGGCGGCGGGGTTGTGCCGAAGTTCCCGTTCCACGTAACTCATAAAGAGAATAGAAAGTTTTATCACGCCTTCCCCCGTCACGCGCCCCACCTCAACAAGTAATTCATAAAGAGAATAGAAAGACCAGATGCTGCCTGGGGATCTGCTGCCCCGTGATTATGGCCCCGGTAACTCATAAAGAGAATAGAAAGACGGGATGGCTGTCGCCTCCTCGACGGGTGCGGTTGGTGCTATGATCTTGTAACTCATAAAGAGAATAGAAAGATTTCCTGCGACTTCTTGGCCTCCTTGATCTCGGCTAGCTCGTAACTCATAAAGAGAATAGAAAGAGGCAAACAGTAAGGCGAAGGCCAGCATGGAATCGTGGTAAGTAACTCATAAAGAGAATAGAAAGAGATAGCCGTGATAGCCCTCGCCGTGCTCGGCGCCATAGCCCTGTAACTCATAAAGAGAATAGAAAGCAATTATATTTTGGCACCGGATTCTTCTTGACGTATGATTCGACGAGCGTAACTCATAAAGAGAATAGAAAGGAAATCATCAGAAGGCCTAGGAGAGAGGCCTTAAGGTAGAATAGAAAGGATACCGGCATCACCTCCTCGGCATCAGGAGGGACGAGTCATGTAACTCATAAAGAGAATAGAAAGCGAATCTTTCCCTATCATCTCCAGCTAACCCCAGCTTTATCAGGTAACTCATAAAGAGAATAGAAAGATTGGGTTTAGGAATAGTGCTACGGCGGCATACGTTGCCTCGTAACTCATGAAGAGAATAGAGAATAAAGAGAATAATAAGACGAATAATAGTAGGCTCAGGTAGTATTCGCGGTGATTGACACATGTAATTCGTAAAGAGAGTTAGAAATTAGAAAGTAGAAAAAGTCTTCAATTGCAAGCTGATAAACATGTAGGAAGGGTAACTCATAAAGAGGATAGAGGGTGGAGTATGGCGTCCCATATGACAGGCGCAGGCTGATAATGGTATAACTCATGAAGAGTGTAGAAAGCTTGGTGTTGGGCCGTCGTAATCCCATAGCGAGCTGAACTTGGCGCCTAATAATCCATGAAGATGGTGGCTGGGGGCTGGTTGACGGCCAAAGCTCCTCTGGGTGGCGTTTTTCAGGGGGTTTATAGCCAAATGGTGAGGCAGTTTTGCAAAAGCCTTTTAAGGGTGTACATTAACATCCGCTTGATGGAGGCCTCCGCTCCTAAGGAGCATGGACTCGTGGAGGAGCTGGGGAGGGTATTCCACTACCTCATACATAGGAAGTCCATAATGCAGTATTTCCACGAGTTAAGGTATACAAGGGATAAAACCTCATTTATGGAGCTGGCAGCCAGAGCGCTCCTAGAGGCTAGGCGTGACAGGGATTCCGGAGAAGCCAGCCTCCACATTCCAAACGGCAAAGATGTAGTGGATGAGGTAAGCCGAATGGGAGACGATAAGTTCAAGGAGTTCGTGGAAAAGTTATTGATTCTCGCGGCCGGATATGATCCGGCATGTGAGAAGTGTAGGGAGGGAGGTGGCTGAGTTGAGGTTCGTCATAGCCTATGAGGGGTTGCTGAACGTCTCCTCGCTAAACCTCGAGAGGGCGGCGGAGATAAGGAAGATGCCGGTCATATACTGGGAGAATGGGAGACCGAACTTCATCCCAGAGGTTCCGGCCATAAGCGGGGTAATGTTAAAGCATTGGCATTTCAGGAACCTTGTGGAACTATCAAGAGAAAGAGAAAATGAAAGCCTATGCTTCTTCTGTAGACAATTGCAAGCAATAAGAATACCGCCAAAAAGTGTTCAAAAATATTATGAGATACAATATTGTGAGAAAGAGATAGATCTGATAAAGAATTGTGTTGGTGAGGATGTGCATGGCTTTCTGTGGGCTGAAAAAGAAAAAACTGGAGGAGAGGGAGGGGAAAAGGGGGAAAAGAAGAAGGGGAGGGGGGAGGGGAGAACTCTTAGACGAGAGTCATGCGTATGGTTCTCATGGGCTATCGGACTCCCATTAATCTCGGAGGAGTATAGGAGGATCGTGGTGGTCCAGCATACAAGGAACATAAGCAATATACCCCCAGATGCGCCAGAGGAGGTGAGGCAGCTACAGATGCCATATCCAAGACCATATGCCAGCGATCTATTCGGCTTCATCTCTGTAGCGAATCTATCGAGAATTGGGGTCTCATACACGGATAACCTGCAAGCCATAGATTCGAATGTTAGGAAGAGGAGGCAGAAGAACACCATCCTCGCTTATGCTAGGATGATCCAGGGGGAGGTTGGCGCGAATCTCGCGAGGAGCCTCCCAGCCTCAATCCCTATAAAAGTATTCCTAGCAGCATCAAAAAAGGGGATGATACCTGCGCCAGTACACCCAATATACCCAAACTACTTAATTGAATCCGCGAAGCTCATTAAAGGCGCCGCAGACCTATTCGGAGACGAGTATAGGGTGAGAATATATGCGCCATATATAGACGAGAACGTGAAGAAGGAAATCACGAACATTCTTAATGATGCGGCAGTGTTTGTAGATGACCCCTATAGAGGCTTCAAAGACATTATCTCTTTCCTAGAGCTTGAGGAATGTACGGGGAAGCAGCAGTAATCTTGGCGGAGCTCTATGTTCCACTATTCCGCGTATCGCCCCCACCCCTACAGACGAGGATATCCTACCTGCTCCCAAGCCCTAGAACCCTTGCCGGGATGATCGCCTCCGGGCTCGGCAGGTATCTGGGGCTGAACCCCGAGGCAAAGATTGGTAGGGAGAATGTTAGGAGGAGGCTGATGTGGAACATCATAGGATCCAACATCATGGCGACTTGTAGGGCGGGCACCTGGGCCTATAAGATCAGCAATACTCTCAGGGTCTGGCTCATAGAGAGACATGACCTATTGAGAGGAGAAAAAGGAGAGGAGACCTTTCCCAAGGAGAAGCTCATGGACGCAACAATACACGAATATGTTTCATGCGACAGGCTAATAGTCTATGCTATAACAAACTTAAACAGATTTACAAGGGAGCTGAACGCCCTCCTGAGAGATGTTGGACGGGACGAAGTAGATCCCTCCGAAGTTCCAGAGATGCTTGTCAGATCCATGAGGCTCATTGACAGGGTTGGCGATAGCGAGTCCATCGCTACAACCGTAACAGCCTCGCTCATAGAAATCTCTGAGATTGTGGAAAAGGGGACGCTGAGCACCATGGCCCCGGCAAGATGGATAGAGGCCCACGGCTCCAACATGAACATCGTGCAGGATATGCCTATAACCCCCTTGATCGTAGAGGGACGGGGACGTGTCAAAATAAACGAATATGAGCTACAGGAAATGATCCTACCATTAAGGCCGAAATTCGAGAAGATACTTTATTATGAAAATGCGCCATATATGGCGAGGGCTAGGGAAGGATATCGTATACTGGTGCTGGAGAATGGGGACTCGGTAATAGCCCCGGAACGCCTGCTATATGGTGAGATGCGAAAGGGGAGGAGGAAAAAAGATGGGCGTGGAGGATGAAGTTATCGAGGCATGTAGGCAGGCGGTTGGCGAGAATTATGAGAGTAGGCCCTTACAGGAGGAGGCGATAAGGAGGGTCGTTAAATGGCTTGAAAACGGTGCAGAAAAGCCGTTTATCCTCAGGCTGCCCACCGGATATGGGAAGACGCTGATAGGCCTCGCGCCAGCCCTCTACCAGATGAGGGAGGGTAGCTGGAAGTATTTCGGCGGGCTCTTATACGTCCTACCAATGAGGGGTCTATGTAGGCAGATCGCGGATGATTGTAGGGAATATCTCGGAAGATTGCTGGCGGATAAAGGAAGAGACTTTATTGTCAAGGAATTCCATGGGGCTGCGCCATTCTCCGGAGAATTCTCCGGAGATGTGATCGTCGCGACATACGATGTCTTCGTATATGCCTATGCCCGGAAACTCGGTGTCATGCTGGACTACCCCGCCGGGACAATAGCAACATCAATGGTGGTTCTCGACGAGGCCCAGATGCTCCAAGACGAATACTTCTACTCATACACGCTTCTCCAGAAGGTTCTAGAAGCATTAACGGATTCAGGTATACCTGTATTACTCATGACCGCCACCCTCCCGAGGAAAATCAAGGAGACATTATTCCCAGACATGGATGTGGAGGAGTTCTCGCCAAGCAGCGAGGAGCTGAGCGGAGAGGAGTTCAGGGGAGATGTAAAAGATATACGTTATGAGGTGGACAAGACGATAGACGTTACCCTACTCAAGGAATACATCGAGAGGTATAGAGAAGTTGTTGGCGAGCATCCTAAGACGATCTTCATGGTCTTCAATACCGTGAAAAGGCTTCTTGAAATGTCGGAGAGGTTAAAGGGGAAGAATGAGATCCTGAGACGATACAGGATAGAATGCCTCCATGGCAGGCAGAAGAATGCTGAGAGAGGGGCCAAGGCTCAGATGCTGAAGAAAATATGCGGCGATCCGGCTAAAAGAGACCCAAATGCGCTAGGAGAGCATGAGGGCGTGATACTGCTTGCTACACAGGTTGTGGAGGCCGGCGTCAACCTATCCTGCAATTTAATGCTGACAGAGTTAGCCCCCCTAGACTCTATCGTGCAGAGGATGGGAAGATGTGCGAGATTTAGAGGGGAGGATGGGTTACTGGTGATAACAGAGGTGGAAAACGCAAAGCCATATCCGAAGCGATTGATAGATTCATCCCGCGACGTTATTAAAGAAGAGTCGTCAAAAGGTCTTAGAACAGCATTACTAGACTATCAGAATGCGGGTGAACTAATCAATAAGGCTTACGAGAAGTGGATGCCGGAGGAGATGAAGGATGCAAGGTTGGCCGAGGAATTCCTCCACTACATATCGTACTTCGAGAGGTCGCTTGGACCATTGAATGGCGACCTTGAGACGGCCAAGGAGCTGAGATTCAGGCTAGATGATTACGTGGAGATAGTTTTTCCACATCCATCCGCGGAACTAAAGTATTATATTGCGGAGAGCGTTAGCGAAGATGATAAATGGAGGAGGGACAGGTCGAGATTAAGGGTTTGTGAAGGGGAACCCTCATCAAAAAATATTATGGACATATTGGAGCTGGCCTGCTCGCTCCAAGATGATCGCTGCATAATGTTAGTCGCGGGCAAGACGATACTTGATAATATGATGATGGATAAGGGTGAAGGCGATAAGAGCGGATACAGGGCTATTGGGGAGTGGATAAATGATAACTCGGTCTCCGTGAGCCTGAATCATAGAGGGCGTGGAGGACGGGATGAGGAGAGAATTAGGGAGGCCATAACTTGGCGGTTTAATGACACAAGCTGGATATTCGCATTATTGGAGGTGCCGAAGAGGGCGGTTAAGGGGGCGGGTGGAGCGATTATGGGAGGGGCGGCCGCGATTATAAAACCGATTAGAGCTGATGAACATCCTCGGCTACCAAGAGGCCTGGCTAGGATATACTTGGGAAGACCGGAGTTCTACAAGAAGGATGTAGGCTTTCGTGGGGGTGAGTGAGGGTGGAGTGCCCGCTAAGGCCGGAGTGTGAGAGGATATGTGACTCCGAGCCGAGATACCTGTCATATCATCCCGAAAGGGAAAATGAGAGGCCGGAATGCTACCTAAACCATATGATTCTATGTTCTGAGAGCTTTGGGGAGAAATATGGGAGGCTTAAATCATCCATAGTAAGGGTGCTTAGAAAGGTTACTGGTTGCGAAGACCTGTCAAGCGATATTGTGGAGAGGGTTATGCGGGGCGCCCTAGCAGTCCATGACGTGGGCAAGCTCACTAGGGAGTATCAGGGTGGCAAGACTTGGATGAGACATGAGCTACCAGGATTCTACCTCCTCCTGGAGACGGGGCTGATCCCAGACCTAGTAGGCCGCTTTCTCCCGGAAGATGTTGTCCATGCCTTGAAAGGGCTAACCTCGGTAGCGGTCTACATAATGCATGAGTTTTACCTCATCAAGTATGATCGCGGGTGGCTTAGATTCCCATCCGCGGCAGACCTCCTAAACGATATGAGAGGTTGGAGCTACAACTTTATAGACGACTATCCCAAAATTATAAGAGCATCTTTCAGGATATTCGGGCTGGACGGCTCTCTTGTAGATAACCTGAGTAGAATACCTAGCATTAACGCCCCTCAGCTAATTAATGCAATCCTTAAGGCCTCAAGGATCTCGTATGGGCCAAGCTCTCCGAGCGTCAGGCTTGCCGTAGCCTCCATAACCAAGTTGATTAAGGATGTGGATGATGAGGCAGCGGCTAGGGGCAGGAGGTGGGGTTAAAGATGCCCGGACAAACTTACATCACCGCCCGCCTCTATAACGCTGTGTACGCATCTATGATGTGGTATGGACTCGCTGAGGTACTGATGAGGACTAAAATGGCGATAATATTTCAGGACCGCGTAGAGCTTCCCGACGCATCTCAAATATTTGGACAAGGTGAAGAGAAATTTTCTAGGGCATTCAGGGAGGCCCTTCAGGAAGCATATGCTAGGTTAAAGCTTAGGAGAATTGGGGTGAAAGATAGCAAATATCAAACCTTTATGGAGCTCATTCATCCGGAGCAATGGGATAAGGATGTAACGTTATATATGAAGTTTGGGCTACTTGAGGGTAAGGGTCCCAAGAGCTTTGATGCTCCAGCTAAAGATGAGCAGGTTAAGGTACGAGGATGCGAACTACTCTTAGCAATATTGGGCAGGATCTATTATAGTGTTGTTGAGCGTGTGAGGGATGGGAGGATAGCGTATCTCGCCTTTACACCATCCTATAAACCGGACTTGGAGTTGGCGTTACATGTTAGGGGGCTGGTTACGAGGTTTGAGGCCGATATACCTGAAAGAATAATGTTCATGAGGAGGTTTAGTGACGTCCCGGATATCGCGAAACCTCTGGTGCTAAGCTTGTTCCTAGATCAGAATGTTCTCACACTGGCTTGGAGGAAGTTTAAGCTCAATCCCCTAAGTCTTTCGTGGATCGTGCTAGAGGGTGGCAAAAATTTCAGGGAGAATGTGTTGATCCCGCTCGATGAAAGTATGAATGTGGTTATAGCTTTGGGAGAGTATCAGAAGCCCGTGAGAAATTTGGTGCAGAGCATAATAGAGTATGGGCCTAGGGGAGGGGGTTTGCCAAGAGAATCTATTGAGTGGCTCTCTAGGATTGCTTACGCCTTCATGAACAGGGATCCCGAGGAGCTTGCTGGGGTCAATCTTGAGGTCTTGAGGGCTAGGGATGAGGAGGGTGGCGGGGGTTTATGGCCCCTACGTCAGAAAGAGCTGTTGAGGGTATGCGAGATAATAGAGGGCATGTAGAGGGGATATTGGAGTTAAGGGTTAAACTTAACCCGCTTAACAGCTTCTATATACCCGGCTGGCCCGGCGTATTCTCCGCCAAGATATTCCATGATATCGCGTCCTCCGCCGGCTTAAGGTTCTCGAAGACCGGGGAAAAGAGTTTCTCCATAAC
>Ga0080004_1111219_pt1 | contig 10564 bp, 11 predicted proteins | sample WasSprMetagenome_FD_69207 | JGI IMG/M metagenome (GOLD analysis project Ga0080004, IMG submission 69207) | Sulfidic aquatic microbial communities from Washburn Spring, Yellowstone National Park, USA - WS (SPADES assembly) (version 2) | ecosystem: Environmental > Aquatic > Thermal springs > Hot...
GCCAAGCCTAAGACAATTGATAGTGGTTGTTGCGACAAAGGCTCAAGAACCAACGGTACAAGTGCTGGAGAGATGGGGATGATAGAGGTGAGCATAAGGATTGAGAGGTATTTTTTAGAGCATCTAAACTATTGTTGCGAGCTCTAAGCACACTTTAAATAGTGGTTATTGCTAAAATAAATGTTGATACTGAAATGTAAACAACATTTAGCATGTTTTAGTCTTGAATATTTTTAAGTCTATTCCCAGAGTATTAATGAAAACTGAAGGTAATAGAACAATATTGTTTCAATTTCTCGGGTCGGATTTTAATGAGGCTGAAATAACTTGAGTGAATGGATTATAATACATTCAGATCTTGACATTAGCGGCGGTGGTGAGAGGGTTTGTCTAGAGGTTGCAAGAGCTATTTACGAGAACTTTGGATCTAAGCCAAGTTTACTACTAATAAAAAAGCCTCAAAAAGCATCAGGTCTGAAGCTGTTACATAGATATCGCTATTATATTAATAAGCTTATATGGCTATCTGATTCGGTAACCCCCGTCACATTAAAATCAACTCTTTCGCAGATATTACTAAAGCTATCTAAAAAACACGTCAAGACATTTATAAATAATGGTCTAAGTTCATCAGCTTTACTAGGCTCGGTCACATATGTTCATTACCCGTTTAACCTTGATTTGTATGGCACCTTTGATGGTATAGGAAAAATTTATGGTTTCTTCACGATTTCAATGAACGATTTTTTAAATTTTATGCATAACTTTAATGTATCAGAGCTACATAAAAAAGTACTTATTTTCAATAGCACATACACACTTAGTAAAACTATCCAGCTTGCAGAAAAGTGGTCTACTATAGCTCCAGCAACCTATAACATAATAAATAATGCTAAAAAGTACGTTGTATTTCCACCTGTTGAATCTAAAATCATTGCTAAAAACGTTCAATTAGGAAGTAATAGAGAAGATATAATTGTAATCTTAAGTAGAATATCACGCGAAAAGAAGATAGAATATGGCATTTACATCTTAAGGCTTATTCACCAATTCTCTAATATTAAAGCAAAGCTTTTCATAGTAGGCTCGCTAAATGATCCTACGTACTATCAATATTTAAAGAGCCTAGCTAAAAGAGTGCAACTCGAAGATTACATAGGTTTCTTTTTAGATGTTGATGAAGAAACGAAGGTGAAGTTATTAAGTAAGGGTAAAGTTCTATTCCATCCCATGCCAGGTGAGCACTTCGGTATTGCAATCGTGGAGGCTATGGCATCTGGTTTGATCCCTGTAGTGAGTAAAGAGAGCGGAATAGGTTCTTTGGGGATTTTAGATGAGAGATCGCTCTACCTAGATCTAGAAAGACCTCTTGATATTGCAAGAATCCTTGCAGAAGCACTAAATGATTGGAGTTTGGAATATGCATATAAATTACGTAAAATTGCATCAATGTTTGATTCTGAGAATTTTAGGCAGAGGATTGGTGAGATATTACGTGGTGTTCATTAAGAGGAGAATGAGGCTTTTCATTAACGTAGTGTTAATTGTTAGCGTAGTTCTTATACCAGTATATGTAATTAATGGGTTTTACACTGTTCACCATGTCTGCAACTCAATGATTTATGATGCAATAAAGGTATCAGCTACTGGGAAGTTACCAAGTGAAGGTTTTCCTGCAATAACTCCTATACCCTATCTGCACGCAATGATTCTGTATATGGTTACAGAATTACAGATTCCACAACTAAACACAGTATATCTTATAATGTTTCAACTTCTAGAAGCGATGTTCATACTTCTTGTTATACTAAATCAAACTACAAATATTAAGAATTTACATACAAAAAGAATTCTTAGACTCGCATCCATAACAATCGCTGTGATGCTAATTTACTGGAATATCTATCCTAGTGTTATATATGAGTACGGATTCCATCATCAATGGTATGGAGTTCATCTTGTAGCATTCGTCGTAATGCTTCTCTCATTATACAAAATTTTAAAGAACTGGAAAAAGATGATCATAACTCTCTATCCATTCTTGATTTCTATACCATTCACTCATCCATTTGCAGAAGTAATGTTATTATCATTTTTAATATATGCCTTAGTATTAGTTGTACCATATTTCATCATTAGCAAGGTTCAATTTAAGGTATATAATCGTGTAGCGCATCTTATCATTCTCTTAATATTGTCCATTATCACAACATACCTAAATGATGCCCTCGTTTCTTTAGCTCTCAAGCAATATACTCCACCGCTCCTTGAGAAGCTAAAAATGTTACATGAAGAAACACTGAGTTATTTAAGCGTAGTGCTACCCTCACCCGCATCGAATCCTTTAACAATTCTATCTAGTATAGGTTTCAAATACTTCGTGTTTGTGCTAAATGTAACTTTCCCACTCACTTATTACCTAATACTACTACTGTACAGGCACGATCCTAAAAGTTTGTACGAAAACCCCTGCTTCATAACTGCAACGGCTTTCTCTCTATCATTAACGTCGTATCCTTTTGCAAACATAGCTCTTAAGGGGCTCTCATTTGCATTCATTCAACGTTATCTTTACTTTTTGTACATTCTCATAATTCTTAATGGAATAATTATCCTTAACAACCTAAGTGAGCAGAGAGCATTAGTAGGAAAAAGAAGAAAGTCTAGTAAAATTATCATTAGTACGGTATTCTCATTATTAGCAATACTATTACTAGGGCTTTTTTCAACACTACTAACACTATCTTCACAAATTCCATTGACGCTCTACTATTCTGCTTACAGAACCAGAGTTGTCAATTTAAACCTGTATTTAGCTCGTCACCTTACCTCTACGGCTACATTGACACCGGGTTATTATATCATGCCACAATATTTAAACAATTCAATAACCGAGATAGTACTTTATGCTTATAAGGCAAGCAACGCTTTAAAGAAGCTTCTTGATGTGGACGTTATTATTTGGGATAACCCATGCCAAGGTATATGTATACAATTGCGATCAGCAGGTCTTTATAATTTAGATTATCAAGAGCTTTTTGCATCTCTTATACATATGCGTAGTCTAATATATAATGATGCTCAACTGGAGATATTACTTAGGTAGATACGAATTGAGTAAGGTTGCAATTCTTCTCCCAAATTATAATGGGCTTCGATTATTGAAGACTATATTTCTACAAAGCCTTGAGAGTGCTTTGAGGATCAAAGCTTCCAGCAAGCGTTTTATTGACATATACTTAATAGATAACGGATCTCATGATAATAGTGTTAATGTAGTTAGGAACAAGTTTGCTGAAATTAAAGTAGTTGAGCTAGGAAAAAACTATGGATTCGCAGGCGCATTGTACAAGGTTATTAAGGGCATTGTAGATACATATGATTACATCATAATTATGAATAATGATTATGTTGTAATTAATGAGGAATCCTTAGATCAACTTATAAAATCTATTGAAAACAGACCTGACGTATGTGTCGTTCAGGGAATAAACATTTATCCCGATGGACTTATTGAAGATTGCGGTTTCTTCTACGATAGCTTCCTGAATGTAATTCCAAGATGGAGAGGTATTCGATATTCAGAATACCCTGAAAAACCTTCCTATATTACCTATGCATCCTTTGCTTTTGCTCTTCTAAAACTAAGGTGGTGTCCACCATTGTTATGGCGTAAGGGTATCTTAGATCCAAGATTTTTTGGTTATTACGATGATGCTGACGTACAGCTTTATCTTTGGACATACGGATTCAAGTCTTTGGCTCTACCAATACTTGTTGGGATTCACTATGAGGCTAAAACATTTAAACGTATGGATATACTACGAAGTTATCTATCTACTCGAAACAAAACAATTATTTTGAATACCTATTGGAGGCATTACTTATCTAGATACAAAGCCGTTCTTATATTTAGACATATTGTATCCAATTTATATAAAGTAATCCTAAACCGTAGAGAATATTTCAGAGGACTCTATGATGCTTTTTCTGTTAATAGAAAATTATTTTTAGGTCCATACAATCCTCTAATACTTATTGTAAGAAGAGTTGGAAAATATTTTGAAGAAGTTATGTCTGACGCCATCGTATGGAACCTGCTCATTAACTTAGATAAGAATAGAGAAATGTATAAAGAACTTTCACTAAGATTTATAAAAGATGAAGATCTAAAGGCATCCGCTTATCCTTTCATTGTTATGGTGTAAGGCATGTACGAAGGTTCCTCTAAGACATTGTTGAGAGTATTTATAATACCAGAATGCCAAAAAGGCTTTGTAGGGGGAATTCAACAGTATGTCTTCGGTCACGCAATCTCTACTCACAAAGAGAACTACATTGATTTGTTACTATGTCTAACACCTACAAAAGGCCTTAATAAATGTTTGGATAAGGCATATAACTATAGCAATATCCATTGCATACCATTATATACTCCTTCACATTTCTATGCACTTATCAATGTACTAAAAATTATGATAAGAATAAATAAATATAATAAGAAGAAAATTATAATACATTCTCCTACACATATATACTCCTTAGTCCTCACTCTTTTAAGATTTAAGCAAGTCTTATACCTACTACAAGAGCCAAAGCCTTACATGTTGTCATTAATTATACATAGCATCCTCTCTGGATTTGATAATGTTTGGTATCTAGCTTCTGATGTGAGTATCTCTACTATGTATAAATACGCAATAAGGAAAAGCATTAACGTATTTTTCCCAGATTTCAACAAAGTATTTACAAATTTTTGTGATGAACTACCTGAGGAACTAAAGGTTGCTGACACGAGATTTCGCAATGCATCGCCTACAATCACGTATGTAGGATATTTAGAGTATCCTCGCTTCTCAATTCCTCATTTTATTGTATTTCTTAAACTCTTAAAATCTTTAGCAGAAAGGAGAGGTAAGAATCCATTAGTTATACTAGTAATACGTCCTACAAAGTATAGCGATAAGCTTATGAAGTATTTCATTAACAAGCTTAAATCTCTTCAATTAATCGACCATGTCATCGCGATAAATAGGTTCTTAACTGTAGAGGAAAAACTTGCAATACTCAAAAAAAGTTCTGCGGGGCTATACTTCCTCCTCGATACTTCGACTATCACGCAACGTCCTACTATCCCACCCATTACAATAGGAGAGTATATTGCCTTAGGGAAGCCCGTAGTACTTTTCATAAACGGATCAGATAAATTAAGGATGTTAGGAAACCCATACACCGAAACGAGATCAAGGAAGTATATACATATCATAGACATTAGCGATGATAACTACATATCTGAGATCCGAAAGGTTATAGAATATATCTTAGCTTCATAGAAAGATAGTAAGGCACTTAATCCCAGTACATGTATTATTGAGAAGGTCTCGCCGCATGTTACCTCATGTAAGTATCATCTGGTTGAATTATAATAGTGCAGAGTTTCTGGGTTTAGCGTTGCGCTCTTTGAAGAGCTTATTTGAGCTTGACTATGATAACTATGAGGTTATTGTTGTTGATAATGCATCTAATGATAGTAGTTTTGAGGCTATTAAGGGTTTTGCTGAGCGTTTTAAGCCTAGTAGTGTTAGGATTAGGGTTGTTAGGAGTGATAGGAATAAGGGTTATTCTGGAGGGATGAATTTGGGGTGGTTGGCTAGTGATCCCGAGTCTAAGTATGTTGCATTCCTCAATAATGATCTGGTGGTCGAACCTCTTTCTCTTCGTGAAATTGTTGAGTATATGGAGAGCGAGACTAATGTTGGTGCTGCGAGTGGCTTGATTTACTATGGTGATGGAAGAACTATTTACTCTGCTGGAGGTGTTGTTACAGAGCTTTGGAGCGCTGAAGGTGTTTGCTGGACTCTTTCTGAGCATGAGTGTTACGGTAAGGATAGACCACACTATGTGACATATGCTGATGGCGCCTACATGGTGGTGAACACGGAGATCGTGAAGAAAGCCGGTGTTTATGGCAAGCCTTTCCTCGATAAAGCATTTCTATACTTCGACGACTATGTATTAGGATTGCTATTGTGGAATAAAGGGTACAGGGTCAGGTACTACCCTATAAAGGCAGGTCTTCACTACGCACATAGAACAATAAAGCCCACGATTAACTACTTTGGTATTCGAGCACAAACAGCATTAATGAGTGCTGTGAAGACAAGATTTAGACCCATAGCATGTCTACATCTGTTAAGAAGGTTAAGCGTTCATAGTGCATTATGTGTGAGGGGAGTTAAGAAGAGTTGTGAGATTGTGAGAGCTATTTATGATGGTCTTTCCTTAGGGAGCTACGCAAAGCAATACCTAGGCACGTTAACAATATATAAATCACCATACTTTAAATCAACAAGTGAAGAACTTAAATGTTTCATATTTGGGTTATGCAAGGAACTTAAAGTCACGTTTAAAGACCTCCATGTCTGGCAAGCCCGATATTGATTATGTGAGTGCAACGAATAGAAAAGTTTTTATAATCCTTACCGGTGCTGACGGCTCTGGCAAGTCTACCTCTACCGAGCTTTTGGTATCGTATTTCTCTGGGTATGGTAGTGTTTGTGCTCATTGGTTTAGGGGTTCTCATTTGCTTGCCTCTGTTCTTGCTAGATTCCTCCACGGGTTTAGGTCTTTTCGTGGTTCTTGTAATCCTTACTATAGGATTTGTGTTCTTGAGGAGTTAAAGATGGTTTGGGTTTTTCTCGAGTTTGTCTCTATTCTCCCACATCTCTTCGCAAGGTTTTTGCTTGGGAGGGTTTGTAGATCTATTGTTTGTGATCGTGGCTTGCTTGATTTCCTTGTCTGGCTTATTGTCACACTTGATGCTCCCTGGGTTGTTCGTACTCTAATTGGCAAGTTCCTCATAGGGCTTGTCTCTAGGGAGAACATTGTCTACCTCTATGCTGATCTAGATACGCTCGCTAAGAGGACTGATGCTCCGAGGGGGTTTATCGCTAGGGAGCTCGCCGTATATAGTGTTCTTGCCAAGTGCTTTGCTAGGTGCTTTATCAATGCTGGTAAGAACAAGCCTGTTAGAGTTGTGGCCAAGGTGATTCAATGCCTAGAGAGACAGAGACGCTGAAGCTTCTGAGGACTTTGCAGGGCTTATACAAGCCTAGTAGTGAGGAGGTTCATAAATTAGCTGGAATTGCTAAGTTGAACAAGCTCTACCTAGCATACCTCAGGAGAGTAGGGGGCGTTTTGAGGGATGAGCTCATTCGCGAAGAGGCTAAGTACAGGCGATTTATGAGGAACGCGGCTGGGGTTGTCAACGTCTTGGAGAGCGTGGGGGCTACTTATGCTTTGTATAAGTTTAGGAGACCTTATGAACACGTCTCTGTAGATCTAGACATTCTTATAAGAGTAGATGATGTCTCCAAGGTTGTTAAAGCCCTGGTTTACAGGGGTTTTAGAGCTGTTGTCTGGGAGCCGTACACAGTCACCCTTAGTAGGGGTGGGTTTATAGTTGACCTCTACACGCATCCCTCCTTCGCCTGGGTTGTCTACATGGATGGTGGGAGGCTCTTAGATTGCTGTGTTGAGGAGGTTGATGTTGGAGGTTTAGGCGTGAAGGCTCTGAGTAGGGAGGCTGAGGTAGCTGTTGCTGCTGCACACGCTGTTTACAAGGAGCACTTGGTTCTACTAATGGATTGCCTAGTGGCATGGAGTTGGCTTAATAAGAGAGCTTGGGATATAGCTCTAGAAAACCGCGTTGAGGAGTCCTTGGAGGCGCTACTAGAGACGTGTAGCCTCATTAGGAACAACCTTGTAGAAGCACCATGTAGGATTAAGCCAAGTATATTGTTCAGAGCATACATGGGTAAACTAGTAAACGACCCACTGCTCCGGGGGACACTAGTAAACATAGCCAAGTACTTTGCATCAAGGCGTGACATAGGGGAGAAAATAGTGTCTAGAATAACGAGGAAGAGCTACTAGTAAATACTCGAGCACCACTACACCCCTAAATACATAAAGCCTCCCAGGATCCAGACACAAAATACAGCCCCTATCCCCCCGCCGATACACTCTCCGAGAGTTAGCTATTTAAATTAAACATTGAAGCTGATGAGTGTACCCACCCTCCACCAGTACCCCTTGATATATTGCTCCTCGACTAGGGGTTTGCACGTGTGTAGCATGGTGAAATGAGGAAAAGGGGTTTGTGTATAGCGTGGTTGAGTCACGCAACTTGAAGGCACGTGTCAATGCACGTCCTATGGTGGACAGCTTGTCTCCAGGCGTTTTTAGTGTGGAAAGGGAAAGTGTTAAACATGTATTATACATGTATTAGGAAAGCCTGAGACACTCCCCCGCAGTGTTGACCAAGCGGTTGCAGTAATTGAGTATTGCTCTTCATTACTTTGTTCATTACGTTGTTCATTATGTTGTTTACGACATTGTCCATGAGTTTTCACATGAGGAACTTCATGAATTTTCTCATATGTTTTCTCATGGGTTTTCTCATGATGATTCTCATGACGATTTCCATGAGTTGTCTCATGGGGTTGTTGACCGGGTTTTTTGACTAGGTTTCTTCAGGGGTTTTTTCCATGCAGCCCACATAGTTACTAAGTAAGGCTTAAAAAAGGCTCAGCATAAACTACAGCTAGAACTCATCATAAATCAGAGAAGAGGGAACGGGGACATGGGGGTTACATCGAGCATAGATAATAGTGTCGAGGTTTGTAAAGGCTTTGATAATGGACTAAACAGTATAAACTCTCCTCCAGCGGGCTGTACCGTAGGTCAAATTGGTGGTATAAACCGCATAAACAAACCCTACAGTAGCAGTACATATACCGTTTCCATAGGAGCCCCGAAGAAAGTAGCATTTTTACCATAGAAAGGTAGCATCCTAACTTTCAGGGAAGGCTACATCTTCATGGGCTACCGAGCAATAAGGTATTACAATAGCATCTTTACCCGGAATACTCGAAATAGAGAATCCCAGGGAAACCTTATTTAAAAGCAGAAATCAGAACTATAAAACCTCATAGATAGAGCTGAAGAACTCGCTGAGGAACTTAGAGAGTTAAAGGAGCCTAGTGTGAAACTCGCAAGGCTACCGGGATACATTAAGTAGCCCCAAGAATTCGGAAGGAAACGTGAAGAGTTAAAGAGACTTTTCAAAAACGCCTCAAGCAAGATAACTCAGCTTGAGGGCAAATACGCGGATTAGATAAGAAACTTGGAGATCTAGAAAAGTCATCGAATTCTTAAAGCGAGATAGAATGCTCCTTGAGATGGGATTAGAGTGCAAATTTATCTTGCTTAGCATCTTACTTATCCCTTCTAGAGCTGATTACTTAGCTGTTTAAACATAAATAGAAAAACGCTGTTACTATAAAGCTTCTAGTTGAGAAAATCTGAGGGATCTCTAGTGGTGAACTACACAAATATCTTCAACCGAGTTCTTAATATAGAAACAGAGGCTTAAGAAGGACTATTGAGCACGTAATACCTACTCTGTCCTCTAGCTTCAGCGACACAAGATCCTGCGCTTCTCGAATGAAAGCCGCTAGTAAGTATATATATCATCTCGCCTTTATACCTTAGAGGAGACTTTAAATGAACGTTTTTAGAATGCTTAAGACGTTGCTTGCGAGTAGACATCTCTTCTCTAACTGGCTATCTGCTGGTGTCAAGTACTTTTTGATGAAGTATGTTTTGGTTAAGGAAGGCTCTATTGTTGTTATGTGTAGGGATAGAGCCTACGTGTTGAAGCCTGAGACTTATGGAGCTATTGTTAGTGCTCATTATGATAGGGCTTTCGAGTCCTTGGAGTGTAGTGATAATCTCTATGCCGTCGTTAGCTATAAGGAGTGGAGGATTAGGTTTTACGATTCCTTTGAGTTTCTACACGACATTGTTTACGAGAACTTTGCTGGTGGGGCTTATGATGATTTAAATGTCGGAGGTAGGACTGTTGTTGATGTTGGCGCCGGTGTTGGTGATACCGCTATATTATTCGCTCTGAGGGGTGCTAAGAGGGTCATCGCTTTAGAGCCCTATCCAAGCCTCTACGGGAAAGCACTAGTTAATGCTAAGATCAATGGCGTCGAGGATAGAATCATTTTCGTTAATGCCTGTTTAGGGCAATCTGATGGTGAGGTCTGTGCAGAGGTGAGAAAAGTCCCTGGCTACTACCCGTTTAGCCCTGATAATAGATGTGACATTAGGGTTAGGATGTATACCCTCAGATCCTTAGTTAAAGAGTTCAGTATTGAGGAGAACTCTGCTCTCAAAATGGATTGCGAGGGATGCGAATACGAAACCGTATTACATGCTGATCCCGAGGATCTCAAGGTGTTTAAAGAGATTATTATTGAATATCACAATGGATATAGAGAGTTGAAGAAGCTTTTAGAGAACCTAGGCTTTGATATAGAGATAAAGCCCATTAGAAGCTCTCCACAACCCATTGAGAAGCAAGGGTATATAGTAGCTAAGAGGGGTACGAAGTGACTTGGCCCAAGGTCTCTATAATATGGCTAAACCACAACTCTATGAAGATACTGCCATTAGTATTACAATCCCTCGAATCAATAGCAAGCATTGACTACCC
>Ga0080004_1136031_pt1 | contig 10561 bp, 10 predicted proteins | sample WasSprMetagenome_FD_69207 | JGI IMG/M metagenome (GOLD analysis project Ga0080004, IMG submission 69207) | Sulfidic aquatic microbial communities from Washburn Spring, Yellowstone National Park, USA - WS (SPADES assembly) (version 2) | ecosystem: Environmental > Aquatic > Thermal springs > Hot...
TGGCTAGATGCTCTATTTTATGGCTTGGAGCTATCCATTGTAATTTAGGCTTTTTCGGTGTTGGTACTCCATGAATCTCGTCTGGAGTTACTACTTCCCCGAATCCGACTACCTTAGAATCTTTTAGATAAGCAACATCAACTCTTATAGTCCTTTGATATCTTTTCCCCTTATAGACTCCTATGATGGCGTGTTTATCAATAGGTTTACCAGGTTTTATTTTAAACTCGGGGATGCCTAAGAGGCCTAGCTCATCAACTTTTAATAGACAATACTGAAGAATACTATGAACATTAGCCTCATTGTATTTTCTAAGCTTGTCATCATCTAACAAGTTTTTCTCGGCAACAAAATTTATATTTCGCAATACAATATCACGAAGAGCATCAATATACATAGATAACCCCTTCTCTTATATTGTAATTTTAAGCACATATATTTTAATTAGAAATCCTATAAGTGGATGTGTAATATCATAAATTCATTCTATAATCGCTTACCTTATTGCTCTTTCACTAAAGCTTCTTTAGAGAATTTATCTTCTCTTTCACTAGGCTCTTCGAGGAAGCTACATAATGCCCATGCCACAGGTCATAATTAAGTAGTTTTCATATGGTGCAACTCTCTCTAAGCCACACGAATAGTCACGACAATGCCTGCTCGATTAGAGAGTGGAGATCGGGGTCTTTCTCTCTCAGTTTCTCCAGGGTTGTTGGTTTAAGCCCCTTAGATTTAACCCTTTGAAGGTCTCCACGTATAAAGGAGTCATATATCTTCTCGCAGTTACCGTGGTTTCTACATGAGTTCTCCAGGAATTCCTTAACTACTTGTAGTGCACTCTCTTCGCTTAAGCCTTTAATATTTACTAGGTATGCTGATAACACGTAGAGTATGAAGCGCTTTCTTCCATCTGGGAGACCCTTCTTGATGATTTTCTCTATCCAGTCGTATCTCCTTATTTTCTTAGTTATAAGTAGGGCTCGACTCTCTACATCTACTGATACTTTACTCTCAACTGGTTCAACATAGTGTTTTTGCAATGTAGGTATTGCTATTTTGATCTTTGCTACTGGTAGCTCAACTGGATTTAGTGGCTCGACTAGGCTCCAGTTGAAGTCTAGCCAGCCGTGTATTTTTGGCTGTATTATCCAGGCCCAGGACCTCTTACCATCCTTATAGTTAATGGTCAAGGGTATTCTTGCTAATCTATTCCACTGTAACATGTTATAGTCGCATAGTTGCCTCTTCTCCTCTGGTAATAGTTTTAATAGGGTTTTCCACAATACCTGGTAGTCTTCCCACTGGATTGGCTGTTTTAAAGGTATGTAGACGTGTGCTCCTTTAAAGCCTGATTTAACTAGGATTACGTCAGCCCCATATTTCTCCCTTATTAAAGCTGCAAACTCCCTGGCTGTTTCTACTGCTAATTGCGGGTTTTCCTCACTGTCGAAGTCGTAGACTATTCTATCATAATACATGTTATCTAGTAGTGGCTCTAGATCGCTGGTTTCCCAGTACCCAATACTCATGAAGACGTTTGACTCGTAGAATTTCTTTCTGAGTAGAGGCCAATATGTGAGCTTAAATCCCTCAAAGACCATTGAGTCCCTCTTAAACCCCACGTTACTAGACAAGTCACCAACTAATAAACCAAATTCACGCTTAGACACAAGACTGACTCTACAAGGACCCTTAAACCACTCCTCGAGAAAAACAAGAAAATTATCAACCCTCACAGAGAACACCACAAGTTGTAAACAATAATATCACACATAACACCACACTAAGACATAGACATATTTTAGCAAAATCAACATCGCAGACCACGGAAGATCCCCGTGGAGTCTGCTAAGTCTGCCGAGTCTGCAAAGTTTTTGAAGGGGTCCCGGGGTCCTGGTTCCCCCATGATCAGCTTCATGATCGGTCATGATGGTGAAACACCGTCCCAGGCCCTAAAACACTTGGCAGACTTAGCAGACTTTGCAGACCGAATAGAAACTCCCGTAGAGCCTCTTCTATTGCCTGAACTTTGCAGACCACGCGGAATTTTTCCACGGTCTGTCAAGTTGTTTTGTGACATCCTTAATATTACTTATATAATTGTTATGGTTTAGATAACTGTTCATTTTTCCTCCTCCCTGCTTTGTGATTGTGGCTCGTAGTCATATGCTTTTGCTAACTTCGCGAAGTCGCTCCACTTAACAATGTACATTCTCCTTGTACTAGAACCCTTTCCCACGGGCTTCTTGAACTTGTCGAATCCAAGTTTCTCAAGCACTTTACCTATTTTCTGGGGACTCCAAGTCTTCACAAGGTCTCCGAGTATTTTTTGACACTTAGCATCGCTCTTGGGTTTTAATTTTTCGCCTCCAAGATCATCTCTCTCGACTTCCAAGCAGTTAGCGTCTTCGAGTAACTTATTAATGATTTTCTCCTGGAGATCGCTCGCTTTAAACTCACATATTTTCTCAACACCCACTAGTGGTTCAGGTGTCTCGGCAAACAATTGATCTATGGCGTAGAACACCAGCTTCTCCTCAGCATACATAAGCTCACTCTCCCTCCTCCTAGCAACATCCTCAATAATGTAGGAGAGTACATCTTGATCTCGACCAATGAGTATTGCAGCCGTGTACACTGGAGCCCATATCTCTAGTTCACGGCCCCACACATCTCTCTGTTTCAACTCCTCAATAGCCCTCTTCATGGTGTTTAATATTTCGGGTACGCGTGTCAGCCTCAAGTAATATAGTTTCTCACGAATCTCCTTAAACTCTACTGGCAATGGATCTTGTTCTCTCCTAGGCTTAGATTTAACCATATTCACCGGTATAATCCTCTGTAATAAGTAGTCTTCTCGCGGTAGCTCTGTGAAGCTGAATACTCTTGGAGCAGTAGCCTCAAAAAGCTTTAATACTACTCCACCCTTAGTTGGCTCAGCACGCGGTACTACAGCACCCCTCTTATACCCTGCAGCCAAGATCCTCTTAGCCCTCTCACTGAGGGCAGATTCATCTATTCCAATAGTTGGACCTGCAGCCTCTACAAGCCTATACATTGTGGCCTCAGATGGATCAGCTACGAACACCCCGTGTCTACACATATATGTAGTTGTTAAATTAGCCCTGGTCTTACCGCTCCCCGGTGGCCCGTGGAAGTAGAGAAATGGTACTGCTGTGAAGAAGTCGTAGAAATACGTCATAACTATGTATGAGGCCACCACGCTATATAATCTCTCATCGCTGAACACTACGTAGTCATTGAGCTTATTAATAATACACTCTCCCACAGCTCTCCAATCAGCATCTAGGCTCTTTCCATCCACCACTGCTTTCAGCGTCTCAATGTCCGCGAATGTGTGATATGTGAGTGTAGCCTTCTCACTGGACTTAAGCCTGACTAGTCTCCCAGCTAGGCTTAAACGAGTCTGGAGTGGTAGAAACCAGTGAGTCTCCTTAAGCTTTAACTCCCCCTCATTGTAACAGTACGCTGCGGCTAAGCCAACCACATTTGGCTTCTCATAGCTCTCTTCACCTGTAAGTAGCTCCGTGTAGGCGAAAGTGGACTCAGCGACTACTACGCAGTCCCCTAGGTTCAGGAAGCCACCGTGAACATCTAATACTGCCCCATCGCTGGATAAAACCCTTACAATACCTCTCTCCGTCTCTAGCTCTATTATTGGCTGTACACCTGCCTTAACCATCTCTTCTACATCCTTGATCTCAGCGTACTCAAGTAGGCTCTCCCACTCCTTGACGGCTTTAACTAAAGCATCTACAATGGTCTCTCCCGCACCCGGGTAGCGGTCATCTAAGTCTTTTACAAGCCTAGAGAAGCACAGTGGTGTGATGTCCTCGCCCTCCCTCAGCCTACACTCATAGATCTGCGCTCTCTCCTCCCCAATGTACTTGAGTATGGCCCTGATCTTAGTCTTTGACGCCGACACCTTGATTAGGGCTATATGCCTCTCCCCCTCGACTAGTGTCAGCATGAGGGACTCGCGGGAGTAGCTCAGCGGCTTTAACTCAATGGTTTTTAACCCGGTTGATTTATAAGCCCCATCTATATTATTAGATACTGGACTATGCTCATTCGCCGGCAAAAACCAACACCTCTACTTCCTCTCTTCTTCAAAAACCTCAACGATCTTCACATAGCCCTTGTTCACATAAACTACCCTAGCATTTGAATCCTTGACTTTAAACCAATACCTCCTAGCCTCTAATAGGAGACCCTCGATCTCCGAGTTATCATGCATTCTCACAACTACTCTCTTATTCACATATTCATCACTGAAATCACTCGGCTTATTAACCCTCTTAACTTGGTGTAGAGGCTTCAAGCTCTACTCCTCTACTCATACTAGTAGTGTTTTCAAACACTCTGTTCACTAGTCCCCCGTTTCTCTCTAGGTATTTTTGAGCCACCATCAGTATTTTCCTGAAAGTCGTGTCTCCCACTAGTCCTTTAACGTCCCTATAACGCGGTTTTCTACTAGCTTTCAACTCTCTAATTACATATGCTAAAACCAATTGGCTCCTACGAGACCTGGTGAGCAAGTGTGGAGCCTTCTCCCCGACCTCTCTCAACACCTCCTCCAACTCTCCTAGTAGGCCGGCGTGGTTAAAGAAAACCTCGGCTTTAACACTCTTCTCGTGGAGAACACTCCTCTTAAACCCACTACTAAATAGCCTACCATAGTCTACTACAAAACCCCTCTCCTCAAATCTCCTAGCCTTCCTATAAAGCCTCAACTTCACACTCCTGTGTCCGAGGCAACTACGCCGCACAAATCTATTTACACTCTCTCCCTCACTCACATAGCCCTGCGGAGAATAGTCAAAAATCCTATCAACAACTTCACCTGTAGATGCATCAATAACATAGCCTTCGCAGTAATCATAAATATATATTGAACTAGGACGATCAGCGCTCATCAACACCAACCCTACCACGATAAACCAAGTAGTCAACACCATTCTCGCGGACTAAGATGATATCCTCATAGATAGCTGTGAGGAGTTTCACAATAGAGTAGCGGAAATAATGGTAAGAAACCCCAAGCACCGTGGCGAGCTCAGCAACTTTGATTTTCCCACGTTCACGAATAACACTAACAATCCACTCAAGAGATTGCGGCTTCGTGACGGGCATACCTATCTCCATTTTTCAAATTATTAATAAGAGTTTATAAATTTATCTTTGATAATAAAAATTTCTAAAAAGGAATCATTAATGATTTCAAAATAAATTTACAACCTTAAATTTTAGCATTTATATTTTACTTATTTGAAAACAGAATTAGGTGGGCTGTGTGGAGCGTGAAAAAGAAGTATATGAGGCAGCTAGAAGCGAATATTTCACCGGGCTTGGGAGGCTTTTAATCCTCCTCTATATGGGTCTTGAGAGGAAAGTAGACTTCATACGTGCAGGTCTAGGCTCTTCAACCGTCTATAGTAGTCTACTAAAAGGCGTGCAAATGGGCTTAATTATTATGAGAGATGATAAAATAGAGCTCACAGAGAGAGGTAAAGCTATTGCTAAAATCCTCTATGAAGCACTAAGAGAAATTGAAAAAATCGAGAAGCAAAGTTAACTATAAAGCTCACGTGTTAAAGCATCAAGAGCCTTCTCTTCAACTAGTAAAATATAAGTCTCAACTACTCCAAGACAACACTCAACACTCTCACACTTCTCCATATCCTTCTTTAACTTAGTTAATAATAAGAGTAATTGAGCCTTAGTACAAGACACCTACATTCCCCTAGAGGTAATACCCTAGTATATAAGGTAGACTCAGAGGCGAAACTATTGGTCTTAGCGAGGCCGCGGGCTTGAACACGTAGCGGTGTTAGGTAAGAAAACTTGTTGAAATTTACCTAACACGACACTAGAGTAGACTCTAGCGGACTCATTAAACTATAGTGTTAAAGTGTAGAGTAGTGTTGTGAGTGCTGGTATTAGTGTTGAAGTATTTCTTCCGAGAACTAGTTTAGATGCTACGTAGCCATATGACAGCGTAAACGCGTAGCCTATAACTGCGTGTACTGGGCTCACAATTGCCCCCAGGTGTAATACCATAGCGTTTAGTACTGGGACCATTGTGGCTGTGGCAACTACTAGTATTACTGTTTGTGCAAATCTCTTCAAGCCCCTGTAGAGCTCGTGAATACTCATAGCTAATAGCTCAAAGACCCCTGGATCGCAGTCTCCTAGTAGCTTTGCGAAGCTAAGTATTTCTGAGAGGTAATCTGAGATCCAGGGCTTAGCGGGCCTGTGTAACTCGGCTTCTAGTACGGGGTCTCTATAGTTAACTAGACTCCTCCAGACTCTGACGTGGTTTAATGCATTATCTACAGCTCTCTCGATCTTAGATGCATAGATCCCGGTAGCCGTGTAGTATAGTCCCGGTATCCCAAGAGCTAGTGCTGTGAGCGATGCTACGTTAGCCGTGTTTATAAATGCTTTAAGGTTGTTTGAGGAGAAGCCTATAACTATTGGCGTTATTAGTGCTAACGAGCCCATCGTGAATAATACTGCTACTAGTTCTTGAATACTCTTATTAAACGCGACGCTTAATCCTGGAGGATAATCTGGTATTAGTGCTAGTGCTAAGGGGACAGCTATTGCAGGTATAAATACCATGTAGAGATACTCGTGTAATTGTGGCTCACCAGCCTCCTCTAACCCCACGTGCTGTAGCATCACGACTGCGAGCAATAGGCTTGGGGCTATGCCGAAGAAGACGATCATCAACATGGCCACCAAGACCCTGTAGTTCACAGACCTATCAATCTCAATTGACAATGTCCTAGTGTACTCGTAAGCCCTGTCTCGCAGGTAATATAGTGCTGTACCAGAATTAAGTGATGACGTGTAGCCCGCTAATAGGAGCCTTGTTCTACCGGGGAATAGCCTGGCTAAATACCCCATCGCCTGCTCATACCCGAAGAGCTCGCTTAGAGAAGTATACCTATCTCCGAGCACCCTCAACCCCCTAAATACCCTGCTAACACTAACATATCTCAGTAGCTCTGAGAGCTCAAGCCCAGTCCTTGAGACACTGGCAGCCGCTATCACGGCGTATACTAGCTCTTGCTCAGCACTCCTCTTAATCTTAGACGCTGTTGAGAAGGAGTCAATGATCTTGAACCAGGGGAGCAGTACTACTAGTAGTGAAGTCGTTATAACTAAGGGGTTTAAGAGGTCTAGAACACCAAGAGAGCTGAGAAATAGCAACGTAGATACAACTACTAGAGTATAGAGCACTGCGAGCTTGAACTCTCTCCCAGCACTAACATACCTCTCGGGCCTCGGGTCTACCAGGGCTATTACACGCCTATACCTGTCTACTATTGACATTGAGAACAACCTCGAGTGGTGTTTCAAGTCTTGGTATGAGCTCTTTGATCCTCAGAGATTTATTGATAATAGTTTTCACATCTACATCTAAGCCGTCTACATCTCTACTCCAGAGCACATTGCTCTCAACTCTGTCTTCTCTGTGACTATATAGTAGCTCTGCTAGTAGCTTCACTTGTCTCCTCGGCTTATCACCATAGCCCATTATAACCACGTAGTGAAACATGCCTACTTGTGATGCTGTTAGCTCTATTGGTGGAGACATAAACCTAGAGACAACCTCCTCTGGCGAAGACCCGTGGAAAGTCGTGTAGCCTCCTAACCCTACTAGTAGTGCTTGCGAGAGGACTTTTGCCTCTGCTCCACGGGTTTCACCAACCACTAATAGCCTCGTACCACTCGCCCTAAGTGATGCCTTAGCTAAGTCAAATAAATCTACTTTGACAGAGCCGAGTTCAAATGTAATGTAACGCGTCCATGGTGCTCCAGGCGGCGGGTCAATTTCACCAGTATCTTCTATCACAACTACTTTCCACGTTCTAGGCACGAGGTAGTATAGTATAGACCTCAACAAAGTGGTTTTACCACTGCCCGGGGGACCAGCTATTATTAATGAGCCTCTCGCGTGTATTACTAGTTTAAATAATTCTACTAGAGCCCTGGGTAATACTTTAGCTTCAACTAACATGTCTATGTGTGGTGGAGTAGGGAGCTTTTTTCTAACCACTATCTCAGGCCTATTTCTCGAGACTGTGGGGAACACTAAGTGTACTCTGTGACCACCGTCTTGAAGAGGTAGTTGCGTCTCCACAATTGGATTACTAGTTGAGAGGAAAGTACCACACTTAGTAGCTATAATTTGCTGCATTTGTACAACTTCACTATCGCTTGCAAAGACTATGTTAGTTGGGGCGAAGTCTTGTTCTGGCCTAATCAAGTCTACTAGTGTATGTCTAATCCAGACTCGACCAGAGCCTTCAACACTAATATCAGTTATATATGGGTCATCTAATAACACTTGTAGTTTACCATAACCCGTGATAGTTTTAAGAGCATATAGGACATCACAAGCCCTACTCCTATCAATCCTTAAAACAGCTGAAACAACATCTCCTACATCGCTAGTACTCCTCAAAAGCAATAATATATCATCTAATTTCTCTTCAACTCTACTATAAACCTCTCGCGGTAGTCGAGGCTCAACATAATACTCTACGCGGTCACCTACATCTAAGAGCCTGACGGCGAAAGCACCAACAGAATACTCAGCAATGACATTACCCAGTGGAGTAATTAACACTTGTTGCTCAACACGCCTCCCCCTACGCTTCCACAATTTAAGCCTATTGAGACGCCTAGAGAACACTTTAAAACTAATAGATAATTCTCTAAACACCATAATACCCCAGGAAAACTAGTTAGTTTTAAATAACAACTATTTTTCAAGAGTACTTGTGTTTATTGCTTGCTAGTTCACGGTGTTAGGTAAATTCTACTCAATCATTTACCTAACACGAGTATCCTGAAACAGTTAAATCAAAATCAATGCGTGAAGAAGATTTAGTTTAAAAAAAAGACTTATAACTTTAACTAGTGTTCTCTGGTTTTTATTAGCCTCCTGTTGCTGTTATCCACTGTGTTTGACCTGTAGAGAGGTCTGTTATTTGTATTTTTAGTTCTCTAATAGTTGTGATTGGTGCTATTCCAAATGTTATTGTGTATAGTTTTTCTTCTTTAGCTTTAAGTGTGTCTGGTAGTGTCGAGCTTATTGACACGCCTGTAGTTGTTTTAGTTAATACTGTGCCGTTATTTAAGACTATTGTGAAGTCTGTGAAGTTTACTTGGTTATTTAAGTTGTTTTCAACTGTGAGCGTTATTATCATTTTTGTCCCTGTTGCATCATAGTTTACTGTGTAGCTCGCAGTAGCAATGTCCATGCCTGGAAGCTTAGATTGCTGAGACTGAACCCAAGCTCTAAAAGCAAAAACAGCTAAAATAGCAACTAGTATTAGTGCTAATACAACAATTAACTCACTAACACCCCTCATTTTCCTCTTTCTATGCCTCATTATAGCTGAGAGCTTCACATCGCTCACCTCACATATAATGAGTGGGTTTAAAAAGACGTGGATTAAATAGTGGGTGTTTGCTTGTGAAGAGTGTTAGTAACCTAGTCGTGGGCTTACTCTTAGCTATAATTACTATTAGTGTTGGGGCTGTGGTGTTATTGAGGCTTAGAGGGAGCATGCCTCTGGGAGTAGAGTTCACCACACCTACTGTCACCGTCTTCGCTGTTAGATATAATGCAACACACTACATGCTGGTAATATACAATTACGGCTACACAGCTAGAGAAAATGCTAAGATAGCTAGGTCTGATGGCTACGTGTACAATATTGGCACAATACCCCCACGATCAAGCCCAATCACGCTACACGTACCAGTATACTGCGGTGGATTTGAATGCACCTACACATACGTAGACTCCTCTGAGAGGGGGGTAATTGTAGGGGTGGTTAAGAAGTGAGAGGGCAAGTTGAAGTTGTAGGCTTAATTGTGATGGCTGCATTGTTAATTACTACTATGTATTTCTCTACTATTAGTTTTCAAAGGGCTAGTGTAATTGTTAATCAAGCTTCACAATTAGCACAATTACTCAGCGAGAGGAGTAGTGAAGAAGTATATTTCATGGCTTCAAATAACACTATTTACGCTAGGTCTACTGTTTCAACCAGGGTTAAAGAGATCTTAGTTTACAACTCCACGGGCATAGTTGAACACGTGATATCAGACATCTACCTGCCAGCGGGTAATTGGACACAGCTACCACTCACTAATAGCACTGTGAGCAAGATTACTAGTGGAGAAGCAGTATTATTATTGCTAACAGAGAGGGGTAACTTAGTAACATGGGACCCATACGCTGAAAGCTCTGAATTAAACTCACTAATAGGCAGTGGCTTAAATAGCCTAGTATTCCTCGACTACTACGGGTATAAACTACAAGCTGGAAGCATTGACATGAACATTTATAATCAACAAGGCTTCAAAGAATTCTTATTCCTAACAGCACCAGTAGATTGTAGTAGAGTTAGGTTTGATGCTTATGGTGGACCATATTGGGATATGGTTTGTAATTGTAATATGTCTAGTAGATTTCACTGGTTAACCTATGGGCTATATGGTAAATATACAACAA
>Ga0080004_1134153_pt1 | contig 10560 bp, 13 predicted proteins | sample WasSprMetagenome_FD_69207 | JGI IMG/M metagenome (GOLD analysis project Ga0080004, IMG submission 69207) | Sulfidic aquatic microbial communities from Washburn Spring, Yellowstone National Park, USA - WS (SPADES assembly) (version 2) | ecosystem: Environmental > Aquatic > Thermal springs > Hot...
GGCTCAGGCACGGCGTCGTCTGGGACTTCGTCAACAAGCTGAGGAAGAACCCGAGCGAGCTCGAGATCCTGGGGGACGGCAAGCAGGTCCGAAGCTACGTGCACGTCAGCGACGCGGTCGAAGCCACGATCATCGCGTGGGAGAAGGGCGGGCAAGGCTTTGAGGTATACAACGTGGCCAGCGAGGACTGGATCACCGTGGACGAGGTCGCGGACGAAGTGGTAAAGGCGATGGGGCTCACCGGCGTGAAGAAAGTGTACAAGCCCGTGCTCCACGGAGTAGGGTGGCCCGGCGACGTGAAGCGCATCGCGCTTAAGATCGAGAAGATAAAGAGGCTGGGCTACAAGCCGCGCATGAGCTCGAGGGAAGCGATCAGGTTCGCAGTCCAAGAACTTACCAAAGAAGTATATGAAATAACGGAAACTTAAAATTTGATTTAAATGTTTACTGGCAGAGCGGCGCGCGCTAATGGCATCAAGATCAGAATACGAGAGAAGAATTATTCAATCGATATTGGTTCAGTAAAATTCAAGAAATATTACGAACTTTTACCTCCTTTATATATTTCCCAAATATATAGTTTGCTTAATGTTAAAAAATAGGATAGTTATTGATCTAGGAGCCTTTGTGGGGGACTCGGCCATCTACTTTGTACTTAGAGGAGCTAGGAGGGTCATAGCTTTAGAACCAAATCCTGAAGCATTTAAGGAAATGCTTGAAAACATCAAACTTAATAATATGGAAAGCAAAATAATTACAATAAACGCAGGTCTCTCCAGCAAGGCAGGTCGCCTTAAAGTATAGCTATGCTATACTCTGAGTCATCCATTTTTGTACTGCCCTCTTATCTGGAGGGTTTTAGTATAGCTAGGATCGAGGCTCTGGCAAGCGGGTTACCTGTCATTACGACAACTTCTGGTGGCGCGGAAGTAGTAAGGGGCTGCGGCTTCATAGTAAGTCCTGGTGATATCGACGGCTTGGCGGACGCGCTCGAGAAATTAATGAGTAACGATATGTTACGCGCTAAACTAAGCGAAATAGCTCTCAAACGAGCTAAGGAGCTGACTTGGAAGAAAGTTGCAGAAAAGCTTGCTAGTATCATCGAAAATCTTTGCCATATGCAATCATCAACATCGTAAAAAGAAAGAGATTAATTTATGAACGTCGTCCACATACATCATCGTTACTACTCGATCGTCAGAGACCTAGAAAGAGTCATCCAAGACCTTGCAGAAGAGCTTGTAAAGCTTGGCCACGAATTCATGTTCTCGCAAGTAGTTTTAGTGCTCGTAGGGGTCGTACAGCTCGTAGGGGCCGAGCCTGAGACAACTCGTGGTAGTAGTGGGCGCGAAGTCTAGAGAGCCTTTGTCAAAGTCCCTCGAGAGATTGTGATAGCGCGCTTCTCAGAATGGAGAAGGGGCAAGAGGCGCGCTGCAAGTGCACGCAAGCTGTAACCGTCAATAAACTCCAGCACCGGTCTTGCCAGTTTATGATAATTAACTTGTTGGTGCTCGCGTCAACCTCTCATGTCTTATGCGAGCCTCTAAGGACTTACCCCTACTAAATGCGCTAATGGTTATATGAGGAAAACCAATGCTTTATGCAATGCTATTTACGCATAGAGTCTAAGAAGTTTCTGAATGGTCAAACCATTCATAAGCATTGTAGTTATAGCATATAATAGGAGAGAGTTCATAAAAGACGCACTTAAAAGTATTATTAACTCTGTGGCTATAAAGGATAACTATGAACTCATTGTAATCAAGAATTTCAAAGATGAATATGCTGACTGTCTCGTCAGAAAATTGAGCGGCGCGCGCGCTGGGCTCGGTGAGTACGTCGGATACGACGAAGCGACGATCATAGGTGGCATATATGGTGGGTGGGGTAAGTACTTGGCTAAGGCCGCGGTAAACCTCTTGGACGGTACGACTATAACCCGCCTTGCCTCGATCATCCTCGGGCTTACATACTTGCTAAGCCCTTACTTAGCTAAAAGATTGATTTACCTGTACTACACGAAGGTCTTTGACGTATGGGGATCCGAGTATTAATGATCCTCGGATACTACGAGCCAGGAGGGTTTAAGACAGTCGTAGATAACCTAAGTAAATACTTGACAGCGCACGGAGTGGAGGTCACAGTCGCAGCCAGAGTCTTAAGGGTTGAACCTCCTAAGCACGTACGTCTCATAAAACTAAAGCCTGAAGAGCTACTTAGTGAAAAGAAGTACTACGACGTCATTCACATACACACATCATATCCCTATGCCAAAGTCGCTGTTGAGCAGGGCATTCGCAATATCATCTTTACATGGCATGGATATGCGCCAACACTCTATGTGCCCGGAATTAAAGGTAAAATCGTGAACATAGGCCTGAGGTATGCGTACAAGAGGGTACTGCCAAGGATACGCTTTATAACCGCAGTCTCTAATTATGCGAATAAGCAGCTGATCAAGCTATTCGGCATTTCAGGGGAAGTGATACCGAATGGAGTTGATCTTGAGCTCTTTAAGCCGTGCCTCCAAAGGTCGAATAAAACAGGTTTTCATTATCCTGTAATCTTAAATCTAACGGCTTACAACAACCTTAAAGGTAGGGATTTGTTGATTAAATGTTTCAAAATGATAAGACGTAAATATCGTAATGCTATTTTACTAGCCCGTAATATAAACTATAACTATGACGGTATATTAAGCTTGGATTACATGCCATACCATAAGATACCAAAATTATACTGCAGCGCTGATTTCTACTTATTAACTTCGAAATATGAAAGTTTCGGTCTGCCGATAGTAGAAGCCTTCGCTACAGGTACGCCTGTCATCGCCTATGATAGAAATGATGCTAGGCGTGAACATATATTAGAATCAAGGGCCGGGCTACTTTTCAAGGATGCTAAGTCACTGCTCCAAGCGGTTGATGAGGTCTTAAACAAATGGAAAGAGTACTCGACAAGAGGCGTTGAATACGCCAAAAGGTTTGACTGGAGAATCATAGCTAAGGAGTACATTACCCTATACGAGAAAGTCGTCGAGGGATGAAAACGATTTCCGAGAGAGCCTTGCCACTGGTTGGCTGGTTGGCCATTAGCTTTGCAAGTGTAATGCTCACGCTATCGTTAATCTCTTTGAATAGCTTACATGTTGATGTAGTCACGCAAAGTCCGTTCTTTTTATATGATGATGCCGCTTATGCGAGTGCAGTAACAATAGTAACAGTTATTATGTTATTATTATCTCGTTTGAATAACGATTTTTACTGTATAGTCTTGATGTTCATCCTCTGGTTCTTGCTCCTAACAGCGCCTTATGCGGTGTACATGAGGTCACTGCCCCTTTACAACGATCAACTGGGCTTTGTTGGAGAAGCGGTAAAAGGTGCGTTGTTCGGGCACGTTGCGCCGCTACAGGGTGAGTTCTCGTCGCTCGGACACGCGTACTTTTCAGCTGCCTTCGCTGTAATATGTGGGCTTAACCCTTTGCACGGTGTAATCGCTGTGCAAATGTTATTGCCAGTATTTTATCTGTTACCATTGCTCACCATTGGACGTAAATTCTATAAATCAATATATGTTCCTTCAATTGTATTAGCAGCTGTATTAAATCCATTTAATTATGGAAGGACACCTTTTGCTTGGGCTTCTTACTTATCTCTTTTCACAACTTTACTGTACAATGCATCATTAGAGCGCAAGAGAAGGTTCTTTGAGAAGAATTCTCTAATCGTTTACGTGGTAATTTACGCTGCATTCCTGGTCTCAGATCCAACATCGCTTATTGTACCGATAATGCTATTAGCAATAGCGATGTTTGATAAAAGGTATATGTTGTTAGCGATATTAACTTCCGCAGCCTGGTTTGTAGTGAATCTCGTGCTTTATGCATCCGGTAGCCTTTACTCAGCAATAGTGCAGCTGATGACGCTTATAGAACAGCCGGCGAATCCTCTACCTGCGCTAATAGCTCCGACAATCAATCCTGTAATGAAGCTTTACAATTATCTCAGAGAATTAACGGTATTTATAGGATTCCTCCTCGGGTTTATAGCATCGATGATGATTATATTTGGCGTTGAAAGGGGCGAGCGCAGCGCGAAGCTCGGCTGGGTAACTTTATACTACATTCTTGTGGTATTGCAAGCAGTAGCGTTGGCGATGGGTAGGTGGGGGATGGTGCCGTATTCGATCTACGTGAGCACCGCGTTACCGGTGCTGGTATCAATTATCGAAAGTGCATGGTACAGGAATGCGGCGTACGCTGCTGCTTTGCTGTTGCTTACGCTGTCGCCCGTCGTCAAGTGGGGCTTTTCGCCAATAGCGTTCCCAACAGCGAACGATTTGTTCGAGGCGACGTTCTTAGCGAAATACACTGCAGCGCACACGAGAGTATGCGCATCGGGCGCTCACGTGCTACTAGATTTCTACTTCTGGCTGCACGGCGCAGACGCGCGTCCTATCAACGTGGAGCCCTTGCCTGCGCTTACTAAGAGTAAGACAGCTCAGTGCGACTGCATCGCAGCGTTCTACAAAACCTTCAATACCTATAGGCTTGATATTTCAAAAAATCTTCTCGTAAACATCATTGAAGAATATGATAATCAATATAACGTGATTTATAAGAATGGAATTTGGACAATATGGTTACGATAACGTATCTAACCCTTAGAGCACCTCATTTAGGTCACATTACATGGTTGAAGGCCATGAAAGCTTTAGGTCACAGTGTGAAAATAGTTAGCCTTCGGGCACCGGTCCCCCAACCCTTAGAACGCGGAGGAGTGCTTCTGACAGAGGGCGTCAAGCCTACCGTATTCGGCGCAGCGCGAAAAGTATTTCACAGGAAGTGGGCTGCCGTGGCTTGCTCACCAGCCATCTTGAAACCTGCGGTTTACGCCATCTACGCGATGCCAGATCTCGTGGTATCGGTTTCGAGCTTAGTGAAGGAGCTGCTAGGCAGAGACTCGGTGGTTCTTTACCCTTCGCCGCCCGAGCTCGAGGCGCTGTTCAAGATGAGCAGCGATGCGAGAGAACCCTGGGTGTGTTTCAGCGGTGCATTCCTACCGATAAAAGGCTTGCACATGATACCTGATATCGCGTTTGCGCTAAAAAACGAAGGCATTAAAACGCGCTTTATACTGGCAGGCGGTACAGAGAAGGAGCCCGTAAGCCGATTAATTGTAGCTAAAGCTAAGAGGCTCGGCGTTCAAGAGTACCTGAAAATCGCGGGGCGTCTCCCGCGCGTTGAGCTCTTCAAGCTACTTAGGAGATGCTCCCTATACCTGCAACCGGCGCTCTTCGACGCCTTCCCGATCTCGGTGGTGGAGGCTATGGCGCTAGGCGTAGTCCCGGTGGTCACTAAGCGCACAGGATCTAGGGACCTAGTAAGGCTAGTCGACGAAACGCTAGTGAGAGACGTCGAACCGAGCGGCCTCGCCAGCGCGTTAGCGCGGTTGCTAATGGACCAAAAAACCCTTAAGGAGTACTCGATTCAATGCAAAGAAATTGTTAAAAACACTTTATCTTTCAAAAATATTATGGAAAAAATAAATATATTTATAGAAAGATGCTTAGAATAAGCATACTTATTAGAGATAGAAATGAAAGCCATTTAAAAATTTCCAGAAATATTGCTAAGATAATGGGTGCTAAAGTGTGCACAAACGAGCGCTCTTCCGACATAGTTATAGGAATGGATTCGACATCCGCGTACTTGCCCTGCCTAGCTAAGGCTAAACTCGGAGGAGCGATTACGGCGGCCTTTATCCACGACATAAGATCGATCAGCCACACCTACTTAACCGCTAGAGATGCGGGAAGAAGCCCGTTCGAGCAAAGGCTGCGGAGGACAATTTCGCTAAACTTCACCAAACCCTTTATCGACGTGTTTTTCTCTCCCACGAATGCCGCAGCCTCCACCATTAAGGAATATACTGGCATAGACCCTTGTGTCGTCCCGCTCGGGGTGGATCACACAATATACAAGCCGGCCGGCGCACGGAAGCGGAGCGAACAGAAAATAATTCTCACTATTGCGACAAAACCTCACATAGTCAAAGCATCCATCGCGATCTTCCGCCGCTTGCGCACGAAGTCCAAGCTGCTGGTCCGAGGGCCTCGCGTCGCAAAAGCTCCGGGCGTCTACTACCTGCCGAAGCTCACCGAGCACGCGCTAGCGAGGCTCTACTCGATGGCTGACGTGCTGCTTTACCCGACGCTTCACGAGGGCTTCGGGCTCGTGGTTCTAGAAGCTATGGCGTGCGGAACACCTGTAATAGCGTTTGAGGAACCTGCGGTGAGGGAAGTTGCAGGAGACGCTGCAATCTTTGTGAAACTCACATCTCTTAGGGAAGTTGCCGAAACAGTAGATTGGGTATTGAACAATGATGATTTACTTAAAGAAATGAGCGAAAAGGGGTTAAATAGAGCTCGAGAATTTACATGGGAGAAGACTGTCAGGGCGCTCTATGCATGTCTGATGAGAAAGCTTGTGCATTTCTAAGGCATCCAACGCTTAAAGAGGGTCAAGCAGCGTTTGCCAGAGGGTTCGTAAAAGTTCTCAAGATGATTTATAGCGATAAACTGCTAGTCGTAGATACTGTCAAACGTGTTCTACCACGTAAATACTTGGGCAAATATTTACTTTATCTTTACGAGCTCGCACTTACTTCTTGTGCAACTTGCGAAGTGGCTCATTTACTAAACGTGAACAAGCCCTTAACTTCGCTGGTTGGTCTATTTGGGTTGAAAAAAATAGTGATATCCTATCAATTTTCTTATTTACCAGCCGTGCATAGCAACTGGAAGGTCAAAAAAGCCTTGATAGAACGTGGTTCAAAGATTGTTATTGGAACTTCGAGAAGAGTAACTAATCTTTTCAGCAATGGTGTTTTTATACATCCACCAGTTGACATAGAATTATTCAAACCGAGAGAAAAAGAATATACACGGCACATACTAAGATTGCCATCCAACAAAATCATAATCGGTTATGTTGGTGACATTGACGTTAACAGGGGATTTGATGTGGTGGCCAAGCTAGCCGCCGAGCTTGGCGGCGATGACATTAAGTTCCTCATTACATATCTCAGAATTGATAATATCACGAGAGACGTTATGGTAAGCATTAAGAGAGCTTTAAAGAAGAACTCTTTAATAGTTAAGAGAACTGTACCTGTTTGGTATGTATACAACGCTGTTGATGTGTTATTACTACCCATACGTAACTCATACCCGACCGAACCTCCGGCGACATTACTGGAGGCGCTCGCATCAGGGACACCAGTTATCGGAGGACCCAGCCCGTCAATGAAGGATTACGAGTCATTATACATTAAGGTTAAGGATGATGATTATTTAAATGTTGTAAAACAAATAATAGATATAAGAAAAGAACTGAATGAATTGAGCATTAGAGCTAGAGAGTTTGCTGTTAAGAACTTAAGTTATCAAGCTGTTTTTCAAAGACTTAGTAAAATTGTTAATATGACGTGTCCATTTAATTAAGTAGGCGATGGTTTATGTTTGTTGCGCTTACGTTTGATGATGGTTATAGGGATCAGCTATCGATTGCGCGTTACTTGGCTAAGCGTGGTGTTAAGGCCACGTTCTTCGTTATCACCGGGCTTAGGGAGTTCATGGGTAGAAGACTACTGAGACCAAGTGAAATTAAGGAAATAGCGTCGATGGGACACGAGATTGGCAGTCACACGGTGACTCACATAGATATGGTTAGAGCACCGGAGGACGTGATGCGTAGGGAGCTCGTGGAGAGCAAGAAGTACTTAAGTGAACTGCTGAATAATGAGGTGACCTCGTTTGCATACCCATACGGGCCCCATAGTGAGACAGCAGCTAGGTTGGCTAGACAGGTGTATAGGGTGATTAGGACCACGTACATAGGCTCTGCTAAAAACTACAACCTTCTTGATGAACATGGTTGCATCGCAGCTTTCAATCTTAGACTTTCCAATATTTACGAATTAATAAGACTGAGAAAGCTGAACATTTTAGTTCTATATGCGCACCTTCCAAGCAGGGCAAAGCTAGACATAATGCTAGCAGCATTGAAGGTATTAAAGGCACGTTTTGTAACGATAAGCGAGACTTTCTAGAATTAAAGAATGAGAATCCTCTTTGATACTTCTATGCTCTATATCGATTATCATACGAAACGTGGTATTTTTTTTATTTCACGATAAACCTATTGAAACATCTTATGAGAAGCGGTAAGGTGAATATAGTCAAATATCCATTAACGAAAACATCTGGGCTTAGAGACTTTGGTAACATTATTCCTAACATCTTAAAAGCTATTAAGAGGCTCGATGCAGATCTCCTCTTTATACCTCATCCTAGAACATTCACGCATGTTACCGCATTGTTTACAATTCCAAAACCGATAAACGTTGTGATACATGATGTTCACTTTCTTAGTACGCCGACAGCTTTAGGTTACAAACTTAGATTGATGCCAAGGTACCTGCTTCTAGGAGAGGTCTCGCGTTTAAGAGATGATGTGGTGATCACCACGGTATCCGGATTCTCTAAGTATGCAATACATCACTGGTTAGGAATAAAGTATTCAAAGATTTTCGTGATTTATCCGGGTATTGACGAGATTTTTAAACCAATAGAGAGGAACCACGCAAAGCGCTATATTTGGGAAAGATACGGCATTCAAGGTGAATTCTTTACATACGTTGGTGCAATATCCGAGCGCAAGGGAGTCAACGATATACTTAAGGCCTTCTTACTGGGCCGTAAGAGAGGGCTGAGGCACTCTTTAGTGCTTGCTGGCCCTGTGGAGAGTGAGCAACTCTTGGAGAAGATGCATGGGTTAGACTCTATTAAGTACCTAGGCCACGTATCGCGCGAAGACCTACCATTCCTACTTTCTGCATCTACAGCATTCATTTTCCCAAGCTATCACGAGGGCTTCGGTCTTCCGCCACTTGAGGCGATGGCATGTGGAACACCCGTGATAGTTTCTCGCATTCCAATCTTCTTAGAAACGGTTGGTAATGCAGGATTGTTCGTTAATCCTGGCGATTATGAAGGTATTGCTAATGCAATGTTAAGGCTAGCCACAGACGAGAAGTTGAGAGATGAGTTAAGCAAGAGGGCTTTAAATCGTGCAAGTAAGTTTACTTGGAGAAAAACTGTTGAGAATTATATAAACCTATGGACAAGGCTCGCTAAATGAATGTTGCTTTTGTGTGGTCAGACATCAAGAGACCTGTTGGCGGCGCTGAGTATTTCTTAATTGATTTAATTAGATTTGTGAAATCAAGCCCTATCGAAATCCAGATAAGTGTATATAATATTGATGAAGGTTCGAAGTTGGTTAAGTATTTAAATAAGCACGATGCAATAGTGCTGCACTCATTAAATAAAATATTGCCTCTATTACCCTTTATTAAGAGACCTGCTATTATTGATGTGCACTCCCCAGACTGGTTATGGTACTTTAGGGAAACTAAATATGGGATTAAACCCTCAGCGAGAACAAGACTTAAAAGGTTTTGGCTTTTTGCACTAGGTAAAAGCTTTTACTGTAGAGTTTTGAATAGGTTTGATTATGAGACTTTAGGCAGATTCTTTAGGCGAGCTTTTTTAGTGCCAAACTTCGTGGATACTAGCGCGTTTAGGCCCGTCTCCCCTAAGAGCGATGAATTCACAGTTCTCGTTCGCTATGACCCATTATTTAAGGGGGGCTTCGATGTCTTCCTAAGATCACTCAGGACATTAGGTAGGTCGCGGTGGCTCAACGTAATATTGGTAGGAAGAAACGTACCAGAGTTTGTCACTAAGTTTATGAGTAAGTATGTGAATTCCGTAGAGACGTTGGGTAGGTTGCCAAAAAGGGAGCAATTAGCTGAGGTCTATTCAAAAGCCCATGCAACAATTATACCAAGCAGGTATGAGGGATTCCCACTAACGGCTTTGGAAAGCCTTGCATCGGGCTCGCCGATCATAATGAGTGACTTACCAGCAACTTCTTGGTTCCTTGAGGAAATTACTGAAGCTAAACAAGGTACTGGATTAAAGTTTGAACCAAATAATTCAGTTGATTTGGCTTTTAAAATTAAGAAAATGTATAAGTTATGGCTCAATAATGAAGGATTGTATAGGAAATCTGTCGTTAAAAGCAGAAGGGTGGCTGAGCTATTTAGTGCCGATAGAATGGTGCCTGAATACCTAAAGTTGTTCTTCATGATTTATCATAGGGATAGCAATGACTAAAAAGTTAAATATCTTGCATATACGTTTAGGTATCATTTTTGCTCTTCATTGGTGAGAAGGAGCTTCTGAAGGTCTATGCTTAGGCAATTCCATCAGGATTTTTCAATAGCGTGCGGCGACTACTCGGAGGTCAGGTCGTTCAAGGAGCTAGGGATCGAATGCCACCTAAGGTGCGGAAGGTTGAGGGACCTCATAAAACACCTGTCCAAGAGATTTTAAATGCAAGGTCGTGAAGATTTTAATAGAGCAACCATCACTGCGTGCATGAGTAGAATGCTATTGGACGTCGCAACAGCGCTTGAGAAGGCTAGGAAG
>Ga0080004_1134159_pt1 | contig 10560 bp, 11 predicted proteins | sample WasSprMetagenome_FD_69207 | JGI IMG/M metagenome (GOLD analysis project Ga0080004, IMG submission 69207) | Sulfidic aquatic microbial communities from Washburn Spring, Yellowstone National Park, USA - WS (SPADES assembly) (version 2) | ecosystem: Environmental > Aquatic > Thermal springs > Hot...
GATTAAGGGGAAGTAGGCTAGGCTGAGGAGGAGTATCCAGAGGGTGGCTGTGTCAAGTAAATCCCTCTCCACGCCTTTTAAAGCACTTAGCAATATGTCTCCCCGAGAAACCAAGCACACGTACCCATCATGGTCTCTCAAAGACTGATCAATGACGAGGACAATATTAGAACTCCATATGCCTGCAACTGTGTAGTTACGGGAAACCTGGTCTAAGAGGACTGTGACTGCCCACGGCTTCCCGAGACGCATGTATGCATCCCTAGGCAAAACAACTGCAATAGAGTATTGGTGTTGTCTAGCTAAGCCAAGCGGCTCAAGCAGCCTAGAAGGCTCAGAACCTACAATAAGGATATGCGTCTTCAGTTCACTGTTACCAGTAACGAGGAATCCGTCTGCCACGACAGCTGGATAGCACTTCTCGCCATTATTTACACCAGAAAATACTGGGACAACTCTCCCATCATTCGCATAGCTGTAGGAAAGGCCTTTAAAATCCGGGATTGAAAAGAGAACTATCGGTAAGAGGACGGGCGCCAAAACCGATAGCAAGGTAACGGTATAAAGGCCCTTTCTAACAGCTGACTGCAGGAGCGTCTCAGTCGTCACTAGAAATTCTGGGATCCTAGTCCCCTTTAAACCATCATTCATCCTAGTTAACTACTAGTTAGTGCATGTTTAAATATTTATCAAAACGCGCGTCAAGCTCTCCTCTTTTCTGTAGCCTCCCATAACCCATGCGCGCTTAGTTATTACTGAGGTTTGTAGTGAAAGAGAGCGTGTACATGGACGGCAAGAGGCTGGCGTGCTGCGAAGGTAGCGCGCGCACTAGCCAACCAATGTTTTCGCTTGGGGGGTCAATGTGCTTGCTTTCAAGGTGTCTAATTATTGTGGAGGCTATTCCCGGGCATCCGTCTTCAACCGCTCTGCAAAGGTAAGGATCTTTTCCCTGTCAACGTTTGCATAGGCATGTACAAGGATGTTTCTCAGTCCAGCCATAGACCTCAGCGTGGAAGCGTTCTCCTCACCTAGGACTCCCAGCTCCCTTAAAAGGTAACCTATCTCGGAGTATGCTCTAGGTCTCCCATGTCCAAGGGCAGCGATTACCATTAGACCAAGAACAAGGAGGGCCTGTATGGTTAGCTGGATAAGCCTCTCCAGACCCCTATAACTCCCTTCGGCCTCCAGCTCTCCCGCAAGCTCCTCCACTAAGCCGACCTGCTTCTTAATCCTCTCCAAAACATCCACGTGATAACACCCAATTAACTGGGTCCCTGCTGTTATTAAAATCTGCCTAAAAGAACTAACACCTAGACACGTGCACGTAACATCTCCATGCGTGCGCCTCTGAGCTCCTCTTTCATATTCCAGGGCTGGCAATAAAATTCGAGCGTGCAGATCCCTGGTTATCAGCAAGCATGTTTGGGCAAGAGCGTAGAAGTGTGCGGCCTAGGGGATAAGTAGCAATACGACAAGCGCTGCCAGGGGCACGGTAAGCTCGTCGAGCACCGAGGGGCGGGTAGAAGCCTCGACGATTGTGGCAATAAGAGGTACGGCGAGTGAGGCGGGGAGCTGTATCCCGACTAGGAGGCATGAAGATATGCTTACAGCAAGCATAGCCAGGGACCCGGCAAGCGTTTTCCTCTTGTTGAAGGGCCACCTGGCTCCCCCGATAGCTTTACCGGTAATCGCTGCCGCCGCGTCGCCAAGGCTGGAGACCATGACTGCCGCTACGGCTCTCTGGGGTTCGAGGAGCAATATCGTGACGAGTGTCAAGAGCCAGAAGTAGATTGTCCCCGTAAAGTATCTCCCCTTCAGCTCCTCCTCGCGAGCCATGACCCTGTACGTGTGGTAGGCTATGGGCACTTTGACCCTTAGCCCCTTCCTCAGGGATAACTCATTAAGCAAGTAGAGCAGTAAGAAGAGGGCAGAAATGAGCACGCCTGCGAGCCTGCCGAGCCACATGACTACTGGGTATGCGAGGAAGCCTGGAATCACGTGTATACTCTTCCTCCTAAGCTCCGCTACCACCTCGCTCTTCACGGTTTCACCCCAGCAGGAACGCGACTAGACCCATGAACAGGGGAATCTTTAGGACCCTAGTAGCCCTCCAAGCATTAGCCAGTGGGTCCCGAAAGAGGAGGCTTAGCGCGTATAGTACTGGAAGATCCACGCCTAGCAACGCTGCAGCTAAGTAGCCGGCGCCGTAGCCAAGAAACAGTGCGGGTATAGGACTTATTGCTACTAATGTGAACAGCACCGCCGCGCATGCAAGCACAGCTGCTCTGGGACCATGCACAGCTGCCACAGTCCTTATGCCTGTGGCAGTGTCGCCCCTCACGTCCTCTAACCCCTTGGCGAGCTCCCTCCCCAGTATGATCACGAAGGCATAGAGCCCCGGCACTAACGATGCAGAGGGTCTGGGAGATGCAAGGCCGCCGTAAACTATACTCAGAGCGGAGAGGGAGGCCACGAGCATGTTTCCGGGAAGCCCGCTCCTCTTAAGCTGCCATGAGTAGAGGAAGAGGAGGAAAGCTGCTGCGATGGCTGTGACCGTGCATAGGGGGCTTACAAGCATGCTCAGGAAAACACCGAGAACGGCTAACAAAGAGCCTAGAGCTAGCGCCTCGCGCGGCTTGACTACGCCCCTAACCAGCGGTCTCCACGGCTTATTCACCCTATCAACGGAGAGGTCAAAATAGTCGTTGATCACGTTACCCCAGCCACCCAAGCTCGCAACCGACAGCGCGAGAACAAGCCCCGTCTGAAAATCACGACCTCCACCGACCACGTAGCCTACGAGTGCCGCTACACCTATTATCAAGCAATTCCCTGTACGGAGGAGCTCTCCAATTCCCCGCAAGGCATCAAATCCCGTGGCACGTATCATGAAGACACCCTTACTCTCTTAGTGAGAATATGCCTAAGGAAAGATGAAACATCTGCCCTATCCTGATTTAGAGCCATGATTAAAATATCAGGGGGACAACTCAAATAATTATTTTTCTTCAAATAAGCTATGCACTCACAGAGATATGCTCCCGAAGCTTATCGCGCTCCTTGAGTTATGTCTTCTGCGCGCGTTAAGCTCATTCATCAACACACTACAAACTGCATACAAGGCTCCTTAATAAAGTTCTAGAGCATCAGAGCATCCTTAGCATGCGACTCCGCCGCGCGAGCGCTTGCCCAGCCTAAAGCATGGAGCTCTCAACCCTTCTCAGAGTGCCAGTAGCGGTGTCAGGCATCATGTTCGCTCTTTCGATAGTTAAAATCCCGGCGATCACGCAATCGTCGAGCCCGATTTTCCTCAAGGTCTCCTTGACTTTCTCCGGGATCTCCGCAACCGCTACAGCCTCGTACCTCAGCGCTTCACCCTCCACTTCGAGCTCTGGGACTACGGCTTCCAGCGCCTCCACAACATGACCTGAAACAGAAACGAAGTTTATCGTTCTTCCAGTATACTGGACGCCTATGCGCTCTGCAAGTGATCTATCAATCAGGGTCATCCTGGCGCCTGTGTCGGCAAGGGCAGTCGAGGAGTAACTCTCCCTTGCTCCAGATAACCTAACCCTTGCCTTCACTAGAACCATTTACCTTATCGCCTTCATTTGACGCACGCATGTCTCGCTTTAAAATTTTCTTATCCGTTTCCCCGTAATAGCGCGCGCTAACCTCCTCAGCCTCTCCGAGGCGACACGCGCGTCAGCCGTAAACCTCACCATGCAGTTGAATGGCCGGCTTGCGGTTTATCAGGGAGAGTGCGGCTGGAACGTTGTTTTGTACCCGGTGTGTATTTTGTGCATTGCCTCGCGCCATTGGCTGTAGAGTGCTGTTTCTCCTCTTAGCCCTGTGCAGTGCCCGGCGTGGATCTCTACTGCCCGGAGGCTTCTTAGTTCCCTGGTTATTTTTTCCAGCTCTTGGTCTGTGGCGCTTATCGTGTGCAAGCCGCCGACTATGGCTAGCTGCTGTGCCCCTGTTAGTTGTTTTGCTTGCTCTGCGATGTTCACGATCCCAGAGTGGCTGCATCCCGCTATTACTATTGCCCTGTCTTGGAGCTTGATTGCCATCCCCGTGTCGTCGAGTAGCTTGTCCGGGACTACCTCTCCAGAGTCCAGGGTGTAGAAGTCTTTAACCGCGTATGCGTTGTCGTGTGCGCGCTTGACCTCCCCGAGGAACCATACGTGTGGCGCCAGTTCTAGGGGCTTCCTAGTCAGGACAGGCTCTGCGCTTGTCAACACCTTCTCCCACTGGGTGCTCGTTAGGGCTAGGTTAAAGCGTATGAATCCTCCTCTACATGCGTAGCTCGGCTTGACTACATCTGGGTGTGCTATGAGTGGCTTGCCTCTAACTTTCTCTAGCAGAGCTGGAAGCCCGCCGGCGTGGTCGTAGTGCCTGTGGGATAAGACCATTGCGTCGATGTTTTCGAGGCTGATCCCGAGGTCGTGGGCATTCCTGAGGAGCACTTCTCCCGTCTGTCCGGTGTCGAATAGCAGGCTGTAAGTTTCCCCGCTGTCGTACATGGCTTCTATGTGTATGCTTAGCCCGTGCTCGGCAAGCAGCCTTGTGTAGCCGGAGTAGTCGTCCACGAGAACTGTGAGGCTGACTTTGACTATTTGTGGCTTAGGCACAGCGTTCTGAGTGAGAACTCCTATTTATTTATTACACGATGTGGGCTTGACTTTGGCTGGGAGCTGAGAAGACTGGAGGTGCAAAAATGATTTACTCGATGATTGCCCCAGCTACGACGTCTATTCCTAGGGATTGCGCTCGTTCAAACGCCTCCTTGTCTATGTTTACTGCTACTAGGACTAGCTTGTCCGCCTTTCTGCCGAGAATTTTCTCGACGATTGCCGCCTTGTCGAGGAACCATTCAACGTCTTCTAGCTCTGCCCGCGACTTGACCTCTATGAGTACAGTGGTGTCGTTGTGCATGTAGACGTCTACCTCTATCTTTGCGCCTTTCCTGTAGTATTTCCCGTCAACGTCTTCATAGGTAAACTTGGCTATGTTTTCAGGCCTGATCCCCCTTGTCTCGAGAGGGGGCCTGTATATCTCCAGGACTGCCCGTTCTAGGTCTGTCCCCCATCTCCTCCCCATAGAACCCATGGCTACCTTTAGTTCTGCTACGGACCTGCTCAATTCTTGTAGTTGTCTAGAGTGCTCCTCCAGCATTTTGCTGTGTTCCTGTAGAATTTTTGTGTGCTCCTCCAAGATTTTACTATGTTCTTCTAAGATCTTGCTGTGCTGTTCCAGTATCTTGCCGTGTTCTTCGAGTTTTTTGAAGACTTGTTCCCATTTCTTGTCGTTCTCCTCCCATCTTTTGTTGTTTTCCTCCCATCTTTTTTCTTCTAGCTCCAGGTGGGACTGGAAGTCTTGTAGGAGCTTTTTTAGTTCTTCGAGTATCGTGCCTAGGCCGAGGAGACCTGCTACCGCTAGTCTGAATTCTTCGTCTTCTCGTAGGGTGTTGAGAAATCTGAGTTTTTCTTCTTTGGACAGCATCTCACTCCTAATATCTATGGGTAGCTATGCTTTTAAAGTTGACGTGGCGCGCTGTAGATAGTAATACCTGCAATGATAGAACGCGCGGGGGTAGCCTGCCTGGGCCTGTCATTGTGAGACAGCTTCCCTCTTGTTTCAAGGAAAAGCTCGCATTTGTGTAGAGGGGTTGCTCCAAGCATGTCTGCACCGAGTGTGCAGGCTAGGGGATTTTCACTTGTAACTTTAAGTATGGAGGATTGCCAGCGCGCTATAGGGGTATACTATCAAAAACTTGACATATCCAGTTGTGGTGCAGAAACGACGTGGGGACCAAGATTACAGGTTTAGGCAACCTAGGAATATGCTTGTGGGGACTGCAAGTGGCTGGTCGCTGAATTCTTCCCTTGTGAGGTAGACTATGTTCTTGATTTTTCCTATGCTCCTCTTGTAGAGCTCGGTTTTTTCTCCCCATTTTACTTCGAATCCCAATGGCATGTCGAGGAGTACAACGTCTATTTCTGTTTTGTTTCTCCAGTAGCCGACTCTGAACCTTCTGGCTAGATGTGTTGCTACAACACTTTCCACGATTCTAGGCTTGTCTGGCTTGTTGATGTGGCACCATTCTGAGAAAACGTCATAGAGGAAGGGGTCCGTGAGGTGGATTTTCCTCTCCTTGTAGTATACCTCTATCGTCTTGTTTGGGTCGATAAAGTAAAGATTCTTCAATATGAATAATTTCTCGAAGAGTTCCAAGTAGTGGAAAACTGTTTTATGCGACCTTATTTCAAACTCCCTGGCTATGCTGTTTAGACTTACAGGTGATGGGAGCTTCTCTATTGCAGCCTTTAAGACCCTCTTAGCTATTGCCTCGCTTCTCCTTAGTTTTGCAAGGTCGTAGAGGAAGGCTGAGAGATAAGCGTCTTTCACCTCCTTCAGAACTTTTCCATTCTCCACGTAGGATTTTACAGCCAATGGGAAGCCTCCAGCCTCTAGGTATGATTCGAAAACTTCGTTCAACTGGTCCCTCCATGGAAGAAGCTTGAAGCACTTCTCCCTAATTTCGGCGAGACTTATTTCCCGTATCTCCTCTAATTTCCCGTATATGTCTGGACGTGTAACTCTAATGTACTCCCTGAAGCTCAAAGGGTATAAAACATAGTCTTTGCCGCTTCCCCTTCTACCAGGAAAAGTCTCCACTTCCCCTTTGACAAACATGCTTAGGGAACCCGTGAGTATTAATACGTCATCTTTAAGGTCGCCACTGTCTATCCTGTATTTTATCGACCTGTACCATTCCTTTGGGAATGTGACCTCGTCCAACAAGATGTACGAAGTTCTTATTCTCTCATTCTTTTTTATCTTCAAGTAATCACTGAGGACGCTGTCCAGTTCCTTGTAGTCGGCAAGCAGATCGCACCTGTAGTAGAAGACCGCCCTAGGATTATCTACTTCTTCGAGAAGCTTCCTGGCTAGCAGTTTTAACAAGGTTGTTTTTCCAACCTGCCGGGGTCCATAGAGAAATTGCAGAGAGGGAGCCTTGAGCTCTATTTCTTCCAGTAAACGGGGGATCCACTTTACACTGCTATGCTTCCACTTTCTATAGTCATCGTCTTCTTCAAAAGCTTCCCTCCCCCTCCACCAAGGATTCTGGGACTCCATCTTGGTATTCAAATTACCAAGAAGTATATAAAGACTTGGTATTGAGAATTCCTTTTTCTAACGTATTTCCTACCCTAAGATACTTTACGAATACGCAGCTTGATTTAGAATATTCCATATAAGCGCCTGAATGCCTTGCTTAGTCCCTGGCTTGTTCTCCTCACTTCGGTTATACACTCGTCTATATAATCGGGGGTTGTGTATAGCTTCCTTTCTGCTGGTAAAGTGTCCGTGCTCAAAGTGCACTTCACGCTTTTAGCGACCCCGCTTAATTACATGGTGAAATACTGTAGTCACCTTTCCCAGCAATCAGCTTTTAGGGGTCTCTAGAAGTTTTTGGGCGTTTTTGAACAGAATTTTTTCTTTTTCCTCTTCGCCTAGCGGGAATCTATTGATGAGCTCAATTTGCTTTTTAGGCCCTAGATCTTCAGGGGTTAGGCCAGGGACAGTGTCGCTTCCAAACAGGACCTTCTCTGCTCCAAGCAACTTGATGTAATGAGCTAGCCTTTCGAGACCCACTTCGCGAGTAATGGTGATGATGCTGTACGACGTATCTAGGTATACGTTTCTGTGCGTAGCAATGTTGAAGACTTCTTTGAAGTGGAGGAGACCCCCCATGTGTGCGTAGATCAATCTTGTCTCGGGTGCAATGTAAGGTAGGAGGGCGTAGTCTTCTAGGGGGTTTTCCCAGGGCTTGTATGGACTCTTGAAGTAAAGGCTTGATTCATCCATCCATAGGGGTTCTGAGCTACGCAGTCTTTGATAGACATGCGTAGCTCTTGGGATTCATAAGCCTCGGATCCCTCCCGAGTTCATCGGGATCCCCATCAGCCTCGCCCCCTGTCAGGGTGAACCCACTCCAACCCTTCACCAGCTCGTCGAAGAGCTTTGGGGTTGGAGAAAGCCCCTCCATCTGAAGGTAGAGGTTTATGGCTGCGTTCAGCTGCCTGTTTATCCTCAACCCGCATCTTTCACATACATACAGTGCTCCTTTCGGGGCATTGATCATCCCACATCTGGAGCACCTTCTCGTGGAGTTCTTCGGGTTGAGGAGCTTAACTTTAGACTTGTAGCTCATAAAAGAAACTATCATCTTCCAGTTCGTCTTTGCTATCCTCCTATTATGTTCCTTTGAGCGGTTGAACATGCTCTTCTTTCTTAAGTCCTCAAATCCATGAATATATTTCCTATACTTGCTTGAGATTTCTGTCGTCAGCTTGTGGACAAAATCCTTTGCTCTATTTTTCTCTCTCCTAGAATACTTTTTAAGAATTTTCTTTAAGCTGTTCTTCTTTGAAGCTAAGCTTTGTAACTTCTTTCTCTTTATCTCATAAACCCTATGGATATGAAAAAGCTCCGATAAGTCTATCCTGATCCACCCCGTCTCAGGATTAAAACCGTCCAGGCTCTTCTCGTTGCTATCCCAGGCTATACTTCCTTTAATCTTTATCCTTGCTCTACTCCTAAAGGTAATTGTTAAATAATGCTCGTTCAGTATTAGTTCACCCATTTCTCCTTTCGCTCTTCTCAAAAACCATGCTTTTGATATATCGAACTCTAGATATTCCTCATGCGGCTTTATTGAAACCTTTATCTTTCCATCCTTATAACTGTACAGCGTCTCTTTTATTCTGACAAACCTCTTCTTTACAGTTGGCTTCTCTCTTCTCCTCTCTCCCTTTATATAGCTTCTTCTCCAAGACTTTATGATTGAATAGGCTTGCTTTATTGCAGAATCAACATAGTGCTTCGAGTAGCCCCAGTCCTCTAACAGCAAGTTCCTCAGATATTTTTTGAAGTTGTTATCCTTTGGAGTTATTGGTATAAGCCTCTTCCTCCCCCTCTTATCGTACCTCTCAACCCACCTGGTTTTAGCCCATATCTCGTCTATCGCCCTTTGAAGCAGCCGCCTATACGCCTCAAGAAAAACGCTAACATCGTATCTGTGCCTTATATTGTATGCTTTAACCTGATAATAGCTTCCTGACACCTTCAACGACCTCCCTATATTTATGCGACCTCATCCCATAGAGTTTACCAGCAAAATGAGATACGATAGTTATCAAGTCTTCAACAAGCTCCTCCTGAGGTGCCTTCTCTCCGCTGTTTATTACCTCTATCGCTGTTCCAAAAGCCTGAAACATCCTCCTCAATGTTTCAAAACCGAACCTAGTCAACCTGTCCTCGTATACAACAATTACCTTGGAGACTTTTCTCTCAGTAACCATCTCTAAGAGCCTGAGAAAACCCTTCCTGTTTTCGTTGAGACCAGAACCAACATCGCTTAGTATTTGAATCTCGCCATAACCCCTATCTTTAGCATAGCTATGTACAAGTTGCTTCTGCCTCTCCAAGTCGTCTTTTTGAGTAGTAGAGGAGACCCTGGCATAACCTACTACGACCCTCTCTTCCCTCAGTCCGAGAATTCGCTTAATTTCGCTTTCGGGTATCCTCCTCCTGCCACCAACCGTCCTGACAACCCTTATTTTTCCTTCTTTATCCCAACGCTGAATAGTCTTAGTAGTAACACCCAGTAGCTTTTTAGCTTCTTTAAGCGTGTAGAGTTTCTCCATCAACAGAAAATATCACTTAAGTCTATTTAAGTCTATCTATTTTGGAACTGCTAACTACGGCAGAAGCCCTGCATGCCTGGGTGGAGCTTAAGCCCCCTCAAGCCCAAGTCTTAGACAGCCCTCTCTAGCTCCTTCACTGCTCTGTCCGCGGGGTTGGGAACAACTGATGCGAAGCCTACTAGCCTTCTCGGTTCTACTTCGACTATCCTGTATATGTAGTTGTTGGAAATGTATGGGGCTATTGGCAGGATGACTGCCTTCGAGATCCCACTCTTGTCCATTAAGTTAAGAAGCTCCTCGGCGATGCTCTGTGGATTAACTCCCTTCTCTTCGGCATCAAGAGGCGGGTGAACATGAAAATCAATTATTTGAAAAGATTCTTCCATATACATAGATTCGCCCATGCGAATTTATAGTTTACCATGAATAATTTTTCTGGATTGTTTATTCTCTTTTTATCCTAAGAGGTGATTTGTGATTAGTTTTTGTCCCGAACAAAGCTGTAAGGTTAAGCATATATTCTGGGGCAGAACTTAGGTTCTGGGGTAGAAGTTGCTGTTTGACGAGAGACCAAAAGAGAGAAGAGAAGACCTATACGATAGGGAAAGGGAGGTAGAAGAATTAAAGAGAAGTATAGGGAGGCCCTTAATCCTGCTTACAGGTATAAGGCGTATAGGAAAAACATCTTTGCTCAGGGTTGCACTCAGCGAGCTGGATATTCCCTATATACTTATAGATGCGAGGGCGCTGAGGAGGAACTACAGCAGGGGCGATTTGTTTCGGCTTATAGCTCAAGGGCTCAGCGGCTCCCTTAACAAAATCAAAGACTTGCTCATGGGTATCCGTG
>Ga0080004_1175796_pt1 | contig 10554 bp, 6 predicted proteins | sample WasSprMetagenome_FD_69207 | JGI IMG/M metagenome (GOLD analysis project Ga0080004, IMG submission 69207) | Sulfidic aquatic microbial communities from Washburn Spring, Yellowstone National Park, USA - WS (SPADES assembly) (version 2) | ecosystem: Environmental > Aquatic > Thermal springs > Hot...
TTTAAATATTGCAATTAGATATATCCTGGCGGCATCGTTATCTAGCTCAACTCCATGTACTTAGCGATTGAGCATGAAAATTTCCATACTCAACTCTCCATGAGCAAATATGAGTTGATGGGAGGATCCCCCTATTAGCGATAGGGGGGCAGGGTTCATCAGCTCCCCCTCTCATGAGTAAAAGCCTATCGAGCCTTTCCAAGCTCGGGTAAAGCTATGGAAGCATTGCTCTATCGGGAGGGATCCTCCCAAACCGTGGATAAGCGTGGCGAAAAACAAAAGTGATTTGTATAGGAGCCTTGACTAAAAAAGTTAGATTAAAAGACTAATAGTAGTACTCGATTGTAAATGTAATGGTTGTGCACAGAGAGTGTCTGGGTTAGCTATATGCATGGTCGTTGCGCCTGTTCTGCCATGTACAAAGCAACTCTCACCCAATGCGAGAATCTCAAGCATAGGCAACCCTAGTGAAGATAAAGGTTAATGAAGAGTTAAAGTCGAGAGGCTATTGTACGTGTGGATGGAGGGTAAGTGACAAGAAGGCAATTAATTATCAATGAGAACATGTAATAGCGTTAACCAACGATGATACAATCATGTTGTCCTAGTAAACGAATAGCTATTCTCTCGGATGTTATATTTTTCTAAACAAGGAGTTTTTCATGGTAACAGAACCTATCTATTTTTATCTTAAAATTAAAAAGGATTATGGTCTACATAGATAGTATTACACCTTGTTTTAGAATATTTAGTTGTACAAGCTTCTTTATCATTTCTGAGGTTTTAGAGGGTTCTATATGCAAGTTATTTTCGACAAATTGGTATATCTCCTCTAAGAGTATCCAGTCTTTTTTCTTCTCTTTAAGTTTTTCTACGATTAGTTCTAATAATAAAAATTCTTCCTCTGTTAGTACTCTCTTAAGCGCGTCATATAACTTTGAACGCGCTGATCGTTTTTTCTCTTCAAGTTCACTTATTTTCTTGCTGATTTTTTCTAGATCTTGCACGTCAATGAGCTCTATTAGTTCTCTGAGGTCCTTTTCTATGCTTTTGATTTTCGTTTCATCGTTAATGATGTTCTGAAGAATCCTTATAATATATCTTGTATTGAAGACAAAGTTCTTCGTCATTTCAACGTATTCATTCCATTTTGCATTCACTTTCTCTCTTTCTGATTCTAATCTTTCATGGAGTTTTTTTATTAGTTCCTTCAGTTTTTCAAGCTCATTCATTATCTCTATAGGTGTTCTATTAAGAACATTTGGCGAAAGATTCTCGTACTGTAAACGCACGTTTCTCACAGCTTCATCAAACTCCTTGGCTATAACAGTAAAAGACTCAAGATCGAATACCGATAGTAAATGTGAACTAAGAGAAGCGTTTTTTTCTACGAAATCCAAGAATTCTTTTTCTTTTTCATATAATTTGTCTAGTGTATCTATACATTTATTTAGAACATCTAATCTTTCTTCAATATTTCTAATGTTAGGTTCAATGTAACCATAGATTTCATCGATTTTTAGCCTTGGTATTTGGACAGGTTTGATGTCTGGTATAAGGTCTTTGCTAAGTTGTTCTAGCATGCTTTTTGAAATTAGATATGAAACCTTATATTTTTCAGCTATCTTTTTGCTATTTAACAAGAATTTAACTTTTTCTTGTTTTTTATTTAATCTATCAAAATGACTTGATAATTTAATAAATTCTTTTTCTATTTTTCCTTTTATATTACTGATTTCTCTAGAGCAATTAGATAACAGATATAATTTCGGATTAAAGTAATAAGCATCTTTTTCGTTTTTATCAAACGAGAATACTTCCTTTGTTTCTTTATCGAACATTTCTATTTCCTTTTTTATGTCATTTTCAGTATAATTGTAAATTCTAACTGCTTTATCCACGAGAACTTGGATGTTTTTGTATTCCTCTATGTCCTCTTTTTCGAATACTAATTTAAACCACTTATTGCATTCTTCCTTTATTCTGTCTAATTGATTTATTACCTCTTTTAGATTAAGGTCGATACTGGATTTTTCAATTTCAATGTTTTCACAAGATTGTTTCACAAGGGGATAAATTTCATCAAAAAAGTGCCCTAGCAGTCTTTTCATTAATGATAATTTTTGAAGCTCTAACTCTTCGTTTATTTCAGAAACTTTTTCCCTTTCTCTATTTAGATTACGCAACAATAACTCAAACTCCCTTAATGAAATAAATCTTTCGCCGCGCTCTTTAGTCATATATACATGGCCACAGTTCAAGTAGCGTTGTATATTACTTGAAAATTTATCTAAATCATCGTTCACCGCATCTAATAGGGCACTCTTGTCTACACGCTTATAGTATTTGCCATCTTCTATTGTAATAAGACCCTTGTATGAAAGAATAGGCAAAAACACGTCTTGAAGAATTCGATTATTTTCCATTATAAAATATTCTTCCATATCTTTAAGGGTCATCCTCTTCTTGCTAAGCAAGTTTAAGATTCTTCTTTCGACTGGATGAGTGGATACTTTATATTTCTCTTCTTGCGTTCTTGTTAAGAATCCATTCTCTAAGAGATCCATTGTAACATCTTTAAACTTTGGCATAGATATGTCAGGGATCAAACCTATTTTCTTTGTACCAAATCTCGTGTATCTGATCAAATCTTGGTTTTTCAAATATATGTTTTCTATTGTGTCTTCCTGCTCCATGAAATTAATATAAAACCTAAGGGTATCCGCGAATTCCCTTAAATTAGATGTCGAATTTATATTTAACTTCACAAAAACTCCTTTTTTCTCTTGCTCATTTAACCATTCATTTATTTTTTTAGGCAAGCTTAGTTCTTGAGTTACTATCCTATTAATTATGGTGTTAAGAATTTTTTCGTCAATTTTACTAGGCATTTTTTCGGCTTTATATATACATATTATTTTTTTGGCCAGCGTCGGATGAATCTGCATATCTAAAATTAAATTTTCTCCATTTTTGCCTAACTCCTTGTCTTCGATTTTATCTATTGCATCAGATGTTAGCTCTCCAGTACGAATCAACAGTACACAATGAATATACGGTTTATCTTTTTTTAGTTTCCACACTTCTTCAATATCGTCTGCCTTGACATCACCATTTACTGGATAGAATAACGCATTGATTTTTAATTCTCCTCTTTTTAATTTAGCCATACAAATATGCATGCCCGTGGAAACTGGGTTACATTCTTTTTCTATAACTGATAAAGAAGAATCAGTAGATTTACTAAGAAGATCAATAAATGCTTCCGGCATGTTATTTTCAAATTCTTTCGCTAAATTCTTGGTAACTCCTCTCCAAAGTTTTAGCCTTTCTTCTCTGTTTTTAATAAACTCTAATTCTCTTGGTATTGGCGTAGGGTATATTTGAGAAAGCAATTCATCACTAGCAACGTAGTATTCTCTTTTTTGATCGCATAATTTTTTTCTTTTTATTCTATTACTTAATTCCTTTGCTCTATCTTCAGATATTCCTTCAAAAAAAGACATAATGCTTTGTTCATCGCATGGGAGAAAGATTTCTTCTACCATTTTTCCTTCTACATATTCGTAATATGAGATTCGATCTTTAAATGAGGATAATTTTTCAAAGTATTTATCGATATTAATGTATTTTCCATCAGGCATTTCTATTATGAACTCCTTTACTAAGTCATGGAAGTCCTTTTCTTGAGATAGTCTGCATACTTTAAGAATAGCTCTTCCTATTCCTTCTCTATTACTTAAGGTGTTATTTATTATGTTAATCAAATTACGTATGTCATCTCTGTGACTAACACGTTTTTCTAATTCCTCTTTAGAAAAGGGCTTGAGTTCACCAACTAATATCTTAAATAACTTAGAGCATTTATCACCGATTTCTTTTTGCTTTTGATCTTCGAGGATTCTCAACATTCTACCGAAAGATTCTTTATCTAAACATGCTGTTGATCCCCCATACACGAAGACTAATTCTTTTTCTAAGAACTTCAATAGATGATCATAATCTATAATTTTGACCGTCTTTTCATCTACTTTAGCACTCGTCATCAGTCTTGTAAACAAACTAACGAGTACACCTGGATTGTTCTGGGCTACCCGAAGTAAAACGTTAAAAATTCCAAGATTGCTAATTGGAAGTACTGTAGGCAGGTTACCACTATATGAGTATTTTAGAAGCTCAAGTAGAAACCTGATTCCTTCTTCTTTGCTTATCTGTGGTAGCTCTATGACTCCTGCTCTTCTTCCTAATCCACCAAATATAAGGGACGTTTTTTCATCGGTTTGTAATTTATAAAAAGCGTCAGGCGTTGCGGCAATTATTAAATGTAAAGAACCTTCGTATTTTCCTCCTTCATCTATTTGATTGTACATCCCGTTTATTGTTTCTTTGATCCCTGATATCACTTCTTTTAATCGAGAAGGATATAGCAGTACCTCTTCGAACTCATCTATAAAGATGTAGATTCTCCGCGTTTTGTTATTGCCTATCAGATTATTCAAGGTATCATTAAGATAATCTTCGGCATTATTGTAGCTTGTTGATGAGGGAATTTCTTCTATCTTACACTGTTCTTTGATAGCGTTGAAGAGTACTACCAAGAATCTTACAGCTTGAAGCGAGGTCACATCTAACAATTTTTTAGTATCAGGTACATCATATTGGTTTATAAGCGTTGAGGCAGAAATCAAAAATGCATAATCGTTTTCCTCCATTGCTTTTGGTTTTATATATCGCTCGAAAGTATCTGTTTTTCCTTCGCCCCATTCTCCTACTATAATTCTAATAGCAGGTTTTCTAGAAGTTTTACAATATTTCATAAAATCTTCTAGCTGCTTTTTGACTTCCTCTCTACTTCTTAACTTAACATTTTCGAATCCCTCAAACGTGACACCAGAGTCGCTGGGCAATCTATCAAAAATCCTGGTACTATGCAACATATTTCATACACCTTGTAGCTCAGCTAATCTATCTGAAATGTTTGTTTTTCCGACGGTGTGTTTTATTTTACGGTCGCTATCAAGTATATGAACTAACAATGGGAATGGCACTGGAACTAATTGACCTGTGATTATAACGTCACCCGTATTCAGCATTGTAAGTCTCGATGCCAACGAAGATGGTAATCCTCCGCATACAGCTTTCACAAAGCTAACATCTTCTGGCGAGGTCCTATGAATAAAGAAGGTATTGCACATCGAAAGAACAACCCTATCAACGAAAGAGGGTCTTTGTGAGATTAAACAGAGAGAAAGACCGAACTTTCTGCCCTGCGTTGCAATCGTGGAAAGTTTTGTATGAGCTAGGCTGTAGCCTACGGGATATGTCTTGTCTGGGCAGAAGTTTTGCGCCTCCTCTATTATCAATAATAAGTACCTATCTTCTTTTTTCATTTTATACTGTGTAAATTGTTCGAACAATAGTGTAGTTAGATATGTCATTACAAATTGCTTTGTTCTCAAATCTACTCCCGGAGCTCCCTCAGCTGAGAAATCAAAAATAGCAATACCTCCTTCACGCGTGATGCTTTCAACAAACTTAATCTTCTTACTGCCCATGTCTTCCTCTACTTCCTTTAACTCCGAAGAGGAGCTGAGAAGTTTATGTTGATCTTCGATTGTTGTCTTAAAGCTCCTCAAGGCACGAAATATAGCTGCTTTCGTAGAGGGATGAATATCTCTTTCTGAAGCAAATTCTTCTAACCCTCTCTCAAGGTCATCATAGTATTTTATGAACAAATTCTGTATATTAGAATAACCTTTTTCCTTTAACATATACTCAAGATATTCTTCTAGATGATTGATCTGTAGTTCAGCTCCTTCAAGACTACCCTTATAGAATAAAATTATAATTTCAGCTAGTTCTCTCAAAGGTATTAAATCGAGATTAATGCCAATAGGATGAATATGTTTAGATGATCTGAAATAAAATTGTGAATATGCCTTTGGGAAGACGTACCGTTTTACCCATTTTGCTCTACCAAGATTATTATTGTTAGCCACATATTCTGCATAATCTATATAATCGCCATGGGCATCAATAATAACCATAGGGTAAGATACGTGAGCATTATTTTTAACAGGAATATTTGTTAACTTTTCTATAAGAGCTCCAGTAGTGAATGATTTACCACTTCCAGTAACTCCAAATATAGCTATATGCATCGTGATGTTTTCAATGTAGAGAGGGACGGGTAAAAGATCTTTTTCATAGCCCGATAGTGTTCCTATCCAAATATGTTTTGGGTCATCTTGAGAAACGCCAAATATTTCCTTTAAATGTTGTTTAGGATCTATCCTGATCACTGGGTCTCCGGGTTGCGGCGGAGCTTTAACATCTGATCTTGGGATTTCAATGAGTAAGTCAAGTTTACAAATCTCGTATTTCCTGGCAATATCTTCAGGTATAGGTAAGCCTTTTCTTCTTGCTTCGCTCCAAGCATCGCCTTCTGTATAGAAAGCATTGAACGGTATAAGCTGGGATATTCTCGCTAATATCTTTCTTTCTTGGCTCTTAATCAAAACTAGCATACTCTCCTTTACGCCTCCTTTTTCTGCTGATTCGTGAAGTTGACAAATCGCTTCAGATGTAGTAGCTCCGCTTAATATCACTCCAATAATATTGTCTTTTGGGACTAACATGATATCACCTTATTTGCGATAATACTAGTTGTTCAAGCTCCCCTGTAACATAACCTTTCGTTATTATTTCTTCGTAAAGCACTTGTGCACAACCTTCTCTAATTTTACATTTTTCATGAGCGAGCATAACTGGAAGGGGATACTCTTGACCTGGGTAAATCCACGAGTTTACGGCTTTCACAGCCTGAAGAACTATTTCTTGTACTTTGTGGTCTTTGTCTGAAGGATCTAGCAAAGGTATATCTAACCTTAATACAGGTGAAGCTAAGCTTTTCTGGAAAAATAAGCTAATTATATGTACTCCACATTCTTTATATGCTTTATAAATATCATTCACAGAGCTTAAGTCAATCCACTTTGTAAATAAAGGACCATTGTATTGCTCCTTTCTTCTTATATGAGCAAAAACAAACAACATTATGTGTTGATCTGTTAAGAAATCGTCGAGGGCATTTCTTACATCTTGCTCAATATCTGTAAATTGTGCCTTAATATGCTCAATGAAAAATTTGTCTCGAGATCTTTTTACACAACCTATCATGATTGATTTATCGAGGCATTTCTTTATAGCTTCGCATCTAAATTTTATGTAATCTTCAGAACTCCCGAAAGGAGGATCAACGACAGGGCCATCAATAAAGATGAAAGAAGATTCATCTCTTGTACACCAGTTAAATATAGCTTTTGTTTCTGCAACCAGCATTTTTTGCGAAGCATCTTTTTCAGGATTACTTTCTCCCTTTTCTATTATAACCTCAATGTCAGCCCAGTAAACGTCGACTTTGGATTTGCTATGGAGTCCATTATCAAACAGAACTCTTGCAACACTAATAGGCGCATACCATATTCCTCCAGTTCCGCCTACCACTTGAAAACTCCCATCAATCCCGATAGCTCTTTTCTCGAATAACTCAATATCTTTTAAAGCATCCTCTTTTATAATGAAACCTTTTTCATATAGAAAATTAGCAATTTTCATCGACAATTGACGAAACCTGGCCAAGCTACCTTTTACTTCTTCTCCTCTTTGGCGAGCGCTTTCGATTAATTTTACTAAAACTTCTGGTTCAGTTAGATTAAAGTCTATGCGTTTTTTCAGCTCTATTAGTTCTTCATATTTCATGAAGAACATCTTATATAAATATTTAATATAGTGTTATTTAAGTTTTCAGAGCTTTGCAAACAAAAAACTAACAGCCTATAATTAATAGTTTTTAAAATAGTAGGTAAGTTTTATGCATAACTTATCTATCTAATTTGTTTAGAATTTCTAGTTTCTACTATTCATGAAGGATAGTTCGAATTTTTCTTTTCATTATGTATGCGTACCTCAAGGCTTTTGCAAAAACAACGTTTTTACTGAGAATGCTTTCTACATACTTTTCATATTCACCATCTTTCATTAGTCTTCTGGTTTTCTCTATTTCTTTTTGATAAACCCATGCATTGTGTAGTGCTCTTAGTTTGAAGCTTTTGATTAATCCTTCTATCCCTTCTTTTCGGCAGGCTGGACAATTGCATTTTTCTAAGATTTTTTCTTCTTCTTTACTTAAGCTGGCATATTTCTTGTGTCTCTTTTTTGGAGTGATGTATCTATCGCTAATTCCTGGAAGCTGAATAGCACCGTAGGCTGCTTTTATTCTCCATGAAACAGTGTCAACAGAGTCAACGCCAATATAAAACATAAGGTGCATAGTAAGAGCGCTTCCAACTCCGAACACGTGTATGATTTTATCCGGCAATAAAGCTCTTACCAATGATACGATTTCAATCAGATTGTATATACCACCGTTACCCTTAGTGCTGAAAACGAAAGGCACCAAGCTCCCTAAACCATAAACATCAAAGTCCCCTATGTCTTGTAGTTTTCTTATATATTTTTTAATGGTTGTTTTATCGAATCCATGTATAACTGGAATTAAAACTGGGTTTTTGCTTTGTTTAAGTTCAAGCATTATTTTGGTATTTTCAAGTGTTTCTTCGAGTCTTTTATTTATTTCCTCGGGAGGCAAATTAGGCAATAATGGGTGGTCAAGAACTACGGCATAGTTAGGCTTGCTTTTCTCATATAAGTCAATAATTGTTTCTGGATTAACATTAATTTTCTTTTTATTCATAAAGAGAAATCCGCCTGAATCCATAGCAATTAAACCATCAAAACCCATGTACTTATGTACTCCCTCATCTATGATTCTCTTTGTTATGGATGGTTTTGTTAGAATTTCATATGCATTTACCATTACTCCCTCAACCTTGAAATAATGCCATGGGTCTGGTTTATTTCTTATTGGTTTTGTTAGCCATAAAATGGGGGTTTTAATCTTCATAGCTAACAGCCTCTTCAAGGAGTCTAAGTAAATATTCTTGAGCTATTGGGTGAGAGACACCATAAAGATCCCAAGCAAGTTTCCCTTTTTTTCGGACAATTTCCTTGACTATCCTTTTTGGTGGGTGTAGCTCTACGTTTAGCTTTGCTTTTCTAGATGCTAGCTCTATGATTTTTCTGTGCGTATGGTCCTCTTTTATTTGTAGGTTTGAGGAGTACGTTCTAACGAAAGCTATGTAGCGTGAGTAGCTATTCATTTTCTTAGCTTTTCTTAAATAATCAGCGATCACTTCTGCTAATATTTCAATGCTCTTATCGAAATACTCTTTGTTGAAAGGTTGTTTGTATTTATCGCACCACCATCTGAATAGACCAGGACAGTCATAACCCATTGAGCTCCAGTCAAACCAAGGTGTATTTTTCCCATAGAACTCTTCTGGTACAAGGCCAAATGGCTCAGAGATTGTCACTAAGTGTATTTCTCTTCTTTTTTCGCCTAGCTTCGAGAGAGTTCTGAATAGAACCTTATAAGACCTTGATAGATGATAAGGCTTTTCGGCCGAGCATGGATATATCAAAAGAATTTTCGCTCTTGGAGGCACATAGTGATTCGAAATAAATTCGTGCCATTTCCTGACCTCAGTGTTCCTAGTTAAGCCTAAGTAGACTTCCTCTGGATTATAGAAACAAAGATAGCGCGGAATTCTAACACCATTAGCACGCTTAAGAGAAACCTTCTCGTAAATTTCGTTTCCATTCATCCTATCACACATAATTCATAAATAAAATCAAAATCATTTACGTTAAGTATATTCTAAAGTGTTATAATAAAAAATTAACTCTAGGTAAACCAATTTTCCCATAGCTGTAGGCAATACTGATATAACGTTTAAACCATGAAGTAGCAACTAGCAACATTAGGAGTAAGCATGCTCCGCAATTCACGTTGTTAAGAGAGACGGGAAGAGGAAAAGAAATACGTCGAAGAAGAAAATTATCTGCTACATGTAAACACTAGGAACGATAAATTGATGTAAAGACACATCTCAACATCTTCAGAGCATTAAGCTTTGAGAAACAGTGATAGACTGGAATTGTCCATTTTTGGGTCCTGAAATTTGAAGACCTATCGCTATACAAACCATGGCAAACATGTAAGATCAATTGCAAAAAAAGTTAGCGAAGATTATCAAGAAATTATTTTGAAGAAACGATAGGAAATCTACAAGAAGCTAAACTCTATGAAAAAGCATGCAACATGGACGAAAGAAGCTTTTTTATTAACCGTAAACATTCTCTAAGTTTACTTCAATGGCAATTTACGTAGCAGTAAAGACCGTATTTAGAAAACCAGAGAAGGAGGGTTTCATCACAGAAAGAAATTATGGATATTAATATTTGATTCAGGTTGTTTTTATTTCATGAGAACTTTTAGCGTCAATGGTTTTAGTGTTTCATCAAGGAGAGCTTTTTCTTACTTCTCCTCCAGCAGTCCTTTTTCCTTTGCCTTGCTTATTATCTCCCTTATTAGCTCGTCCTCGCTCTTGCCTTCTGTGGCTACTCCGAGCTTCTCAGCCAGCTTCCTTATAG
>Ga0080004_1134166_pt1 | contig 10552 bp, 12 predicted proteins | sample WasSprMetagenome_FD_69207 | JGI IMG/M metagenome (GOLD analysis project Ga0080004, IMG submission 69207) | Sulfidic aquatic microbial communities from Washburn Spring, Yellowstone National Park, USA - WS (SPADES assembly) (version 2) | ecosystem: Environmental > Aquatic > Thermal springs > Hot...
CGTTCAGGACCGCGAACCCATCGTGCTGGAGAGGAAGCGCAAGGGCACGCCCCCGCTAGGCCCCGGCACCCTCGCGCGGCTGCTCTCCGAGCTCTGCAGGAGGCGCGGCGCGAAGTGCCTGTTCCGCGTGGGGAAGCTCGGGAAACCCCTGCCCGCAGCCCCCGCGGCGGCGAAGGCCTTCAGCATGCTAAAGAGGGGCGAAGCGGTCACCATCGAGAGCGTGGACGGGAAGGTAGCGGTCGCGGTGAGCAGCCTGGAAGAGCTCCTCGAAAAGCTCCTCCGCAGCTAGGCGCATAAACGTTCTGTCGTGCGAGCAGGTTCGTTAATATAGTAGGAAAATAGCAGTGTTCGCCGCCCGTTGCGCTCTCTTAACGGACGCTACGTTCTTCTCTTAGCCGAAAGCAGCCGAGTTCGCGCGATGACGGAAAAACGCATACTGTACATTTTAACTAATTTTCTTTAAAGATTCAGATAAAGTATAGAGGTAATCAAATATCAGCTTAAGTTCTTCGGGAGTCGGCTCTTTCCCTCCGTGTAGCAGCTTGTTTCTCGCTTGATAGAAAGGATCAGCTAATAAATCTGGAAGCTGAATTCCTTTAGTTTTCGCTATAGAGATAAGACGATTGTATCTAGTTCTGAAATCTCCACTTGTGCTCATATTCAGTTCTTCGAGTTTCTTGTTAACCATTACTTCGATTAGAGCAAGGGCTACAGCTCCAACAGCCCAGTTAACACTTATCCCCCATTCGTGTAATATAGGCAGTAAAGGTGAGAGAGGATTCTCAATCAACGCTCCTACCCTCTGGAGAATGTTTAAAAGTTCAAGGAACAATGGCATAGCCTTAGCATTAACATAGTTTACCAACTGATTGATTGCATACCTCACATCCTCAAATGAAGAAAGCGAAGAACGCTCAGGAAGAAGCCTCCCTGCGTCAGGGAAAACAGATTCCAAGAAATCTTTTAGACGCAAATATTCATTTATTAAAACATCTACTTTCCTAAATTCCGCAGTTTCGACTTCTCTTTTTAACTCTTGAGCCATAGCTGCCAACATAAAGATTCTCGTCTTTTCTTCATTCCAACTTATCACAAGTGGTATTTTATCCCTTTAATGCTATAAAAATGCAGCTCGGTCGAAGCGCACAACCCCTTCGCGGACACGACCAGCGCGGCTTGACTCAGCCGGGCTTCGCGTTAAAGCGGCTGCAGTAGACCTCCCCTACTGGAGCCAGGCGAAACGGTGTGAAGTATCGTTCAAAGCCGACACGCATAGGTGCACCACACGTGAAAGCTGAACCCGCTCGATGGTTCTCGGGAGGCCTCTTACTGCTAGCGCGCACGCGGGGTATGTGCGAAGCTGAGGGTCGTGAGACCAGTGCGCGCTACAAATACTTTCGAAGTACTCTCTGCGATAGCTAGAAAGCATCTTCCTGCTACATAAAAACGTGAAAAGCTCAAAGAAGGTCCCTAAAGATTGGTTGGAGAAGTACGCGCACGTGATGCTTGAAGACCTAGATATCGCAGCTAGGCTTTATTTTGAGTCCGAAGAAAAGCCCGGGCGCCTAATGCTATCCCTCTTCCATGCTCAACAAGCCGCAGAGAAAGCGTTCAAACTCCATCTAATGTTGCAGGAAGGTTTGGACGAGGTGCACGACCTTAAAAAGCTGAGGCAGAGACTTCGAAGGCTGGGCCACTCTCCTGTGCTGAACAAGCTCTTAGACCTAATTAATGACGCGAGCAGCGACTTAACAAAAATCAGCAGAAGCGGAGACAAACGTGCAAAAGTCGTAGCAGCTAGAATCAAAAGGTTTTTATCTAAAATTAAAACTAAAATAAACGTAATTGACGATAAGGATGCATGCTATGATAAGATAAATAAATCATTTAAATTGTTTTATGGAATAGAAATGGTGCCTGATGTTGAAAAAGAACTTTTAGAAATTATAAAGGAGGACGTTAACCTACTCAAGTACTACCAAATACAGCGTTTAATGCTCGAAGCGGCAGTAGTACTCGCCAGAAAAGCGTTTGAGCCCACGGTGTTCAGCGAACCACTTACTCCAGAGCAGCTCCGCCAGGTCACACGCGCTCTCGAAGAGCGTATAACCTGGGATTTCGTCAGCGAAGGGGTGCTCAACATCTTGAATGACCCTCCAGAGGGTCTTCGGGTTCTCATAGAGACAAACCCCGATGTAGCGGAAGCGCTGCGTGAAGCGTGCAAAGACCCCTTGCTTATGCAACGTCTGCTATCCGAGAATCCCAAGGATCCCTTTAGAGTGCTGCTTCCCGTTTTCACTTTAGGCTCTATACAGTTGCCGAACGGGAAGCCGTTGCTGAAATACATCTTAAACTTAGACGCGTTTTCGGATTGCGGTAGGTATGTTGAGCCAGGAGACGATTCTACAACGTTAGATTTTGTTGCTGAAAGGCGTGAGGACGCGAAAACATTTTTGATCTGCGCCGAGCTGTGGGTGCTAGGCGTATATGCGCGATATCTCTTTCTCAAAGCCATCAAGAGGGCGGCGCAGGAAGCTAGCAAAAGCGCAAACCGTACGCTCGCCCATCAACCTCAAGCGTCTCTTGACTTGAAAAACTTATAAAGACACCTAGCTAATCATTCCGTTCTGCAATTTAAAAGTCGGCTTTTTATCGAGAGAAAGAAACTTTCGCGCATGCCGAGCTACTGGGCGCTGAGCGGGACGCTGGAAAACTGGAAGGTCGCTTTGGAGAAGGGGGTCTGGGGTGTGCGCGCGCTAAGCTTATTTAGTATCTGGGCGCAAAGTTAGCATGATGCCTGAAAGCGATATAGAGGAAAGGAAGAACTGGCTTGGCACAGTCATGGAGGCTATGAAGCTTTTAGGCGCAGAATCTAAGGCGGTATCGATTCAAGAAATTTACGAGACGGTCAAGAAAGTTGCCCCCTCAAAATGCGTTGACGACAACGTATACACACATACGCGCGGAAAAGTAAGTAGAGTCGAGCCTAGATGGAAAAAGAACGTAAGGAATGCCCTCTATTATCTTAAGCAGAAGGGGCTAGTAACACGCGAAGGCTTCCGCTTATGGAAGCTTACCGAGACTTCTAGCGCCCCATAGCGCGCGGCGCCAGGTATGCCGGGAGATCTCGCCGTTAGGTTGTACCAAAGTATCCCCCCCAAAGCCGGCTCTGAAGGTACTATATATGGAAGCAATCAAGAAGTATATTTAAAAATTGAAAAAGAATTGAAAGATAGGATTCAAGATATTGAAGAAGTTCACTTAGCGTTATACTTATTTAACAACACGCGCCTTTACCAAGTTCTCCGCGATTTAGCCAAAACCGCATCGGTCATCGTGACTAGCACGCCACTATCAGCGTATGATGAGAGGAAGATAGCAACAGCTAAAAAAATATACGAAGATCTGGCTAAACGCTACGAGCCTGCTGAGGCAGGCCGTAATCCTGACCTCCTCATCTACCCGCATATGTACATTTGGTATGGTGCAGAGTACGCTGAAGCTGAGGCGAGCTACAGTTTCCACATTAAAGCAGGGTACGTTTTATACAAAGATGGTAGCTGCAAGCTAATTTTAACTTCATGCAACATGTCTCCAGGCGACCCCTACCATTCTGAGCTGGCGGTTGTGTTAGAAGATCATTCGGGTAGCAGCGCTTACAGCGAAGCGTTTAAGAGATTCTTTCAAATTTTAGAAAGTTTGGCTGTCCCTTGGAAAGAGTACAACGCGTTTACAAAGGACTTGGCAGATGAGCTGCAGACGGTTTTCGCCTTTACTTTCATAGGGAAACAGGGGCTGCAGGACTGGTGTGGCAACACTACCAACCTAGCGTTTTTCACAGGACCTTTTATCACAATTTGCGGTGAAGGCTCAACCCGCTACGCGAGAAAAAAGATCGTTGAAGCCATAAAGAAGGCGGAAAGAAGGATTTACGTGTGCGCCCAGCACGCGCACGACTTATCCCCCTTTAACGGCTACGAAGGTGCAACGCTAATAGAGGCTCTAAGGGCAAAAAAGTTCGAAAACCCTAGTATAGAGGTGAAGCTCCTTAAGCAAGTTTCCTCAAAAGGTCTGGCAGATAAAAGAAGAGCGGCTTTCGTCGAATGCCACCTAAGTTACGCAGGAGTGGCGCAGAGGGTAAACAAGCTAGTCCACGACAAGTTTGTAATCGCAGACGATATTGTCATAGTGTCCACCGGCAACTTCACTGCTACACAATTTGCATGGGGAGATAGGCAGATGGAGCTCAAGGTGAAAGAAGACATACAAAATGTAAAAAATACTGTCAATTCGGCACTAAAACTTTATAAGCACGATGCAAACCTGGTCGAAGTGATCCCTGTTCAGCATAGGAAAGGGGTGGCTGCTAAAACAACCAGGATAAAGAAGAATGATATTTTCGCCGAAGTAAACGGCTTTATCGTTATAGAGGACGGCGAGCTAGCCGACTCCCTTGCAAGGCACTTTGAGAATTTATGGCAGCACAATCTATCACAGGACGTGGAAGTTCCGCGGTAGGCGCGGGTCGTCCATGCCTCCAAGTAGGGAGAAAATTGAGTTTTTCAAGGTAGAGATTTCTCGGTGGTCGCGGGCAAATCTTCGCGACTTCCCTTGGAGGAGGGTGTCCGACCCCTATGTAGTGCTAGTAACAGAGAAGCTCCTCCAACAGACCGACTTCGGGCACGTGAGAAAGGTTTGGCACGAGTTTTTCAGAAAATTTCCAGCGGCTAGCGACCTAGCCTCAGCGAGCGAAGAGGAGGTAGCGTCCGTGTTAAAACCCCTCGGGCTGTGGAGGCAGAGGGCTAAGCAGCTCAAAGCGCTCGCCAACGAGCTAATCGCGAAATATGGGGGAGAAGTGCCGCGAAGGTACGAGGACCTTAGAGCCCTACCAGGGGTGGGGGATTACGTTGCCCGGGCGACGCTGGTTTTCGCCTTCGGAATTCCAACTTACCTGCTGGACGTCAACACTAGGAAGGTAGTGCAGAGGTTCTTCTTTCACCCCCGGAACGTTAGCGACAGAGAGGTTATAGAGGTGCTGGAGCTGGCGTTGCCGGCTGACCCGGAGGAATGCAAGATTTTCAACTGGGGCTTGATAGATTTTTCCGCCTTAGTGTGCTCGCGAAAGCCGAAATGCGCTAAATGCCCGCTGGGCGGAAGCTGCTCCTATAGGCTCGCCCAATCTAGGAGCTAGGCTCGATGCCAGCCTCCACTAGAGACTTTAGAACAGCTTCCGCCACCCGCATCGCCAGCAGGGGCGGGACAGCGTCGCCTATGAGCGCGTACTTGTCCACGGTATTGCCCACGAACTTATACCAGTCTGGGAAGGTCTGCACCCTAGCGCATTCCCAGACGCTCAACCTTCTAGGCTTCTTTCCAGGTTCCTCGGCGAATACCCACTTATCCGCGCCAACTTTGACCATCCTCGGCGAGTCGGGGTGAAGCGGTATGTGCCGCGCGCTTGCGAGGATTGTGTAGCTGGGCTCATCCCACGACTTGTACCTGTTCCTAGACATGTATATTGGGGAGAAGCTGCCATCATAAACTTCGTCGCCCGCCCTCTGCTCGAGCGGGGGTAAATCACCGATCGCGTCTCTCAGCGTCCTATACTTTTCTAGCTTTTTCCCGTCGACTGTCACCATCGGCTTCGGCGCATGCGTTCTTTCGGGGAACGCTATTCGTATCCCTAGATCCCTCCTAGCACCTATAAAGAAGACCCTTTCCCTCTCCTGGGGCACGCCGTAATCTAGGGCGCTCAACAACTTCCACTTTACGTCGTAGCCCACCTTGCTGAACGCTTGCGCGACCGCCTCCGCCGCCGTTACAAGGTGCTTCCTAACAAACTCTGCAAGTTCCTTTTTGCTTGGGTCCTCGATGCTGTTGTTCCTGATAACGTACTGGGGCGCCGCCCTTCTACGCCTGCCGACATTTTCTAAATCTAATAGTTTATTTAATGCTTCAATAACTTTTGTTTTAGTTTCTTCGTCTAGGTCTTCTCTAATTGTAAGCATCGTCAGAATCCCCTCGACATTTTCCATGACAAACATGTATGGTCGGAGCTTTGCAACTATGCCGACGTAGTCGTAGAATAGCCTAGCCCTTGGGTCGTTAGGGTCTCTTTTGCCCGCTAGGCTGAACGCCTCGCAAGGCGGACCTCCTATGACAACGTCCGCGTGCCCTTTAGCCGCCTCTATCAGCCTACTTTTAACTTGGACATCGCGGATATCCCCGCAGATGACTTCAACTTCGGGGTGATTGGCTTTGTACGTTTCGCACGCCCTTTTCCATATGTCTACTGCCGCTATAACCCTGAAGCGCCTACCCTTGTACTCAGCCTGCTTGAAGCCGAGCGTCAAGCCGCCAGCCCCGCAAAACAGGTCGACCACCGTGTAGTACCCCATCACCTTCACCTTTGCGGCGAGACATTGGATTCGTTTTTAACGCTTGATGCGAGAATCGACTTTTCGGCGAGCCACGCGAGAACGATGTTTCTCACTATTTCGGCGCCGTCGTTGCCCATAACCCCTCTAAACTTTTCTATAAGCTTCCACTGCTCGGCTGTGAACGTCACCTGCACCCTCTTCACCTTGCTTCCCCCTTCGTTGTGTTTCATAGAGCACATCACAGACGCATTAGAAACACATGTTAATAAACGTAGCGCGCACTATCTCGCGCGCCACCAGTTGATTAGAGGTTACGCCCATAAGCGAGGGTCGAGGGAGCGAGCAGCGCACGCGCGCTGGGGGGCAGGCTGCTTGTTCTCGCTTCAGTTTGGGAGTGCGGGAGCCTCGTGGAGGAGCACGCTGTCAGCGAGGTTGAGAAACAATACTAACGTTTAGGCACTTGACCTAGCCGGCTCGGGCATGCGTCAACCATTTAAAGAGTTCGTAGCTTCACTATTAAGGGGTACATGAAGCAGGCACCTCAATTAAGACCTAGGGACATCATCAGACACATCGCTAAATTGAAGGAGCTAAGGTTGCTGGGAGCTGTTTTCCAAGATTTCGCAGAGACGGCCCCGAGAGCTGATATCGACTTCCGCTATAATAAATGGTCCCTTTACACACGCTTAATACACCTCCTCTATGTACCACTTTACACAACAATCATCAGCGGGCGGTTTGCAGAATTCTACTACGTAGATCTCTTCGCTGGGGGCGGCATAGGGATACTAGAGCTTGAGGGCGATTCCGCGCATATCCGCGATCGGATCGAAATTCCGATTGGAGGCTCGCCGCTCATAGCCATGTGCTTCGCCGCGAAGAAGCAGTTTTCAGGGTTCTTTTTAGTTGAGAATGATAGGAAAAGGGCTTTCCTGTTAAAGAAGAGGATCGAAAAGTTTAGTGAAATAGCTTCTCAAGAAAGTTTACGGCAAAAATACAGTCTTCCATGCTCCCCTCTCGCCCAGCAGGTAGACCCTCAGAGAGATGTTAGATTTTTTGATGAAGCGAATCGGGCAGTGGATAAAATTATGAGATATCTTGAAGAAAGGCATGAAGAACTTCTTAAAAATCAGAAGGGTGTACATGCATACGTGTTCATAGATCCAGAGGGTATGGAGCTTAAGAGAAAATCGCTGGATAGAATACTAAACTCTAACGTTAGAACCGATATCCTTGAGATCTTCAACACTTATGGAGTGGCTATGCAAGCCCATGGAGTACTTCGTGGGAAGTATGGTGAGGTAACGCTTAACGAGTTTCTAGGAGAAGGGTGGATGGAGTTCGTCAGTAGGAAAGCTGAAAAATATGGAAAGAAGCCGCAGGATCTGACTTTGCGCGAGCTTGCAGAGATCTTAACGGAATATCGCAAGAGAACATACGAGCAAGCTGGGCGCAAAGTTCTCAAAATATCCATACGCCTCGACATACCGGGCCAAGCGAGATGCTTTGACATGTTCATCTCTAGCAAGTGGACAAGAGGGGGTAACCCCTACTTCAATGCTTTCCAATCCATTTCGTGGTACGTCGAAACAGCTGGGAAAAGCAGGTACCAAGTTGTGGATGAGTTCGTACATTACGTCTGTACTGGAGAGCTACACGGTTTACTAGAGCATCTAGTCGAAAATCCTGAAGAAGTGATGCAGGAATACAATACTATGAAAAGATACGGGGAAAAGTTGATCGAGTAGCGTTTTTACACCTGTTAGAGCTTGCAGTTACAGGCAACCTTCTCCCACACTCCCGGCGTTCCAGGATCCTCGAGCAAGTTTCTGCTAACCAGCCTTTGCCACATGCTACGAGTTTCCTTACACAGCGAAACCGACCCTTTATAGCCTCCCTCCTTAAGTTTCTCGATAATATAAATGTAATTTTCCTCTCTTATTTCCGGTTGAAGCTTTAAACCCCAACCGGTTTTCTCTCCAGATTTTAGGTAAACTATCCATCTTTTATCTTTAGAGTATTTTAGAGTTTTCGCCAATCCTCTCAGGGTGCCGATAGTTATTCTTTCGGGCTCCACACCGCTTGCGAAGATCTCCTCTATAAGTTTCCCGTACTCGGTTCTCCAGCTTTCGACGGGTATCACGGGGTCAAGTCTCAGTCTCACCGTGAACCCGCTCTCCCGAACTTCTCTAGCTGCTTTGAGTCTCTCGCTCGGAGGTGGAGCTATTTCGAAGGCTTTAGCCACCGAGTGGGCGTTAACAGAGTAGCTAACTATGAGGAATTCTTCAAGACCTTTGGCTGACTTTATAAACCTATGTGTTTGAGGGAGCCCAGCTTTCGTCACCATTAGTATCCTGTGATGTGGATGGTTTTGGAGAACCTCTCTCAACACTTCTAGAAGCTCTTTAGTTGCGTGTGGTACGGCGAGAGAGTCTGAAAGTTCTCCAGCGTTTAGCAGAAGCGTTACCCCGATCTTATCCGCCCACGTGAACAGTTTCTCAAGCTCTTTCTTCAGCTCGGAAGGATTCTTCATCCTAAAATGCTTCTTTCCGTAGAGTGTTCCCTGAAGGTAGCAGTAGCTACAGCTGTAGGGGCAGCCCAGAGCCCACTTGAGCTCCCAGAATTGGGGGCAGACAATATCTTCAGGGGTCTTGGTGAAGAGCGCAACGTACCTAGAACATGCTAGGGATTTGGGGACGTCGATAACCCCAAACCCCCCAATGCTCTTAAAGCGGGAACGCTCGTTATCTCTAACGTATAAGGTCACGCTTTCTCCTTCGCACTTAGCCAAAGCCCCCCGTAACCCACCTACCGCTCCATATAAAACGTTTAACAGCTGGCTTAACGTTTTACATCCTTTCACTTGATGCGTAGCACGATGGGGAACCTAATGGTGTTGCAGCTGGTACCGCCGACCGTGAGTTTCAAACGCTGGAGCGAACTTCGTTTAGCCCGCACGGTGATAGGTTATGTGATCGTTTAGCGAGTAGAAGGCTCAGCTCGCTCTCTCCGACCTGGCTAGGAGGAGACCGGAGCTCTCCGGCGAAATCGCGGAGCTGGCTGCCCAGCTGGAGAAGCTGCGGATCTGCCACGTGCCCGCTTTCCTCGCAAGGCTGGTCAAGTTCTGCGCCGAGCACCGCGTGCCCCTGCCGATGCCGAGCGAGGAGGAGGTGAGGAGCTGAACCAAGAGCGGCTAAACCCGCAACGCGCGTACCGCTTTTTAACTCCTTTTTACTTTAGCGCGCGCTAATAGTTTACTCGATGATTAACTTGGTGAGGAACTTGGCGGAGAGGAAGCCCGCGCTAGGGCCTGCTCCCGAGCTGGTGGTGCTGCTGGCGGGCTACGCTGTTTACTCGTGGATGCTGCGTAAAGCGCTGGTGGAGAAGGATTGTGCGACCGTCCGCGCGAAAGGCAAGAGCGGCGGCGCGCTCACAGCCACTGTGAAGCACATGGGAGACCGCTTCGAGCTCGACAGCAAGCTTACCCCGCTCAGCAGGGACGCGGAGGAAGCCGCGAGGGAAGCTGTACGAGCGCTCGACTGGAAGCTGAGCGAAGACATCGTCGAATTCGAGATCGTCCGCTGAACCAATATTCATCTCTTTTTTCTTTCATCTTTATCATATGCGCACTAGCTTCAAGAGCTCATAGAAAGGAGATCGTTGCCGGCTAGCATATCCAGCAGGTAGCCGCGCTCGAGAAAGCACCCGCTGCGCTCGAGGCAAAAGACCAGCTCGAAAGCGAGGTTGAAGCTTAAGCGCGCCCCTACCCCAGCGCCAAATAGGCGGGGGATTTCGAGCTCAGGGATCCGAGGCTCCGACCCCTTCACAGCGTTCGGCACCGCGTTTTCCCCGCGGCTCACGGGTTGAAAGGCGAGGCAGGGGTTTATAAACCCCTGCCCAAAGTAGACTGAAAGTAAAGATTTTTAACCTTAAAGTTAAAGAAAAAGATAAAGAACACTCTTATATGGCTAGGTCTGGCGAAAGAATGGAGCACATTAAAGAACATGACAAGAGGACAGGAGAACTTACGCTAGGTAGCTAAGCGCGCGCGTTACCTCATGGAAGCCGCAGCTGGAGAGGTGAAGCCTACGCTTAAGCTGAGACTTCTTTAATCAAGGTGTGTCTCCCAATTCCCTAATGCCTTCTTCATCGAGGACGCGTCGCCACTCTTC
>Ga0080004_1111217_pt1 | contig 10550 bp, 10 predicted proteins | sample WasSprMetagenome_FD_69207 | JGI IMG/M metagenome (GOLD analysis project Ga0080004, IMG submission 69207) | Sulfidic aquatic microbial communities from Washburn Spring, Yellowstone National Park, USA - WS (SPADES assembly) (version 2) | ecosystem: Environmental > Aquatic > Thermal springs > Hot...
CGCTGAAGTATATAAATAGAGGAAGGCTTGGAAAAGCTTTAAATCCAGAAAGCGAGAAAAATTACTGATGGTTCAAATCAGACCAAAATGGGATTGAAATAACGAGGACAGAAAGCTTATCGAAATGGTGGATCGAGGACATGATGCGTTCAAATCAGACCAAAATGGGATTGAAATTTTGATTTCTCTCAACTCGTCCCTAGACCTCGCTAAGTGTTCAAATCAGACCAAAATGGGATTGAAATTTTTTGCGGGGCTTGGATCAAACACAGCCATTGCCAGAACCAGTTCAAATCAGACCAAAATGGGATTGAAATATAGTCCACTACAAAGTTCTGCCTTGCGAACTTGTTTGTTCAAATCAGACCAAAATGGGATTGAAATGTAGGAACAATTTACAACATGTTATCGCATTCGCAACCGAGTTCAAATCAGACCAAAATGGGATTGAAATACCAATAATAATCCACCAATAAAACCCATATAATAATGTTCAAATCAGACCAAAATGGGATTGAAATTGTTCCTTCGGTGAATTACTTGAAAACCAATTTGATAGTTCAAATCAGACCAAAATGGGATTGAAATAAACTAAATTTAAAAATATACTAGAGGGATGCCCTGCGTTCAAATCAGACCAAAATGGGATTGAAATTCATTGAGCAGAGCGATCAACTGGGCCAATGGAAATGTTCAAATCAGACCAAAATGGGATTGAAATATAATTGTTGCAATAAGACCTATTATTGTAGCGTCATCGTTCAAATCAGACCAAAATGGGATTGAAATATCCCTGGTGCTCCAAGGAGGAGGCACCTATCAAACAGGTTCAAATCAGACCAAAATGGGATTGAAATTGTACTGTTGGAGACGTAAACAAGTCCACAGGAGTTAGTTCAAATCAGACCAAAATGGGATTGAAATCACCCTATCATCCGTGGGCACGGCCGCGAGAATCGGCCCTATCAGCCCGTTCAAATCAGACCAAAATGGGATTGAAATCGGGAGTCTGCAGGTCGTATATTAGCCAGTCTGAGAGTATTAGTTCAAATCAGACCAAAATGGGATTGAAATAATGCGGAGACAATAGTCCAAAAAGCAAAGGAGGTTGGAGTTCAAATCAGACCAAAATGGGATTGAAATCATCGGGCAGGCTGGGGAAGGTCTCCTTTTCCTGTATCGTTCAAATCAGACCAAAATGGGATTGAAATTGTCATTCTTACTGTGAGCGCGTTTGTTATCGCCCGAGTTCAAATCAGACCAAAATGGGATTGAAATCAATATAGTGCATCAGGAACATGGAATGGAAACACTCTGTTCAAATCAGACCAAAATGGGATTGAAATTTTCTTGGTTAGCAACGGTAAGCGCGACTTCAAGGTTGGTTCAAATCAGACCAAAATGGGATTGAAATTGACATCACTGACCCCAGGATTCTACTACATAACCGCGTTCAAATCAGACCAAAATGGGATTGAAATAACGTGGATTTGTTGAATTTGGCGAAGCTATTGGCAAAGTTCAAATCAGACCAAAATGGGATTGAAATGATCTGCACCATGGCAACTCTGTCTGCGAAATTTGCTCGTTCAAATCAGACCAAAATGGGATTGAAATCTTGACTACTTCGAGGTATTCCGGGTAGAACTTTGCTGTTCAAATCAGACCAAAATGGGATTGAAATTTTTCTTCATGAAATAACTCGCAATGTTGTATTGCTTTCCTTGAGTTCAAATCAGACCAAAATGGGATTGAAATGAACCAGATGAAAAACAAACCAGACTTGAAGGTTAAGTTCAAATCAGACCAAAATGGGATTGAAATTTGCTGAGCAACTGCTTTGCCTCGCTAGGACTCACTACTCGTTCAAATCAGACCAAAATGGGATTGAAAGCTGAACAGGCGTAATACATGCACGCGTTCAGGACAAAAGTTTCTCGTTGCCAAAGTAAAGGCTTATATTGGTGAGAGACAAAGAAGAAGATGGTGGTGCTGTGGAACCTGAAAAAAAGAAGGAGCTGAAGGAATTCCTTAGGCTGGCATTTGCGATAGTTGAACAGGAACATGCGCAAATGCCTAAGGTCTGCAGCATCTGCGGCGGGAAGATGGAACCCTCATGGCAGGCTTTGGTAGATAAACCCAAACCCGGTGACATCCTAGCTTATAAGTGCAGGAGATGCGGTAACGTTGTGGAGAAGTTCTTCGAATTTCCAGAAGAGTATGCACGCTTCTTTAAGAACACAGGGCCATAAAATAGATATATCTAATGGTAGTAGTATCCACATTTATTCGTTGTCCTCCCAAATACTTTTGTGACAAACTTTGTTTTGAATAGAGTGAAAATTGTGCATTTAGAAACATAGATTTCTCGAGATCGAGTCAGAGGAAATAGTAGATATATTTAAGGTGGATGTTTTTGAAATCTCTTTTCCAGCGGCGCGTTTATTACAAAGCAGAGGCTTAGATTTTTCTGTTTTTCGTTGATGACCGCTCCAACAGCAACTCCGACACTACCTCCAACTGCAACGCCTATTACACCAGTTCTGAGACCAGCAACAACAATCCCAACTCTAACCAAGCCAACACCGAGATTCAAAGCGGTCTTCGCAATTGAGAGCCGATTGCGGATTTCTTGGTCTCTTTTACCATTTCTCTAGAAGTGGGTTGCTTTTTTGACAGCCTCACTAATATAACTAATATAAGATGAGCCTTTTGAGGTCAAGATTTTTCACTGAGCTGGGCTTGGAGTGGGTGATATGGCCCCAAAGACTTAACATTGCTCGGAGCACTGCGAGAGCAATCTTGCTAACACTTGAAGCTGAGGGAAAGGTCTCAAGTTTAAAAACACTAAATCGAGGGTTTATTTTCCTAAAAAAGGTTTTAGTATGTGGTGCCGAAAATGAAGAGAGAGTTAAAAAGCGCTGAGAAAACAATGTCTTGATAAATCTGCTTATCAGCGGTCGCGTCATCGACTGCGGGGAGCTTACGATCAGCAGGAGTTCCTTAGGAAGTAAGGGAGGATTGAGGCATCTGATTTATCTCCTCTAAATCGAAGCTATCTCTGGAAATTGCTGAACGAGAAAAAGTAAAGGTCAAGTTTACATTGAGCTTTCGGAAAGCTTTGCCCTTGAAGAGCCCTGTCACTCACATACGGTCTTTGAAACTTGGAAAAATATACATGGCTTTATTGGGGCTATGAGGAAGACTCAAAACGTATGGAGATTGGAAACTCTTCTAAATATCTTCTAAATAATTCTAAATAAATTATTGCGCAAAGTATATATATCATTTGCCTGGAATCCAGGTATGAAAGTCTCGGCGACACTTAACTCCTTTATTGAAGTCGTGAAGAACAATGACATCAATTCGATATATGCCCTCTTTTCTGGAGGCAGAGACAGTCTCGTCGCACTTCATTTATCCAAGACTATCTCTGACATGTTAGAGCTTGAGATAAAAGCCTTGCACGTTGACACTACTGTCTCGACTCCTGGAAACTTAGAATACGTAGAAGGGGTTTGTAAAGAATTCAAAGTTGATCTCATAATTTTGAAACCCAAACACGACTTTTTCAGTCTAGTGAACAAGTGGGGCTTTCCAACTGCAACTAGGAGATGGTGTTGTTACCATCTCAAGATAGAACCGCTGAAGGAGTTCTTTAAAAATGTGGATACTTCTGGAGTTCTCCTTGCTGACGGGATTAGAGCAGATGAGTCTTGGAAGAGGAGGAAGTTTCCTAAACTTGGTTGGCATAGACACTTCAAATGCTTAAACTATCACCCGATCTTTGAGTGGACCAAGGAAGATGTGAGAGACTACATAAGGATAAATAATCTGAAAGAGAACCCACTCTATGAAAAATTACCAAGGGTATCTGAATGCTGGTGCACGGCCTTTAAAACAGTAAAACAGTTTCAGATTTTAAAGCGCGAATGGCCGGAGCTCTTCAATAAATTTGTCGAAGCTGAAGCAGCCCTTATAACAAGGGGAAGTGCACTATTTAAAAATGGAAAGAGAATTTATCTCAAAGACCTTTGAAAGGGCTTACTGTAATTTCGGACTCATTTCCTAGCTCAGTCAATATTACGAACCAACCATTTTCCTTAGCTAAATGAAGGAGGTAGTTGAAAACAGCCTTTTTTCTAGTTTCATCAAGGCTTAGGGCTACTTCATCAATTAAAAAGAATGGTGGATAGGGAGAATACGCGAGCTTTAGTGTTGCGTGAATGATAAAGGCCAATACATAACGTTCTGTTTCGCTTAAAATTCTGGGTGAGACTTCGACTGCAACCCTCCTGTCTATGATGTGCAATCTGAAATTACTTGCATCGATCCAGATGTCTAAATAATCGAACTTAGAATCTTTAAGAACTTTCCTAACTTGATCGTTAAAGAGTTCTACGGCCATGAGTCTCTCTTTTCGCGCTTCAGTTTGAACATTCTTCAAAACTTCGTCGAGTATTGCAGACCATTCTTCTAACACCTTCTTTGCACGTTCAAGCGACATTTTATAACCTAAGATCTCAATATACGATTTTGCTTCAAGCATCTTTTCGACTCTTTCTAATTGTTTCTTGGACTGCTCTAGCTTTCCTCGGAAAGTACTTATCTCCTTTACAATTGCTTGTTCTTCTTTACCGAGTTCACATATAGAATCGTCAAGTGCTTTGAGCTCAGCTTTGTACTTGTTAAGAAGTTCCTCTTCCTTTAACTTTTCGGCTTCAAGTCCTTCTAATTTCATCTGAAGAGGTTCAAGTTCTGCTAGGGAGGTTGAGAGAGTAAGCTTAAGACTCTGTAACTTTCTTATCGTCTCTGAATTTGTTTCCGTTAGTTTTTCAAGCTCTTTTTTAAGTTCATCCCTTTCCCTTAATTTAGAGTATATCTTGTTCTTTTCACTAATGAGAGTACCTATCTTGTCACGGACTTTGCCTAATTGCTTCTTAACTGATGCTTCCTCCTCTCTCAGCCTTTCTGCTGTTAAGTGACCCTCCCCACAAAGGGGACAAAGCACTTTTTGTGATTGAGTGAGAAGTTTCGACGCTTTCTCATACATTTCACTTTTAGCTAGAAGGCGCCCCTCTTCAACTCTTAAGACTTCTATTTCTTCCCCTATTTTTCTCAACCGCTCCTCATAATTCTTCAGACTTTCGTCAAGCTCTTTGAGTTTTTTACTAACTACTTCAATCTCCTTGAGGATTTTTTTGTTTTCATTTTCTAGACGCTTTTTTTCTGCAAGTTTTGCTTCATGCTTTTTGTTTAATTCTTCTACTTCCTTCTTCAGTTCTTTAATCGAGTTACTTAATCCCTCAACTTTCTTTTCATGCTCTTTAATTTTGGCCAATAAATGATCCCTTTGCTTTTTTAATTCGCTTACCTCTCCACGATTTGCAAGAAGCTCGGAAAGTTTACTACTTAATTCACTCTCTTTTTGTTTGTAGTTGTTTATGTCTTCTTCCAATGCTATTTTCTCTCTCTTGAGACTCTCTACTTCATTAATTCTCCTCTCTATCTCCGCTTGAAAGTCGCGTATTTTGTTTCTCTCTCTTTCAATAACTCTTGCGACAACTTCATATCTATCGGCCAACGATACCATTTCCACTATCCACTTAAAGTCCACATCGCCTTTCAACAGTTTATTTAAGACTGGGGAAGATCTAGTCAAGAGACTAGTTACGAGGAAGCGCTCTTCGCCTTCTTGTGTATGAACATAGTTGCCGTCTTTGGAGATATTAAGTTCCCACTCTCTACTATCAAACTTCATCAAAATCTTTGCAGACTTCGCACCTATGTAAACGAGGGGTTCTACTGCTTCCCCTACTTGCCTTAAAAGCCCCATTTCTCTTGCTATTTCAGTTATCTTTTTACTTTTGTATGGAGCTGAAAGACAGAGGGCTATTGCCTTTATAATGCTACTTTTACCAGTAGCGTTGGGTGCTCTTACCACATTAATGGTTCCTTTAATGAATTTTAAACTACGAAGCCCACTCAGACCTCCAACGTTTTCAAGAGCTAGTTCAGCTTCCATCTCTAACACCCCCTCCGCTCAACAAGTTCCTTGAACTTATTGTTTAGTCTCTCTTCCACAAGCTTTTCTAAAACTTCTTCACCACTTCGTGCCTTTATAAGTTCTTTTATTTCCTCAAATAACGAAGTCGCGAACAAGCGATCACCCCTCAAGTCTTATACGATAGCCTGCTACCATTCTAAACCCTTTAATTTCTTTAACTTCACCAAATGTCTTCTGCCATTCCTCTTTAATAGCAGTACAAAGCTTAGTAAACTCCTCTTCATTTACAACCGGTGTATAATAAACTGCTATTGCACCTACCGCGCTGTTAACGAGTCGGCTCCCAATCATAAAAGGTCGCTTAATTAAGGAAAAGTAGAGAGGACTTAAAAGTGATGAACCAAACTTTTTTGCAATCCTTTCCGGAAGACCTTTATACCTCTTCTTGCCACCTGAGTGTTGCGTCATTCCAACTAAAAATCTCCTCACGTCATTGGGAAGATTTCTAGACTTACCGCGTGAAGCATATGTAAACTCACAGATGAGAATGAGATATTCAGGTGGTAGGCTTTTCAAATCCTCCATATACCTCGCTCAATACATTGAGTTATTACTAAATGTTGCACATCTCGGATAGATGGCTTTTTCCTCTTTCTGAGCTCCATAGTTATTGCCTCAATTATCTCCCTCTTTAGCTCTTCACTAGAGTTTCCTAACGAAAAAGGCCACTTTTCTACCATGTCCCTTACCACAAGCTCAAGCTCTTTAAGTGGAGGAAGCGGAACAGAAATACTGTAAAGTCTCGATTTAAGCGCATAATCTATCAATTCTGGTCTATTCGTTGTGGCTATAACTAGTAAATTTGCTGGATCCGTTATGTTATCAAGCTTGTGAAATAGCAATGCATTTATAGAGTAATGCCATTCTTTTGCAACTTCAGAACCTCTTTTTATGAGAAGGCAATCAACATCATCTAATAGAAGTATAATATGTTTTTCAGGCTCTTCTCTAAATTGTTGTGCTAACGCTTCCTCAGACTCTCCCCATCTCGGCTTAGCTATCTTAGCACTATCCACAAATCTCAAGTAGACATTTCCCAATTCGAGGTCAAGCTTTCTAACTGCTTGTTTTGCTATTTCTGTCTTGCCACTACCTGGAGGTCCTTCGAGAAGAAATCCTCTGAATGGCACTTCTTGTAAGCTATAACCACCTTTAAAGAAGAATTTGGCTACTGAAGTTATTTGCCTGCAAACTTCCTCTTGAGTCTTTGTCAATCTAACTTCTTTTATCTCACGTCCCTGTATATCTCCTCCTGCCAGCAAAGAGTATCGAAACTCTTTCAAAACTATCTCCTCCTTTCTCTATAACGCTCTCTCATCCTAAGATAGAGAGGATTAAACTTGAAGTGAAGTGTACTCCCTCCATAAATAAAGTTTACCAACCTATGATTCAATTGTGTAGCCCTAGCCAATATATTCGTAAGAAAGTCAGCGTCTTTCCCTAATATTCCCCGAAAATTTAGCCATGCTCTAAACTCAGTCTCTGAGAATTCATCGTATCCTCGAGCTAAATGTCCCAGTATGTACATTATCGGTGCTGTAAATGATTTAGGAACGAACAGTTTTCCATCTTTGCCTTTAGCGTAAAGTCTCATTATCCCTTTTGCATCACCTTTTGCCCCTTCTTTTAACCAATTTATCGTAATGGCAATACCGCGAAGCCATGCATATCCTGCTAAACAAGCGGCTGTCCGAGGGGGTAATTCTTTCTCAACATCTGCTATCTCAACTGAGGTTGTAAGAGTCAAAAATAAGTCGCTAGGTTTGTAGAGCTCATAAATGTATTTCCCTTGACCCTGCTCCAGTAATTCTACATCCATTAAAAATTTTATACAATCGAGAACTCTCTCCCATCTTTCTTGTGGACTGCTACCATCGGTAACCTTCAATAATCTTTCAGGTGTGTACTTGTGTTGAAGAGCAATCTGGACAGCCATCATGCTCATAATCCTAGAAAATTGCTTAAAGTATGAGTGATTAGCACCAAACGTGCCGAGATCCGCAACAAAAGAGAGAACATCGATGTCCTCGCATTTGTCCAACTCCCCTCCTCTTAAGAGTTCTTTGGCCTCTGATACGATGTTGCTAATTAAAGTCACTACATGCTCGTTTGAACACCACGAACAAATATATGGTGGTAGTGATGAAATCTCGCTTTGGACAATCTTTTTATACCCGCAAATCCAACATTTTTTCTTAGAAAGTTGAATATTACTTAAGGACATAGTCATCGAGTCCTCTGCCTCGCTCTTATTCTTTCGTAGAGCCTTATGTAGTCCTCACTAAGTCTAAAACGGTGAATTGCGATACGTCCGAGATGTTCAACGCTTGCTCTTTCATAGAGACCATGAGCTGTCGCAAATGCGCAAGAAAGAATAGCTAAAACTTCTTTAAACTCTTTGCCCATGACACCTCGATCTATCATGAACTTATGCAAATCAAGTTCACTAAATTCTGTAAATTCTCTAGCCCAAGAACCCAATACAAAAGAGAGAGTTGCCATGTAGCTCTTTGGCATTGTCATCCTCACACTCCCACTTCCATTTCTCGTAATTGAGTAAAGGCATGTTACACCTTCCCCATACTCAACTAAACGTTGCCTAGCAAGCTCCAACGTCTTAAGAATTGATTTAAGTGTTGCATATCCTAGTGCAAAAGCAGCAGCTGGATTGCGGTGCGGATCAGCTTCTAGTTCATGCTTTATCTTTAAGAGAACTGAATCATCAGGTATCATGACTTCCTCTTGGGTTGCGTCATAAACTACAAAACCGAGATCGTGAAGCATCATCAAGAAGGGTTTTACATCTCTTTGACCATAGTATAAATCTCTCGCCTTAAATTCTCTGATCCCCTTGCCTCCCTCAGTTATCAACACTGCAATCATCTTCGAAAACGATGCTAGGAGTGGATGGCGTGTTCCAAGAATTCCAAGATCAGCAATTAACGAGAAAGTCGGATTCGCCTTTACATCGATCCTACTTGCTTGTTTTAATTCCGAGTCAACTTCCTCAATTAAACCCCTCAGCACATCCTCGAACTTAGGATCCCGACACCAGTCACAAAGTTGTAGACCTATACCGATTCTATCTCCACATATTATGCATCTTCCTCCCTTTGCCACATACCTCACCTCACATATCCAACTTCATATACTCTATACCATTCTTGGATTTAAAAACTTTATCATCACAATTTTGTGGCGACTAAAGGCTTCTATTTTTAACATTACAAATTACGATAGTTTTTCAATTGGCAATGCTAAAGGTCTACTACCGTTTCTACCCTTATATAATGACTACTAATTTTTTATTTGCCTTTTCGAAAGACAATTACAAGCTCTCTCAAAAACTTTCTGAAGAACTACTCAGTATCAAGTCTTTTGGATAAGATGCAAAGAGGAGGAATATTAATGAAATAAAGATCGAGGATTATGAGAGGAGAGACAAGAAGAAAAACAGTAGATATTTCAGTTAGTGGTCTTTGAGCTTCGCCGCAGAGCTTACTAAAAAGGGCTACTTACTCTCCACCACGCGCTGGGCATGGCACCGAAAACAGACACGCTAGTGGACTCCTTAGTAGCAAGCCATTTAAGTTCAGTAAAGTTTGCAGTAGAGAACCTCTTCTACGTACTCGTTACGTGTTGACAGAGTTGTCAAAACTCCCGAGTCGAGTTCTGCACTTATTGATGAGTGAAGTTCGAAAAATACTGAAAGTCCACAGAGAGTCCTTCGAGGAGGATATAGGGAAAAGAAGGCAAAAATATCTTGCCTCATTTCAATAATCCTAGTATGCGAAAAATCCTGAAAAATCACGCATTCCAATAGCTCTTGTCCTGCTGAAAAAATTTGAACTTCTCTAGCATCCGATTTGATGTTTTAACAAACTTTCAATCCCATTTTGGTCTGATTTGAACGCTCTACGTTACGTTTGTTTTATCAAAGAAGGCAAAGATAGATTTCAATCCCATTTTGGTCTGATTTGAACTGTCCTCGATCCGGTAAAGGAGTGGTGAATATGAGGCATTTCAATCCCATTTTGGTCTGATTTGAACGTACTGGAACAAGAGGAGACCACCATTCAGTGTCAATTTCAATCCCATTTTGGTCTGATTTGAACCTAGAAATGCTTATTAAGTACGTGAACAACAACAGGATTTCAATCCCATTTTGGTCTGATTTGAACTTCCTGTTCTCTGTAGCTCAGGATCCAAAACTGCAATTTCAATCCCATTTTGGTCTGATTTGAACACAAGCTGGCAACTCGTAACACCGAGCTTCTGGAAATCCTTTCAATCCCATTTTGGTCTGATTTGAACCAAATAGTTGGTTAAAACTCGTTGCATCCAGTAATGGTAATTTCAATCCCATTTTGGTCTGATTTGAACTCAAGGAAAGCAATACAACATTGCGAGTTATTTCATGAAGAAAAATTTCAATCCCATTTTGGTCTGATTTGAACTGTAAAAGCTACAATAAAGCAGTTCT
>Ga0080004_1115157_pt1 | contig 10544 bp, 7 predicted proteins | sample WasSprMetagenome_FD_69207 | JGI IMG/M metagenome (GOLD analysis project Ga0080004, IMG submission 69207) | Sulfidic aquatic microbial communities from Washburn Spring, Yellowstone National Park, USA - WS (SPADES assembly) (version 2) | ecosystem: Environmental > Aquatic > Thermal springs > Hot...
CGCGCTTACGATGAAAACTTCGTTTGCCACAGTCGCACTCCCCCAGTGTTAATCGCTGCCGTATTCGTAGAATCCCTTGCCGGTCTTGCGGCCCCACTCGCCCCGCACGTATTTTTCGACAATGGTGGGCGAAGGTTTGTGGGCCGGGTTCCCGGTTTCTCGATAGCGCTCCATGGTCACGTGGTAGCTGAGGTCGATGCCGGTGAGGTCCAGGAGCCGGAAGGGTCCCATGGGGTGGCCCAGGCCGTGCACGACGGCCGCATCGATGTCCTCATAGGACGCCACCCCGGTCTCGTAAAGGAAAAGGGCCTCGTTTCTGATGGCGGAAAGTATGCGGTTTACCAGAAAGCCCTCGATCTCCTTGTGGAGCAGCACCGGAATCTTGCCCATGCTCCTGGCGACGTCCATTACCACGTCCACAGTTTCCTGGGCCGTGTGCGGTCCTTTGACCACCTCCACCAGCTTCATAACCAGGGCGGGGTTGAAAAAGTGCATGTTGCACACCTTCTCGGGACGGGAGGTGGCGTCGGCGAGGCGGGAGCTAACGATGTAAGAGCTGTTGGTGGCCAGAACGGCCCCCGGCGGAGAGACGCTGTCCAGCCGCGCGAAGACCTCCCTCTTGACGGCCACCTTTTCAATCACGGCCTCGATAACCAGGTCCGCGTCACCCGCCGCCTCCGCCAAATCCGGCGTGAATTGCAGACCGGCGCGTGCCCGCTCCGCCTCTTCTGCGGAAAGCTTGCCTTTGGCCACCCTCTCCGCAAGGTACTGCTCGGCGAATCGCGAGGCCCGGCATAGGGCTTCTTCGCTCACATCCTGGCACCTGACCCGGTGGCCAGCCAGGGCCGCCGCCAGCGCAATCTGCTGCCCCATCACGCCGGCCCCGACCACGCAGATGTTTCGCACTACCACTTCTGCCGATCGCCTCCTTGATGAAAGACGGAATTACAGCCCACCCCCGCCAGCACATCAATAGTTCCCATAGCAACAACCATACCAGATTAATCTGGCAGCACCGGGCGCCCGGCTCTTGTCCTCCGAGCGCAAAAACGGCGCTTCTGACTCCTTGCCGGTTATTTCATAATGCCAGCGTTTCATACGACCAAGAGAAAGTGCTTCAGACTGAAGCATCTGTCGTTTAGATTTGAAACTCCACCTCGAAGTTGCACGGCAAGCCGGTTGCCGTGCAAAATGTTTTGTTGAACTTTTGTTGAACTTTCCCCACAATCGAAAAACATTGAATAATGTGGCCACCTAAGGGATTGGCTCACCGTCCACGACGAGGCTGGCACACAAGTTGCTATAAGGTAACTGGCGGATAAACAAACCTTTTACTGACGGAATGCGGAGGGCACAAAGTACCGGAGGAGGTGAACACTACAAGGGACTTACCCAGAGAAAACAGTCATCTGGCGCCTCCTGGCGGCGTCTCCGTGGAGTCTGATCGTCGCTACCAAATCTTTTGGAAAGGAGGACCGTATCGCGTGACTGCCCACTACACGTACGACATCTCAATGTTCAAGGAGACCTTCGAGAAGGAGTTCACATGGCTCAACGGCTTTCTCAGGAACACCCACCGGTTCGCGCAGAGAACCGCCATTACCTGTCCCATTAGGGAGAAGAACTGGACCTACGCGGACCTAAACAGGGAATGCAACAGACTGGCCAATGCCCTTCTCCAAAGCAACGTAGGAAAAAACGATATCGTAATGTACCAGCTGCTCAACTGTGCGGAATGGGTATTCCTGTACATAGCGCCCAAGAAAATCGGTGCCATTAGTTGCCCCATAAACTTCCGCCTGTCGTGGGGCGAGACCGCTTACATCATCGACGACAGCAAACCGACCATCTTTTTCTACGACGCGGAGATCAAGCAGACCGCGGAGAAGGCTCTCGAGGCTGCCAAACACAAGCCATCCAAGGTGGTGATGGTAGACCCCGAGGGTAAGGAGCAACCGTTTGCGGGATCCGTAACGCTGGAGGAATTTGTTAAAAACGCCACGGACGACGATCCCGGTATCCCTGTACCGGCAACCATCTACGAAGAAACCACCCGACTGTACACGTCGGGGACCACGGGGATGCCCAAGGGGGTGCCCATGAACAATATCGTCGAAGTAATGAGCGCCCACGACGTCATCATGCACTTTCCACTCTCGCCGCTGGACAAAACTATGAACATGAGTCCATGGTTCCACCGCGGAGGCCTGTATTCCGGCGGGCCAAATCCCGTCCTGTACGTGGGGGGCGCGGTTGTGCCCATGCGGCAGTTCAACGCGGAGCTATGTCTGGACTACGTTCAGAAATACGGTTTGACCTTTCTGATCGGCGCACCCCCCAACCTGAAAATGCTCCACGACGCACAAGTTAAAAATCCCCGCAACCTGAGCAGCCTGAAAGGCATCGTCACCATGGGTGCCCCGCTCGAACGCGAAGCGTGCATCAGGTATCAAAGAGTGCTCACACCCAACATCTTTAACGGCTACGGGACCACGGAATCGTTCTGGAACACGTTCCTGAGACCCTTCGACCTGCCTGATAAAGCGGGGAGCGCAGGCCGTTCGTGCACCGACGACGACATGGCCGTGGTCAGGGTCTACGAAGACCGGCTGGCCGAACCAGACGAGCACGTTCCAAAGGATAACCAGACGGTGGGCGAAGTCATTGTAAGGGCGCCTCAAAAGTGCTGCTATACGTACATTAACAGGCCAGATGAAGTGAAGAAGAGGTTCTACAAGGGGTGGATGTACACAGGCGATCTCGGCGTCTGGGATGAAGATGAGTATGTCACCATCGTGGGTCGTAAGGACGACATGATTATCTCCGGGGGCGAAAACGTTTACCCGGTACAGGTAGAGGAAGTGCTAAACGAACACCCAAAGGTGTTAGAGTCTGTAGTGGTGGGGGCTCCCGACGAAAAATGGGGCCAGGTCGTCGTTGCGTACGTTATCAAACGAGACCCTTCATTGACGGCTAAAGAACTGGATGAGCACTGTTTGAACCACCCGATGCTCGCGCGCTATAAAAGGCCACGCTATTACCGGTTTGTAGAGAGTCTGCCCATGACGGCTACGGGTAAAAAGATGCACTACAAGGTGAGACAGCAAGTCGTTGAAGACCTGAAAGCCGGTTTGTTGGAAAGACCTTAACAGCGCAAGGAAAGGAAGGAGGATCTGGAAATGTCGACATCGAGGGAGCACTCATGGGCTAGCCCGGGTCCGGCCGGACTGGTCGCCCTGGCCATGGCGTGCTTTACATTCTACGCGCTTCTTACTGGTAAGGTTGGCCAGGGAGCCGTGCCCCTGCTCGGCATCTGGCTCCTTGGGGGCTTCGTGGTGCAATTCGCTGTAGCCCTTATAGAGCTGAGGGAAGGAAACATCACAGGAGGCAACGTGTTTCTCTTCTTCTCCGCCTTCTTTATGTTGGTCACCGGCCTGGGGATGCTCTTTAAGTTCCAGGCCGCAGTCAACGGATGGAAAATCGACCCCCGGATCGACGGGTGGGCTTGGCTCGCTTTGGCCATTGCATTGACCGCGTGGACGCCTGCTTACCTGAGGGCGCCCCTTACATTGTTAATGATGGTACTACTGTTCGATCCGGCTCTTTTCCTCATCGCTCTGGCTGACATGGGGGTTATTTCCAAAAACTCGCTTGCCATAGCCGGCTACCTCGTCCTCATAGGTGGCGTATTGGGACTCTACACGGCTGCGGCTGTGGTGCTGAACACCAGCTACGGCCGCGTAGTCCTGCCCTTTCCGGGACCGCTCATCAGACCACAACCGGCACCAAAGGTCGCGGCAGACGAACGATAGCCCTGATACCCCTTTGTGGTATCCCTAGCACTCCTACGGGATATAATCGGGATATAAAGTAAAACCAAACAGAACTCAAGAACCGATCCGGTGGGAGCTTCCCTTCATTCGCCTCCAGGCGGTGGTGCGCGAAATACCAAGGATCCGCGCCACCGCGCTTTTGTTTCCGTTGTACCGCGCTTGGAGGTAATCTATCACCTGGCGTTCGATCTCCTCCAGAGACCCCAAACGTATGAGCAGCCGCTCACCCTTCATCACCATGCCGGCTGCGTTATACTTCTCGGTCAGCAACTCCTCCACTAGGTCCTCCGCACGAGCCGGTTGCTCAGAGCAAAGGATGACCAATCGTTCGATAAAGTTCTGCAACTCGCGTACATTCCCGGGCCAATCGTAACCGGTCAGGAGGGCCCATACACTGGGGCGGACGCGAATCGCCGGTAACCCGAGTCGCCGCGTTATTTCCCGGGCGAAAAACTCGGCCAACACCGGTATATCCTCCCGCCTTTCTCGAAGAGGGGGCAAATCCAAACGCAGAACATCTAGCCGGTAGTATAGGTCTTCGCGGAACTGTCCCGCCGCCACGAGATCGATCAGGGACTTGTTGGTGGCCGCAATTACCCGTACGTCTACCGGGATGACCCTGCTCCCACCAACCCGCATCACACTGCGTTCCTGAATTACTCGCAGCAGGTGGGCCTGCAAAGGCGGCGTAATACTGCCGACCTCGTCAAGGAAAATCGTTCCTCCGTGGGCTAATTCAAACAGTCCCACGCGTCCGCCCCGCCGTGCGCCTGTAAATGCGCCTTCCTCGTACCCGAACAGTTCTGACTCCAGCAGATTTTCCGGGAGGGCGGCGCAGTTAACGGCCACGAAGGGTCCCTGCCTCCTCGGGCTCGCGTTGTGAATGCTCTGGGCAAGCACTTCTTTGCCGGTGCCGCTTTCTCCGGTAATCAACACGGTGGAGTCAAACGCCGCGTAGCGTCGGGCCCTCTCCACAATCTGCCTGAACACCTGACTGCGACACACCACGTCGTCGAAGGTAAACCGGGCTATCAGCCCTTTCTGAGTTAATTCTCTCCGGATTTTTTGTTCAAGCTGCTGGATTTTGCGTACCGGCTGTAGTGTATACACATGGCCGTAGTTGGCACCCTCTTCAGCCTCAGTAATGGAAATCTTGCTTACCACAAGTTGCGTGTTATCCAGTTCACATAGAAATCCGCAACCCTCCGGACCTTCGATGGCCCTCAGGAACACTGCCGGCATGCCAAGTTCTCGGGGGAGGCGGCCGATCACGTGGTCTTTCTCCAGGCCAAGCAAGCTCTCGGCGGCGCGGTTGCACAAGCTGATTCGCCCGTCACTGTTAGTTGCGAGCACTCCTTGGCCCGCATGATCGAGTACCGTCTGTAGCAATAGGCTACGAGCCTTATCAGCCTGCCGGGCCCTTGCAATTTCGAGAGCGCGACCCATCGCTGCTCGTACAGCTGTCGCTGACGACTCGACGACCAATCCTGTCATACCGCGGCGCTCCGCCCGGGGCGGAATGCAGGCTCCGGTACCCACAACCACTTTTACGTCCTGTTCGCGAGCTCGATCGAGTTGCTCACCGAGCGCGGTTGTCGAATCATAAGTAAGGTGTAGAAAAGGCACCCTCAGTACTTCCCGAACCCGCTCAAAGTCTATCTCGTCGACCTCATACGTAAAACCAAGGTAGGCTATTCGTGACGAGATGCGTGTCGCACGGTACAATGTGTAAAGCAGGTCGAAAGCATTGATCTCTACCAGAACTACTGGGACCTGGACGTGCAACTGCCTGCGAATGAGATGGCCCGTGGGACCCCGACTTACTAGCACCAACGCTTCAGCAGCCAGCTCTCGTGCCGCATCCACTCCCTCTTCCAGTACCGCCTCTAGTACCCTAACCCTCACGTCCGCTGTGGTAGCCCACTTCTTTACCTCCGAAGTCAGTTCGGGATAGGAAGATACCACTCCGATCACAGGCTTTCCCATGCAATCCCAACCCCTCTCGTATTTCCAGCCCGTTAGCCTTTCTTCGTGGTACAGGTCCAGCCTTCCTTACCCCTTCGCTTGGGGTATGTATTACTTTGACCTACATTCGTTACAAGAAACGTACCACTACCCAGGTAACCGACTGACCTTCCCAGTATCTCACTTACTCAAGTACCCGACCGGTAGATCCTCTTTTTCGCAAGGCCGCGTAGCTTGTTTCTGCGTTAATCAATGAAACGTAGTGTGTTTCATTCTGAAACAAACTGGTTCTTCGCTATTCCGTATGGGTAGGCCTTGTCTGCCAAAAGATGTCAGCAGTAAGGAATGGTAATCGTCCCCAGCTGTTTACTCTAGGAGAGGCTCCTCCCACGGAGAAATATTGGAATACGTAACCTAAAGGAGGTCCTCCATCCAATGGATTAGCACGTCGTATTCGTGTCTGCCTTGGGGATCACGCCCCCCTGGGAGATAGTTGAGATTAGATTCTCGCGGGAGCAACACCAGCTCGATGTCCGGGTCGACTTTCCGCGCGGCAGCACCTTTGCCGGCCCGGCGTGCGGCCGTCCCGGTGCTAAGGTCTACGACACCGAGCAGAAGACCTGGCGGCACCTGAACTCCTTCCAGTACCGGACCTATGTGCACGCCCGCGTGCCCCGGGGTCGAGTGCCCCGGCGGCTGCCCCGTGCGGCAGGTCCAGGTACCGTGGGCCAGACCCCGCAGCAAGTTTACCCTGTACTTCGAGGGTCTGATCATGGTCCTGGCCCAGGACATGCCGGTGAAGGCCATTGCCGAACTGGTGGGCGAGCACGACACCAGGCTCTGACGGATTCTCGACCACTACGTGGAATCGGAGTTCGACCGTACCTCTTTTTTTACAAAGGCGGAAAGCCGCCTACCGCAAGGCTTTCCGCCCCCGGTGAAAAGCGGGGTATGTATCTAGTCCTTGGCCTTGCGCCGCCTGTTAGCAACGGTGATAAAATCCCCCTAAGCAACGGTTAAGAATTCCCCAGAATCACCGAAGAAAATTCCCCACCCCGGCGAATCAGCTGAGGGATCTCCATTTCCAGATCTTACAGTAACTGTAACTTCAACTAGCAAGATACCGTTTAGGGGTGCAACGCTGCGAAAATGGCAGGAAAAATGAGGACACGCCTCGAAATTTCTTGTACGCACCAAGAAAAGGAGGCGTGCCCCTTATGAGGTTTGAAACTTTGGTTGATTTCTTTGTAGCACAAATTCCCGCAGTACGCAAGTCCCAATTGAAAACGCTGGCTGCTTTGGTGTTGGCCTTTTTGAAGGCCGCCAACGTCAGCATCGCCGCCATCGGCCGCGCCATAGAAAGCCTGGCCAAGCCCAAACACAGCATCAAACGGGTGGACCGCTTCTTGGGCAACCCCCGGCTCCACTTAAGCGCCTTCGCCGAGGGGTTGGTACGCATGATATGCGCCCAGCTGGCCAATGAGAGATTACTGCTGGCGCTGGATTGGACCGAGCTGCACGACGGCTGCCACCACACGCTGGTGCTGGCATTAATAGCCGGCGGGCGGGCCGTTCCGGTTTTGTGGCGTACGGTGCCCAAGCATACTGACGAGACAACGCGGACCCAAGTAGAGCTGAGCATGTTGGAGGAGTTCGCCAAACTGAAGCCCTCCTCTTGCCAGGCCATTATTGTAGCCGACCGGGGATTCGAGAAGATTGAGTTGTTCAAGAAAGCGCGCCGCCTGGGCCTCAATTTCATCGTGCGTCTCAAGCAGAAGGCCTATGTCTTTTGCCACCACTATAACGGCAGCCTGGCTGACCTGCCGGTAGCGGGATTGCGGGACTGGGGTCGGGTCCTTTATACCGCCTGCCACCAGTACCCTATCCGCCTGGTTACCCTCTATGAGGCCGGGCAGAGGGAACCGTGGCTTTTGGCCACCAACGCCCACGACGATGCCCGCCTGGTGGCCCTCTACTACGCCCGGCGCATGGAAATTGAAGAGTGCTTCCGAGATCTCAAGCAGATGCGCAACGGCCTGTGCCTGCGGGGTGTCAACTTGCACTCGCCGGAGCGTTACGACCGGCTCTTTCTGGTCATCGCCTTCGCCTACTTTTTCATGGTCCTGGCCGGGCAATGGGGCGAGGAACAGGGCTTGCACCGGGGGCTCATGGCCAACACCGAGCGGCGGCGGACGTTAGGCCTGTGGCGTGTGGGACGCTGGATCCTGAACAATGGCCATCGTTTCCCGCTTCGCCCCGAAATCCTGGTGGCCAAGGTCCGGTCTGTTATTCAGACTGCCACACAAATCAAACTCCAGTTCAAGGCAGCACTAGCTTCCAGTAGTTAGAAGTGGGGATACCTCAGACCAGACCCGATGAAAAGGGAACTGAAAGATATGGGCGCCGGGCTGGAGTCCGCCCTCCGGTTGAGGTTGCACCACCAGACCCGATGAAAAGGGAACTGAAAGCCTTCTGTTTGTGGGTTGGCGGGACGGGCGGGACTCGTTGCACCACCAGACCCGATGAAAAGGGAACTGAAAGTACCCGAGCTTCTGCGGGAAATCGATCCCGACCTGGTTGCACCACCAGACCCGATGAAAAGGGAACTGAAAGTCCCGCGTGGGCTAAGCGGCTCGCCCAGGCGGGTAAGTTGCACCACCAGACCCGATGAAAAGGGAACTGAAAGAGTTGTTTAACCTGCCAGTATTTTCAACTAGTCCCGGTTGCACCACCAGACCCGATGAAAAGGGAACTGAAAGGTCAGAACCCGCTGTGGGACGGCTGGCTGGTTCTTTGTTGCACCACCAGACCCGATGAAAAGGGAACTGAAAGCCGGTCAATCTTTTGTAACTGCCAGCACGTCCGGCAGTTGCACCACCAGACCCGATGAAAAGGGAACTGAAAGCGCTGGGCCCCGGTGCTGGGCGAGGCCCGCTGGCGGCAGTTGCACCACCAGACCCGATGAAAAGGGAACTGAAAGTGGAGTACAAAAAATTGAAGCTGGGAGGTATCGCGAAGGTTGCACCACCAGACCCGATGAAAAGGGAACTGAAAGCAACATGGCATAGCACGCGCCGGGCGTGGGCTCACGGTTGCACCACCAGACCCGATGAAAAGGGAACTGAAAGAAGCCCAGGGACTTCACGCCCGCGGAGGAGCGCAAGGTTGCACCACCAGACCCGATGAAAAGGGAACTGAAAGGATCCGACGGTTTCGGCATGATCCTCCACATGGTTGTTGCACCACCAGACCCGATGAAAAGGGAACTGAAAGATGGACGCCCGCGGGGTACACGTTCAGGCTGCCGCGCTGTTGCACCACCAGACCCGATGAAAAGGGAACTGAAAGTACCTTTAACTGGAACCAGTGAGCCGTTTTTCAATCGTTGCACCACCAGACCCGATGAAAAGGGAACTGAAAGAGCTGGCGCGCGCGGCGGAGGATCTATTTGACGGCAGTTGCACCACCAGACCCGACGAAAAGGGAACTGAAAGCAGAAACCGGCACCGCGTGGCTATTCCGTTGGCGCAGTTGCACCACCAGACCCGACGAAAAGGGAACTGAAAGAGCGCAACTGCCCGCGGCCCTGACAGCCGGGGGCAACGTTGCACCACCAGACCCGACGAAAAGGGAACTGAAAGGGAACCTATTTCGATCGCACTTCAAATTTTGAAGCCGTTGCACCACCAGACCCGACGAAAAGGGAACTGAAAGAGCAGCACATCGACATTACCAACGCGGTGTTGAGGGTTGCACCACCAGACCCGACGAAAAGGGGACTGAAAGTACTATGCAAATAGCCAAGCAAACCAGCCTGAGCGAGTTGCACCACCAGACCCGACGAAAAGGGAACTGAAAGCATGAGTGAGCGATTCGGTGATGCTGGCCGCCGCAGTTGCACCACCAGACCCGACGAAAAGGGAACTGAAAGGCCAGTTCTGGGCGGTAATCGTCCCCTCGCTGCCGCCGTTGCACCACCAGACCCGACGAAAAGGGAACTGAAAGCACTCCAGACCTCTTTTACATCTCCTTCGTCATGGAGGTTGCACCACCAGACCCGACGAAAAGGGAACTGAAAGTTCGCTCTATGCGGTTTGCGGCCTGCAATTGAGACGTTGCACCACCAGACCCGACGAAAAGGGAACTGAAAGTCGCCAAGCTCCGCATCGAACCGTTGTTGCGAATCAAGTTGCACCACCAGACCCGATGAAAAGGGAACTGAAAGACTGTGGGGGCCGCCGGGTACCGGAAAGACCTCTAATGTTGCACCACCAGACCCGATGAAAAGGGAACTGAAAGGGACCTTGCTGAGCGCAATCAGGGCCGCTCTGGCCTGTTGCACCACCAGACCCAACCGCGACAATGGGACTGAAAGCGAGTACATAATGTTCCAGCTCTATCTCCCCGCGGCGTGAGGGAACAAATGTTCCTTATTGACAACGGGTGTGGCGGGGGGGTACAATTACAGCAGATGTGATTCCGCCGCCCCCAGGGGCGGCGCAGCCACCGGACGGTTTAGAGCCGGCCGGAAGTGTAAGACATCCCGAGACAGGGATAGTCTGCCTTCCGGCCGGCTCTTTTCTTTCGGCGGCGGAAGAAAGGGGGGGATCGGGGTGCCGTCGGCGAGCCCGCCCCAGCGCCACCGCCGGGCCCCCGGCGGTCCCCGCCGCGCCCCGATCCAACGACGCGGCCGCCCAGAACACGACGGCCCGCAACCCCCGCTAACAAGGACTGAAGAAGTCACCG
>Ga0080004_1106452_pt1 | contig 10543 bp, 12 predicted proteins | sample WasSprMetagenome_FD_69207 | JGI IMG/M metagenome (GOLD analysis project Ga0080004, IMG submission 69207) | Sulfidic aquatic microbial communities from Washburn Spring, Yellowstone National Park, USA - WS (SPADES assembly) (version 2) | ecosystem: Environmental > Aquatic > Thermal springs > Hot...
ACGGGCTAGCCAGTGGCAGGGGTTTACACTCCATACATAAGCAAGACAATTGCCACTAGAGTAGCCCAGTACACCCTCTTTCCCACAGAGTTCGGCAAGAGGCTTGCCAAGGAGCTGATTTACGCAAAGATTGTGAATCAGGCAGAGGTTGTGCGCTACTTAGCTAAAAACTATAGAGATGCCTCACTCAGGGAAGAGGCTTACAGAGTAGACTCTGTAGCTACAGAAATTAGAAGCCTGGCAAACTTCGATGCCGATACCCTTAGAAATTTGGAGGCGAGGGCTGCGAAAATATACTGGCAGGCCATTGCGTACACCCTGCCAAAGGAGCTCGGCTTTACAGGGAGAGACCACGACTCTAAGGACCCCTTCAACATGGCTCTCAACTACGGCTACGCAATACTCTACACCACTTGTGAAAAGGCTTTGCTACTAGCTGGACTAGACCCCTATCTAGGGGTGTTCCACACCCCGAAGAGCGGCAAGCCCTCTCTAACCCTAGACTTTGTAGAGATGTTTAGGGCTGTGGCTATCGACAAGCCCTTGGCTATAAACGCTAAGAGGATTAGATTTGAGGTTTCTGAAAATAGGCTTGACTATGAGACTAGGAAGGAGGTGGCGAGAATTGTGCTGGAGAACATGAGTTCGAGCTACTTCTATGCCAAGGCCAATAAGAGGCTTGAGCTTGGTGAGATCATTAAGAGAGAGTCCTGGGATTTGGCGATGTGCATTAGGGAGGCTAAGGAGTACAGGGGGTTCAGGGCGTCACTATGACAACATATGTTTTAGTTGCTTACGACATTTCTGATAATTGGAGGAGGTTTGAGGCTGCTGAGAGGCTAAAGGGGATGGGTTTTGTCAGGCTTCAGAGGAGCCTCTACATAGCTAGGGGAGGCGCTGCTCTGGCTAAAGATGCTTACAGAGCGCTTATGCGAGTAATAGATAGGTCTAGAGATAGCGTGTTTGTTGCTGTTGTACCTGGTGAGAGCTTTGAAAAGGCTCTTACCCACGGCTTGCATAGCAGCGTAGGTGAAGAGAAATCAAGGGTTCTCTAATACCAATAACCCTCGTCAAGGAGTTTGCCTACTGCCCAAGAATAGCCTACTTCAAGTTGTTCAGCATTCACGAGCCCGTCACGGAGTCAATGAGGTATGCAAAGGTTGTTACACCTTCAGAGCTTAGGCTTGCTGAAGTTGCTAAGCAGTTCATTAGCGATGAGTTTACCCTGGTACTGGAGGCACTTGTAGAGTCTAAGAGCCTTGGGCTCTGCGGCAAGGTAGACGCAGTTGCTATAACAAGCTCTGAGGCTGTGCCCATAGAGATTAAGCTTGAGACCTCACCCGAGAAGGTCAAGAAGCTCGCCACGCACCACCTGGTCCAGGTGATTGCCTATGCTATTGCAGTTGAAGAGACTTTTAAAAAGCCTGTGTGGAGAGCTCTCATAGTGTCTTCAGAGGGTGGTGCGGCGTTTGAGATTAGGGTAGGGCCTGTGCTTAGAGAGCATGTGTATAGGCTTGTTAAAGAGCTGTGGAGAGTTGTTGAAGAAGAGAGGCTCCCCAGACCAACACCTAGTGTGCGGAAGTGCTCAGCGTGTTTCTATAAAAAGTTTTGCTCTAGGTTATAAGCATTCTCCCAGCATCTGTTAAGCAGTAAACAGCTCTCTTACCACTTCTAAAGCACTCTACAAGCCCACCTCTGCCAAGCTCTACAAGCCTTCTCCTAGCGCTCTCAACAGGTATAGAATTCTTTTCAGCAACTTCTCTAGCAGTTAAGCAGCCTGCATTAAGAGCTTCCAAGAGCCTGAGGTCCCTCAAGCTCTTTACCCAGAGCCTCGGCTTTCCACAGAACTCCCTCAGCCTACCCATGTGGTAAACAGCTAGAGGCTCAAGCTCAAAGCCACCAAGCTTCACACCTTCTACTGCAAGCTTCAAAGGCTCTAGAGTTGACAGCACTACATATGTTAGGATAGTGGCAAGAGCTGTGTATGGCGATTGAGCTTCTGACAAGACAACCCTAACTCTCTCAAAGCTCTTGGCGTATGCAGAAGCTGTTGCAACAGCTTTAGCAATATCGCTACACTCAATAGCAACACCATTTTCAATAGGCTCTGCTGCGGGGCCGTGGGTAAAGACTAGGGCTAGAGACTCCTCGTCTACACCAACAGCTTTAACAACATCGCCTAGCCTCCTTGAGTAAGGCGCTATGACAAGCCTCTTCAGCTAGCACCACCTTCGCCAGCACCCTCAGCCCGCTTTGGCTGTAGGACTCTGTACCTGTAGAACCCGAAGCCAATGCCCCTAGACTTCCCAACACCAACAAGGGCTCCAAACCTCAGCAAGTCTACAAAATCCCTCAAATTCTCAAGCCCAGTGACGCCGAAGAGCGCTCTTCCCATGAAAGCCTTTGCAGCTCTACCCCTACCAATGTTTACAGCCACAACCCTTGTGCTATTGCTAATGAGCTCAACATTTCTTGAGAGAACCCTAGCCCTCTTCTTAGCGAGCCTCGGGTCAAGGTTGAGAAGGTTAGTAGCCAGCTTGAGGAGGTTAAACACTACTCTCTGCGGCGATGGGTAGAGGACTCTCCACCCCCTGAAGGAGAGTATCGTTGGATAGAAAAACACCTCGACAACAGCCCTGGAGCTCACATCAACAAACCTAACAAAATCCTCACACCTACTACCAGAAAACTCACTAACAAGCTCATAATCAACACTCTGAATAGAAAAAGGATCAGCATCACCACTACTCAAAGCACTAAGAAGAGAAGCTGGAGTATCTCTACAAAAAGATGTGAGCCTAAACAAAACCCTAGAGCCAGCATCAAGAACAGCGCTGTTAACACCACTATTAGTGCCCGAGACACCACTCAACACAACCCTCAAACCACTTGAAGAGACAAGCTGAAGAGGAGACAAAGAAAAGCCACAGCCAACCTCCTCCACACTCATCAAAGACTTGGCAACAGAAGCCAAAAAAGTACCAGACCAAGCAACAAGAGGAACACTCCTCCTAACAACAGCAGAAACCCTAAAAACATGTAGAGGCATAGCCCGGTCATTACCCCCTCCTATTCTGTGAAGCTATTCTTCCATCACAGAAGTTTATCAGTCCCGTAACAGCCTCTATAAGTGTTATTACTTCAGATGAGTTTGATAAAACAACCTTTAGCACATTATATGAATCAAACGGTATTAACCCAATCACTCCTCTTGTAGCTACTTGCTTAAGATAATTAGCTACATCCTCTATACCCTGCTCCTCAAGGTACTTGCTAAGCTCTATCAAATCATTGTGGCACTTCTCGTATACCTTCCTAGCATACCTCTTACTAGGATGCACACTAAGAATTCTCTCTGATGATGCAATAGCATAGTTATGGAGAAGCACTGGAAACATTACTAAAGCTACATATGCAAGCACTTTCCTAAATGTGTAATCATATATCTGTGAAGGTCCCAAGATAATTGCGGTGACAATGTCTTCGAAACGTATGTCCTTGGGTATGTATCCAAGTTCCGGGCCCATGTAATATAAGAACCAGGCAGACTCCACATCATGATTCTTGAAGCTTGTGCATATCCCTTTCTCAAAACAAGGCTTTTGAAGCTCCTCACAAATCTTAGCTATATCATGAAGCAGTGCGGCTATGGTCACAAACTTTCTCACCACCTCTACATCAACTCCAAGCACCTTTGAAGCTTTTACAAATAGGGTTTTCGCATTATCACACCTTATGCTAGCATCCTTAGCACCGGTAACACACTTTGCAACCTCAATTGAATGCTTCACGAACTCCTCCTTAGAATTCTCATCCTTATAGGCATAGCAATACATAATCCCACCCCTACACTAAGGCTGTTACACCTTCGCCAGGTCTATAACATTCACTCCTTAGAATAAACGTTAATCTCATATCGTTCTTTGCAAGGCTCTTAACTAATTTAAAGTAGCTTAAACCTCTTCTCCACTCCTCTTCAACAACCTGTCTAAGCAACTCTCTATACTTATCATCCCTAGTTATATCCTTAACATCCACAATCCTTCCATCATCATCAATAGAGTACGCTACAGCTGTAGCTATACACCCCTTCTTGTATAATTTAATAACTCTTTCTAGATCTAGACTCAAGCTACTCATGTAAAGCTTATCAATGGTGAATCTACTTAACATACTCAGGTCATTGACTACTGTTACCTCTGTAAGTATGGAACGTGTTAATGCGCCTCCAATTTCTTGTAGCTTAGACTCTATGAGTTGTGGAGATACATATAGGGGGTATGCAAGTTTGTACAAAACGTTTTCTAAATCACTATCAGTTCTTGGTTTAGTCCATGTATCGACAAGTTTCTGGTAACCTACATGACCTCTGTAGTCAAATGGTAATCTCCAACAAATGCTACTATTTTTATTGATAAACGATATCACTTCCTGGGATGCGAACTCCTTAACTATATAGATTCGTGCTTCTTCACACTCCATGTAGCGACATACTCTACCATTACGCTGAACTAAGGAAGGTATCCTAGTACCATCAGTTATCAGTATATCAAAACTTACATCAATACCTGCTTCAGCAACACTAGTAGCAACAAGCACCTTAGCTTTACGAAGCTTTTTCAAGTTTTCAGCTCTATCACCTCTAGTCATAAGACCATTAAGCATTACAACATCTTCTTCTCCAAGCTTAGATGCTAAGTTCTTGAACCTGTTGAAAGCGTTCTTCACCGTATCGCAACCAATGAATACTCTGTAACTTGATGAGGCATCTATAGCTATCCTCATTGCTTCTTCCTCACTCCTAAGCTCAGTACGCCAAGAAATACTTGTCACAGTATCGATGAACCCCTTATCCTCTATAATAACTCTATTACCGCTCTTCTCACTTCTAGTCCCTAGCATCACAATAGTAATTGCGTTACCAACTCTTTGCGCAACCTCATCAATAAGTTTTGTTGGGAGGGTAGCTGAAGCGAGAACTGTGGGGGTCCTCATAGCCTTTAAGAGATTTAATGAGTGAAGAAACAATGTGAACATCTTTGACTCTTCATCACTTTCCTCAACAATCATGTGAGCCTCGTCAAAGTACACGAGACTTGTGTATATTCTAAGTCTTGGAATTGCATAGTGCTTCTTACTACTAAAGATCTCGGTTACAGGGACCCTAAACAAGTTATAGAAGAATGAATCTGCTGTTGAAACAACGTACTTAGCATCAAATAGAGGAGCTTTTCTAGCACCTTCCCACTCTAGCTCTTCACCCATCTGATACGCAACATCATTAATTGTTAGACCTAATGATCTAATCACATTAGCAAGCTCATAACTAACTGTACTGTCTCCACATGCAACTCTAATACTATTGGCTGTAGACTCATCAAGGAATTCTATGAGGCTACCGAGCAACTTGCACAAGTAGAAGTCTCTCACAATACTTCTAAGTGGAAACACATGAATAGCCCTATAACATATTCCAGCATCTGAGCAAGCCTTGTATAGCAAAGGTCCGGCAACCGTTTTGCCGTAGCCTGTCGGAGCATTCAAAATGAGAACAGAGAATCCTTTGTTTTGAATATCGTTCCTGAGCGCGTTTATAGCTTCCTCAATAACTTTCCTCACGTCGGTGACACACCTCTAGATATTGATGCTAAATAGAGACATTCTCAATTCATTCCATTCTTTTTTCGCTTTCAAAGCCTTGAAGCACGCACTGATATCATCATTGATCTTACCGTCCTCATGAACAACGGATCTTAGAACCCTATACAAAGCTTCTGCATCCCCGAGCTCTGCATATATCATTATAGCTCTAGATAATTCCTCTAAGAACCTCCTAAACTGCTTACAACCATCAACACCTTTCTGCTTCTCCGCACTTGGATAAAGCCGCATTAAGCTGTAGACAGAATCTGAAATCCTTAATCTATGTAGAGCTCTAGCAAGTGTAGTTAAGTCGACAAAGTCTACACCTATAATACGAACCTTTTGAACCCCAGACTCTTTTGCAAGCCTAATGAAGTGTAGTGAAAATGGCTGAAGATAATTCAACATACTACCAACAATGTGTGCAATTACAGAAGCTACCCCCATGCAAGACGCCAATTTACTACCCTCACCATCATGAACAGCTCGCAGAACTATTGTTGCATCACCCTGCAATTGCTTAAAGTTTATTAGTTGCGGCTCAGGAACGTCTAGAAATACAAAACCATACTCATACTCATATTTACGTCCATAGCCTTTCTTAATTATATCCCTATATACATAGGTTATGTAAACACCTATCACAGCCAATCTAGCCACATCTGTTGAGATGCCGTAAACCCTACGCCTAGCAAACGCTTCTCCATCATATCTATATGGTATGAATACCTTCACAAATTCTCCAAACTCTGGAGCAAAGTACCAATCTAAACCAGTAACTAATGGTGCTGCAGATCCTTGAGCAATATCACAAATACGTTGCACAGTATCATTTAATGGTATAGGTATCAACTCCTTTACTTCATCTTCAATCCTCTTTACTCTCTCATCCCGTAATAACAACTGTGCTTCACTACATACTACCCCATAGCTTCCTCTGATTATCCTCGGATCAATGAAGCCTCTGTAAATGTTTATGGAGGAGAAGTATGTTAATGCAGCATTTGCGAACCACACAACAGTGTATTCCTTAAACTCGTTTATGTGATCAACATCTATCACTCTTGTAAAAGCTTGTGTGCGTCTTCTTGAAGATGAGGAGGCTCTTCTCGAGATGATTATCACCTTAGAACAGTTTTTGGAATAACTACCTCTTGATCATTAATTCGAAGAACGGTAGCATTATCTAGAACTCTACAAACCATTTTACCTACTTCTAAAGGTACGTAAAACTCTTGAACTTGTGGCCTTATGCTTTGGCAAAAGTTATCACGATGAAGTATCGGCATGCTATAGACTTTTGCAGGATAACACTCAGCTAGATGTCTAGGTACATAGAATGTTATTTCTACTTTAATTGCTGAATCATCAACATGCTTATCCACTTCATCTATTAGTACCTCCTCAACACTTACTAACCCTTCCTTCTTGCCTATCCTAGTAATACCATAAACATATTGAAGTATGTCCCTATTTTTAGAGATGTAGAGAATGTATAGAGAGTTGTTGAGGTAAGTTACATAACCTGTTGCTAGTATGCCCCAACGCAACTTTTCATCATTCCCCCTATCTGTAGGTACCCATCTCACAGTTTTTTGATACACTGTGTTGTACATTCTCTCAATGGTTCTAGTAATTGTGTAGCTTTCTGCACCAGCAGTGGCGTACACTATGTAATCTAGGAGTTTTATTGCGGAGGAGCAACCTTGTTCAAGTTCTTCGGGAGAGTTACGTAGGAGTGGATAAGCAAGTGCACCAAGAGCTGTTGTTTGTGGTGGCAATGGGTATACGGGACTTGATAGATATGTTAAGGGTACAGCTATTGAGATGGGCGAAAAAGTTTGGATTTTAGTCAACGCTAGGTACGCTTTGGGCATACGCTAGGACCTTGCAGAGGATTTTAGCAGTTCTCTACAATCAGCAAACTTCATGTTATTCTTCTTCTCATTTATATAACTATTAACCTTCTTCAGAACATGCTCTATTAGCTGAGATACGGTATCTGCACCCTCATCTGTAACGGCGTTGCTTCCCGATATAATCTTTTTTATTGTCTCCTTATCCACAATGCCTTCTTTATCCATGTAAACTATGTGTATATGCTGGTTGAAGTTATTGAGGGCGTTTACATAGTCTACGGCTCTCTTAACTGTTGTAATTATGTAGTTTACACCATTTCTATACACTCTAGGCGGAGATACCACGAATGGTAGCGGTTCTGAAATAGCTACTACAGCACCTAGGGTCTCCAATATTGGTAAATACCTGGATTTCTTTGCACCAAAGGTTAGGCCCTCTATAAGTACTTCAAGAGCTTTAAACGCCATAGCAACTCTATCCTCATAGTCAGATACATAGCTACCATCCTTTAGCCTGCCAATCCTATCAACATCTATTGTTACACCAAGCATGTATACAGCTGTCCCACTCTCAATTGTAAATGGTGCGTGCTCTGGTCGACCTTCTTCATAACTGTATCTTACGTGGAACTGGGGCTCAATCTTCGGCACGGCACTTTCTGTATCTGGAACCATGTAACTAAATGATACAGGAGATGTCTTTCTTTCAGGAGCTCCTGTTGGTTGCATGTAGCCAGTTATATCCTCAACAATACACTCACAAATCCTTTTATTGTGCTCTATACCCTTAATCTCCTTTTCCCCTGATTCCGCTCTACCAACAGATCTCTTTGTGAATCCGCCCCTCACCTCATAATTTGAACACTCTTCACATAGCCTAGGATTCGTCGGGTTTTTCAGCTTCTCTAACTCTACTAATGCTTTTATGTAGCCATAGTTTATGCTTTGACCTGAAACGGCAGGTGCATAGAGGATTCTATACCCAATAATTTTTTGTCCTTCACTACCCTTGTGTAGCTGCCTGTATACTGGCACAAATCTATGCTTAGTGTATGCACCCATTGGCTCAACCATGTTTAGAGCTTCTACTTCAACACGAAACCTAAACCCAATAGATACGAACACCATGCATCTTCACCTAGAGCTTTGTGGTTGTGGTGCGGGAACCTTTGAGCCGAAGACAGTTGGGTACTTATTCCTTAAATTAAGCCCCCTTGATAGAGCCTCAACAGCAATCCTCTTAGCGATTCTAGGACTTGCCTTACTCATGAATGCAGATATCATCTTTTCGTTCACCTCAAATGCTCCTAAAACATCCTTTATAGCATTACACCGTTCCTTTTCTTCCTCCTTTTTTTCCTTACTTTCCTGACACCTCCTCAAATCAGGTACTATATAGCGTAAAGCCTCGTAGATAGCAAGATACACTGTCTCAACATCACTAGCTCTTGCCAATCGGTCAATTGGTCCATAAACACCATCTGCTACCAGTATCGAAAGTATCTTTACCACCTCTTCAGCCTCATCAATATCATGTTTAAACTTATTCAAAATTTCTGTTGCCAACGCGTCCACCGCCGTAAGGTATATGGTGAAATAGCTTATAAGTCCTTCACAAAATGCAAAAATGAAACTATAAAGTGAACTTTTCATACATAGTTTCATTTTAAATTCATTAAGTTGTACTGTAATGTACCAGAGAAATACTAAAGTTTAAAAGCAACTATAGACAATAGGATATAGCAGTTAAATGTGTGGTGAAGACCCTATGAGCTATAGCGGTGCAGCCTTAATTACATTATTGGGATTTGATGTGACACACGCTGTTATAGCGTTCTCCACCTTTAATCCTCAGAAAGTTGTCTGTATCCTAGCCTCTGTTGGTGGTGTTGTAGATGTGAGAACCGAAATAGCATTCTCCTCATTCTTTAACGTTGCAAAGCTTAAAAATGTAAATGTTGATATCTCTAAGCTCATTATTGAAGTATTAGATATTGTGGCCGCCATTAACAATATTTATACACTAATCAAGGACTTAATTAGTAGATATCAGCAAGTGATTGTAGATGCTGGTGGAGGTCTAAGACTCTTAGTGATAGAGATGGTAATGGCGTTACTTAAACTTAGACTTGAAGAAAGACGAAAGGTTAAGGCAATAGTCTTTATTGAGGGAAGAAATGAGTATAGAGAGCTACCAGATATGACGTCGCTTATATGGGAAGAGACTAAACTAGTCACATTATCAAATAAGGCAAAGATATTATTAGCACACATGGATCTACAACGAGACTACAAGCTATCAGAACTGCAAGAAATACTAGAAAAAGCATTGAACCAAAGCATATCAAGAACATCAATATATAGAATAGTGAAGGAACTTGAAGAAGCTGGATTAGTAACCAAAATAAAGAGAGGCAAATATAAGAAAGTGATATAATTATTACAAAAACACAATCATTTAAATACAAAATCAACTCTAAACAATGCAAACTAAGTAATCTCATTCGCTACAGTTTTAGTGATCATATTCATCTCTTTCTTTAATTTAACTTCTATTCTAATTCATTAAAATACTCAAGACTCGTTAGCTTTTGCATGAAATCAAAATACATGTTTTAAGTTAACACTTTCTCATTAGAATGGAAATGCGCTTGTTACGCAATGTTCCATAAACACTTTTAAATAAGCATGGATAGCTCTTAAACAGTACAAAGATTGAAAACTCCCATAAGGGAGTAGAAGGTCGAAAGCGTCGAATATAGCTCTCTACACAGCGCTTGAGGGGAGAAACGAGCTTGTAAACATAGACATAGCGAGTATAAAGAAGAAGCTAGCGGCAAGCAGAGTGCTTAGCGATCTTCACAAAGCGGTTCTAAAGATAGTTGAGGAGAAGGGGGTGGCAACACCAAGCGAAGTACTGGACAAACTAAGAGAAAGAGGAATAACAATAACAAAACAACACCTAGCAAAAATCCTAACAAAACTCGCAAACCTAGGACTCATAGAAAAAATAGAAAGAGGAAAATACAGATACAAACCAA
>Ga0080004_1100646_pt1 | contig 10542 bp, 19 predicted proteins | sample WasSprMetagenome_FD_69207 | JGI IMG/M metagenome (GOLD analysis project Ga0080004, IMG submission 69207) | Sulfidic aquatic microbial communities from Washburn Spring, Yellowstone National Park, USA - WS (SPADES assembly) (version 2) | ecosystem: Environmental > Aquatic > Thermal springs > Hot...
AGAGTATATTACTAACGTGCCAGAAACATGCGTATTCTTACTAGTTTTAATACCTATGATACAAGAAGGAAACAATGGTTTAAACATTTCAGTAAGATATGCATCACCATCATAATAACAAAAGAATTCACCAGCAAAATGAAGCTTTAAAACATCATTAGCAGAACTTAATGCATTGTATGAAGTTTCAATTTTAGAACCACCTGTCTCTGGATCATAAGCTTTAACACATAAATATACATAAGCTGATGGAACAGGATCCGATTTAGCGCGAAATTCAACTAGCATTGGAATCTCATTAGCTTTAGCATAGTAAAGCGGAGTGAAAGTATTAGCTACAAAATCAGCATCAACAGGTATGACTGTCTTCTTAACTGCTGACGGCGGAGAATAACTCAACAAACATCACCCCCACATCACGTATCAACCCCAAAGCTCAACAAAAATTAACATCACCTTGCACATATATCACCTGGACATTTACTTATTTTCCAAAGCCACTTAAGAAACCTACACCATAAATTAGGCTCAGCTTTAGACACAAACGGCCCATCATCCATAACACCTTTAGCAACAGCTGAGTCTCTATCCCAAACAAGATAATACTTAACATCGTAAGGAGCCTCACCTATAGCATTATTGTAAGCTTTAATACAAGCATCAAAACATTCCTGCCATGTCTTGCCATTTAACGCCGATATGCCAAACGTGTGATGACTGTCAAAAAAGTAATGCGCTCTTGAATTTGGATAAACACCAACAACAAAATAATACGTCCTAGTATAACCGAAAAAGCCTTTCATACCTTTACTAATCCACCAGTCAGCACTCTGCCCAAAGACACAGCTGAGAAAACTACCCCACTTACCAGCAACAAGCTTAGCATCCTCTTCATAACCCTTAACAAGCAAATACTCATAGTTTTGACCAGTAAACACATTTGCATTACCATGACCAGTCCCAGATATAAAAACAGCATTTGGATCACTTAAAGCTTGCTTAAACTGAGCTTTTCTGGCTGATTCTTTGTATAGATCAACAAATGGGATGCCAAGCTGCTTAGCTGTTTCAATAACATATTTAGCCTCATAATATTGTCCATAATGAGTTGCAGTCTCAAAATCAGGTCTAACAACTACAACGCTTCTTTTCAATTTTCCTCAACTCCTCATTTATATCCCTACCCCAAATCTCAATATTCTCCAAGCCAATCTGACTCTCATGTTCCATCTCATACAATATGTCGTCAGGAGACAAAACAACAGTAACAGGATTACCTACCTTATCAACAGTCACAGCAACAACTTTCCATTCCTCTCCACTCAACTTAGCTACACTCATGACCTTCTTAAAATTCTCTATAGCCCTAGCCTTCTTTTGCTTAAACTCCGCTGACATGCTTACCTACCACCAGTAAAACCCATCCAACTGTAACTAAAGCTCCACCGACAATATAGTTGCCTTGATTTATTAAGCCTACACCAGTGGTAATTAAAGCTATGGCTACAGTATCAACAACACCTAAACCTAACTTTTTACCAAAGCTAACCAATCCAGCTCAACTCCAAATTTTTGTTGTAAATACTACAGTAAAATCGAGCTTATAAATCTTTCGCTTACACTAAAAAATTAGTGTAAATGCTACACTCCAGTTGATAGAAAGTCTTAAATACTCAACAACAGCTAAAACTTGTGGATTGATTACTCTATAGCGGTGATATTTATGAGCAAACTAAATGAAATTAAAGTGCCTAACAGCATAGTAAACACATACTGCCCCTTAACACAATACTTATGCCAACGCAACTGCATGCTATACGATAAGCAAGCAAGCGAATGCAAACTAGCAATAACAGCATACCGCTTAAGCGAAATAAGCTTAACTTTAGTTAGGCTTGTAAACATCCTGGAAAGAATGGAAAATCCATTCAGATAAAAGGTGATAAAAATGGATGAATTAGTAGAAGTGGTTCAAGAAAGCATTGAAAGAGTAGTGAGGAAAGTGTTAGAGGAAATGAATGTGGTTTTTCGAGAGCGTGAACTACCACTTCATTTAGCTGTAGTTAAACCAACTACTGTAACTTAATTTTTAAGGAGGTGATAGATGTGGTTAAAGAGGAATGGATGGATGAAGTCCCAACACTTGTTAAAGTTGTTCCAGGCAAAAACAAGTTTACAATAACAGGCAAAATAAGCGTAGGCACAAACAAATGGGGCAGAAAAGTATTAGTTATTCCAACCGATCAAGGCACATTAATGACAGGCAGTTTTGCAATAATGAGAGCAATTAAAGAGTTTGCAACTGCAAATGACAGTTATGAAGGCGCTAAACTCTCATTTGAAGTTGTAGGTGAAGGAAGAGACAGGCGATACATAAATGTCAAAGTCAGCAAGAAATGAAGAAAAGCTTAGGCAAATACTTAGACGGCTTGAGCGTATAGAAAGCATGATAAGAATAACAAAGCAGCTGCTGCGTCAAATATGCGAATCAACATCTTAAACCCCCCTTTTTTTTTATTTTTGTTATGCAGCTTTAGCAGCTGTGATAAATATGAGTAAAATAAAAGTTAAAGGCATGAAAGGCTTACAAAAGAAAAGCTTAGTTGTAAGCCTTGTAACCCCAACAGGTAAAAGACGTGACATAGTTATAGCTGAAGTGGATCAGCTTAAATTTGATAAACGTAAGAAAGGCAATAAAAAGTATGTAACGCTATGTCGAATAGGAAACATGCCTTACATAGCTGTAACACAACATGTTGTAACAGGACGCTACAGCATAGTGTTTCAAGGCGGCGGTCACTACTATTGGCTACCACTAGATGATTACGATCGCTTGCGTTTAATCGATACTATATTATATATATTATATCATGATATCATGATATCTAGAACATTAAATTTCACACCTGAAACAGAAAGCAGGCTTTTAAAACTTAAACGTAAAGTCGCAGCTGCTAAAGCTGCATATAAAAAACATTTAGCAAAGGTGAAGCAATATGGTGTTAAAGTTTAAAATTTGGAAGTTAACTAAAGTTAAGCGGAAACATGAATATCTTGTCTTACGTGACAAAGAAGGTAAAATACGCAGATGGGCAGGTTCAGAAGCTGAAAAACAACAACTGCGACGATGGTACAAACGTTACCAATTCCAGCAAAACTTAGAGGATCAAATAGCAGATAAAGAATTGAAAGCACGCATATTACAAGCTAAAGAGGCAGCTAGAAAAATGGGCTTTACGCATCAACTGTCATTTTACGGTATGACAAATAATGAAAATGGCGTAAAAGAATATAGACGTTACGAAGTGTTTTCACAACAGGAATGGAATAAGCAAACTGTAACAGAAGTTTACAGTTGGTTTTATCAGCATATTCCGAAAGCTGAAGCAGGTGTATTTCTGTATCATAATGGGAGAGTGTTACCAATATGCCTTTTACAGAAGAAGAAAGAGAAAGCTTAAGAGCAGCTGGTTTTAGCGATAGGCAGATAGCTATTATGGAAGACTATAATCTTGAGTTTCCGCTAGGTTTAAGTGAGGAGGAAATGAAAACATGGTGGGATTACTATGCAACAATTAGTCCAACTTAAGCAAGGCTTTTTAATCTGTGGCTATACAGCTAAAGATCAGCTGCTAATTGATTTAGATAACTGCAGCGTAATTAAAGCTGTAGCGTTAGCTAGGATGCTGATGAAAGAATACCCTTACATAGGTGACTGTTTAGTTGTTCAATGCAGCGATGACAGCTATCACCTAGTATTTGGTAATAAATTAAGTTGGCATAAAATAAGTAAAATTGTTTCAACTTTAGCTCAACTTGGCATTTTGAATGAAGATTACATGAAAATAAGGAAGTTTAGAAAAGACTTAACGCTTAGGATAAGCCCTAAAACAGAGCCGCTTAAACAACGTGACACACCTAAACCCCTACTTTTTTTATTTAACCCGTTTTGGCGTGGAAAAAGAGACTGTTTAACATTACGCTATTTAAAAGCTTTAGAGGCATTTCTTTAAGCTGCTTTCATTTTAGCTAACTCTGTTTCTATCAGTATCCGTATTTCTTGTTCTGTGTAGCCTTTAGCTGCTAATGCATCAACTAAATCTTCTGTTTCTATTACACCTGTTTTCCAAGCTGCAACTAGCTGTGCAACTGTTAGCTTTGGCGCTTTTTCTTTTGCTTTATCTGACGCCCTTAACGCTTGAACTTCAGCTTTGTTAAGGTGATGTAAAGCTGTGTCAGTATCTAAACCTAAACTTGTAAGTTGTTGCAAAGCTGTATTTTTATCTATAAAGCCTTTACGGTATTTAAGCACTATAGTGTCAACAGTCATTTTCATAAGTTTAAATCTACGTTGCAACTGACCTATCTTCAATATCCATTGTATAACTACATCGCTGAATCCTGCTTCTTTAAGCAGCTTTTGATATTCACCTATGCCTATATAGCCATTCTCATAAGCATCTGTAGCAATAGTTTCAATTTTAGTTAATAAAGGTCTAACTCTAAAGCCGCGTATCATCATTTTCCAGCCTTCTCTAAAGCGTTCTTCAATTCCGCTAGCTCTAGCTATGTAGTCTAAGTCTTCTTCTTTGAGCACACCTAAATCATACATCATTCTTGCTTCAGTTCTGTTTGGCGGTCTCCAAACCCATTTAAGTATATAGTCTATTTCGTCTGGTCTGTAATCATGCAGTATCAAGTATTTCTTATAATAGTCTTCTGTCATTATGCCACGCCAGTACATTTCAGTTGCTCTTTCAAGCGGAATTAAAACCCAGTGAGCTGTCCAGTATCTATCAGCCCATTCCTTAGCAAAGCCATGCATTTGCATATACTTAACGAATAATTCTGGTGCAGGTGTAACTCTTTCAGGAACGAATGCTTCTCTAACAACCATGGTTATTAAATCGCTTGGTGGAGGAATGTTAGGCAAATAGTAACGGTTGTAAAAGTATTGCAAAGGCTTTAAGAATCCCATTTCAACTTTCATTTTTTGCACAGCTATATAAGTGCTTCTGACAACTTCCATGTCAGGTGTGTAAAGCAAGTTAGCAAGGTTAATATCCATTTGACCAATCGTAAAAGCTTCTATAGCTGTTCCTAAAGCATTTGTAGCCCAAATTGTTTCAGCTGCTTTAGGCATAAACTCTTTCTCTTTCAAAACTGCATCTTCAGGTGAAACTAAACTACGTGCAGCAGCTACTCTTGCTACTAAACTGCTTAATTCACCTGCTGAACGTGCTATCTGAGACAAGTAACTGTCAAGCAGCTTTTTAAAATCTAAGCTTTTAAACCAGCTTACTAAATCGGCTAAGCCAGCGAATGCTCCGTCAAGCTGAGTCTTCATTTTCTGCGGTATTTCTTCAAGCTTTTCTAAAGTTTTAGGGAATAAATAGTTTGTGACAAAGTTATATGTGTTTATGGCAGCTGAACTTGCTTGGTTAAGGAATGGCTGCAGTCTCTGTTGTATTTCAGGTGGTAAACGTGGTAATCTGTTTGTTGCTATGTCTTGAGCTAACCTGAATGCTCCATATATAGGTATGCTGTATTCCCAAAGTTTACCTATAGTTGTGTTTCTAAACTCATTGATTCTGTTTATTGTTTCAACTATGCGTGAATAAACTTGGCTGCTGATAAAGCTTTTAACTTCACTTAAACCATATGAAACAAAAGTTTTTAAAGGTTCAAGTCTAGCTTGAACCTGCTGTACCACCTCAGTTATTTTCGGCGCTATGAGATTGTAAACTTGCTGTGCTAAACTTATGACACGATTGTAAACTTCACTCAGCTTAGGTAAAATTTGGTTTGAAAGAAAGTTGTATGCACTGTCAACAGCTGATTTAATAGGTGCGATAGCTGGAGCTATGTAACTGCTGTAAAAGTTGCGGAAAAAGTTTATTATGTCTTCAAACAGTCCCATTTATTTCACCAAGCTTTTTTGTCGCATGTTTTAATGATCTAGATATCATGATATCAAGATATATTATATTATATTATACTTCAAATGCTGTGCCAACCACACCTTTTTCAAGTCCAAGCTGCTTTTTAATCTGCTCCTGGACGAAAGCAGGTCCTTTCTTGTAGTCACTCATGCGCATAGTTATTGTGCCGAATCTTGGCACAGCATCTTCAATAGTATAGCTGATTAAAACCATTTCTTCTCCGCCAGGTGTGGTTGGTGGAATAGGTGTTACTCCAGTTATAACTACTCTAACCATATGTTTCACCTCTCATGGTTTATCTACGACATAGTAAAATTTATCTGTTGTGTTTTCAGCTACAAACCACAAGTCGCTTAAGTCATCTATTGTGAATAGTTTAGCTGCACCTGGTGCAAGTGGAAAGCATGCTCCAGGGTAAGCAGGTGTTCTATAGCTTATCCAAATGTTACCTGTGTTAGCTGAGTCAGCTAAAATTAACACTTGTGCTATTGGATATTCAGCCTCCATTATGCGTTTTGGAGTTGTACCTGGTATCATGACTCCTGTCATGTCAGCTGTAAATATTGCTCTTGTTTTCTGCTCAGATGGTACAATTGGTGGTGGAACAATTATTGTTGGTGTAGTTGTTGTTTCTTCTTCTTTTACAACTGTGCCTATTACTGTTGGTGCTGGTGTTTCAGGTGGTGGGAAAATGTAGCCTATTGGATGACTGTAAGGCGTTGGATACTTTTCAAAAGTTTTGTAGTGTGCTTCTGTTACACCAAAGTCATAGGCTAATAAATAGCCTCCTCTGGTGATTGTAACGAAGTTTCCTGTATGCGGTAGTTTAGCTTTAAAACGTTCTCTTACTCTTTGCCTGTCATATTGCTTATATGTTGGCATTTATGTTTCACCTTAGTTTTAGCTTTTTTGTTTTTCTTCATTTTTATTCAACTCCTGTTTAAGTTGCTGGTGATTCTTCTATGACTAGCTCAACATAGAAATCAGCTGTGCCGCTGTCAGCTAAAGCATTAACTTGCACGTAATGTGAAACTCCAATGTCTAATGCTACAACATGCGGCTTTGGATAAGCTGTAGGTGTAACTTTAGTGTGTATTTCATAGTATAATTCTGTGTCAAAGTAAATTCTTATTGTTCCAGGTGCGCTTGAGTAAGGTCTAATTTCTACTAATGTCCATTTAACCCCGCTAGGTGGTTGAACTTTAGCTCCAACTGCCGTTTCAGCTGTACCTATACCTGTAGCTTTTCTCAATAATATTTTAGTCGCCATATTATTTCACCTCTAAGTAATGTACTCTCTAATACCTAGCAAAATCAGCTTTTGACTTTTAGCTGGTAAAGCATTTGTACCATCATAGCTTGCATAGCCTTTAAATGTGAAGATTCTGTTTGGTTCAAAAACATATGGAACAGGCAACAGGAATATTTTAGGTTGCGAAATGTCTAAGCTAAGCTCGTTGCCTAAATCAGGATCAGCAACTAAGCCTTCAGCGTTTTCAGATGTGAACAGCATTATTTGCTCGTCTCTAATGTAAACTCTTGTTACTTTGCTTGAGCCGCTTTTCGGAAAGTCTCCTGCTATAGCGTAAACTGTGTATCTTTGGCCAGATGGGATTCGTCTGCTAGCTGTAACTATTTCACTGCCTTCAATGAATGGGTTTAAACCTGGTGGCATGTCTAGATAATCGAAGTTGAATTCTCCAGTTGTATCTATGTCACTGCTGTTTTCAAGGTAAACAGGCATAAAGTGGCGTAAGCTCATGCTTCCACCTAAAACTGTTTTTGTTCTAACGTCACCTTCTGTGACATCTTCGAAGTACGCGTCTATTTGTGTTGGTGTTGCTGATCTTGTTATTGTTATGTCTTCGTCTTCTGAAGCATTTGGGAATGGAAAGTCTGGAATGAACTGAGCCATAAAGCGTAGAAAGCCCATGTCTCTAAACTTTTTGTCTAAGCTGCTGACTAAAACAGCTTGAGATAAGTTGTCATAGATTCTGAATAAAACAACGTTTCCAACTGCGACATCACAGTAGCCGCTTGAAGTTGCTTTAACGAAGAAATCTCTTAGGATTCTTCTGTGTCCTGTTCTGTTTGGAATGGTTAATGTTGCTGCTGTTGAGCTTCTCCTCTGTAATGATTGCGGTTTATTTGTTGGTGGAACTGCTACAGCCATATTTGTTTCACCTCACTTTTAAGTTGATGGCTTAATGGGGTTTAAGATGCAGTTTTAGCAACTCCTCTAGCTTTAAACTGTCCTCTAAGCTTGCTTAATCCAGTCATGAAATCTGTTGCTCTTTTAATGTTTTCAGGTGAACCTCTAACACCTCTTGGTCCTAATCCTTTTCTGATGTTGTCAATTGCTGGTATAAGCTTTGACATGACAGCATGCACTTTAGGTGCTGCTCTGTTTACAGCTGTGCTAAATCCATTTGACCCTACGGCTCTTACACCTGATTTCCATACTTCATCTGATGTAGCGTTGACACCTTCTAGTCTTTTCTTTTTTTCTATGACTTCTCTCATGGCGTTGGCGAAGTTTGTCTCAGCTGTTGGAGAAGCTGCATATGTTTTCCATGCTGCAGCTTCAACTTGTTTTACCCAAAAGTCAGCTGCTGCACTAGCTCTACTTTTCCAGTTTTCAACGGCTATTTCAGGTGTTCTAATTGATTTAGGCATGTTTAAACTCACCTCTTTTTCCTTTATTTTTTTATTTATTTCTGTTTGCGTAGAGTAGCTACTCTAAAAAATTCGGGTAGCTACTCTACAAAAAACGATAAGTTTATAAGCAACTTATAAATATTATTAAATGGCGACGCTGATGTAGCGTCGTCTATGCGGGTTAGGGGTGGTGTGTAACGTATAAAAATAAGCTTGAAGAATATGCTGTTAAAGCTACTTTAGCTCCACCTTTTGAGCGTTTAGCTTGGATACAGAAGATACGTGAGTACATTCGTAGCATTAGTGTTTATCAATTGGCGGAGGAGATTAAGGTTATTGAGAGTCCAGCAGCGTTACGGATGTTGCAGGCTGCTGGCATACCTAGTGCAGCTTTTCCTGTTTTGATGGATCAGCTGCGTAAAGTTTCAGGTAGGTGAAATTATGAGTGAGGAAAATCCTAAGAGAAAGAAGGTTGAGGATGAAGTTAAGCAGGAGTTTAAGCCTCCTGAACATCCAATCGGAGAAGAGCTTGATGTTATTCATGTTTGGTGTAAAGAGAGCATAACGCATATGACTAATATTGCTTATAATGAGCAGGGTGCTAGTATGTTTCAATGTCCACGTTGTGGTTTAAAAATTGTTGTTGCTAAAGTGTAGGGGTGATATGTGTATGAGTGAGGAAGGTAAAGCGTATGATTTGAAACATAGGCTGCTTGAATATTTTGAGCGTAAGCGTAAGCAGGTGCCTATTACACATGGTGCTTTACACAATAAAAGCAGTATTGACCCTATTCCTGAAGCTGCTTATATTGGTGATCCAGCTTATGTTTTTGACTTTTTAGACCATTACAAGGTTATTCGTGTGCCGACTAATGCAGGATGGGGTATAAGTAATGTAGGTAGCGGTGGAAATTCTTCAGCACCATTTGGGCTATATGTTTATACTGGGACAACTGCAAATAGCAGAGGCATGGTATACGCTGAAGCTTTTTTTCTTAACTCTGGCGATATAAACTATAACATGATCGATTGGAGAAAATATATGGAAATACGCTTTAATCTTGTAAGAGTAAACAGTGACCCTGAATGTGTTGCAAGAATTCAATTGAAAGAGGTTAATGCTGAAGGGGCGTTAGCGCAAAGAGGAGTAGGAGTTTCAATCTCAAATTTGGATATGGTAGGTGAAAGTTATGGAACACAAAGAGGCACAGTAAATTTGGGTGCCTTAACACTTAGCAAGTTGAAGCGCATACGCATAGTCAAAACTGGTAGCGAGGTGCAGTTTTGGGTTGATAACGTGTTGGTTGGGAGATTGACAGGAAACTATGTGCCTAATGTTCAAGGGACGGCGGACGCCTTTTTTGTTATTAGCATTATTAACGGCGCAACTGGTGGGGTTAATGCCTACAACATAATAAACGATATAATTATAATTCAAGCGTGGTGATTGTTATGGCTAAGTATGTGTATTCTAAGCGGGTTTCTCTGCTTGATGTAGCTGAGTTGTTTAAAGCTAAAGGTGTTAAGCCTAGCGATGTCACAGTTGAAGAAGATGGAGATGAAGTTAGGGTTGTTATTGCGAATTTTACTCCTGACAGCAACGATGAGAAGCAATTGGATGATTTGATGCGGGTGAATCTCATAAAGAGAATTGAAAGACTATGCGTGAATAAACTTGGCTGCTGATAAAGCTTTTAAGAATCTCATAAAGAGAATTGAAAGAAGTAACAAGAGTTTACATTAGAGACGAGGAAATAATGCGAATCTCATAAAGAGAATTGAAAGGCATCCTAGCTAACGCTACAGCTTTAATTACGCTGCAGTTAGAATCTCATAAAGAGAATTGAAAGAAACTATGAGTATTTGCTTGTTAAGGGTTATGAAGAGAATCTCATAAAGAGAATTGAAAGACTAATGTCCATTTAACCCCGCTAGGTGGTTG
>Ga0080004_1115714_pt1 | contig 10540 bp, 9 predicted proteins | sample WasSprMetagenome_FD_69207 | JGI IMG/M metagenome (GOLD analysis project Ga0080004, IMG submission 69207) | Sulfidic aquatic microbial communities from Washburn Spring, Yellowstone National Park, USA - WS (SPADES assembly) (version 2) | ecosystem: Environmental > Aquatic > Thermal springs > Hot...
AAATAGACCTCGAACACGCAGTCACCGCACTAGAAAGAACAATGTACGAACCTGAACAGTTTCCAGGTTTAATATATAGAATGCATGATCCAGATGTAGTTATATTATTATTTGCTTCTGGGAAACTTGTTTGTACGGGTGCTGTTAACGAGAAGATGGTTTATGATGCGGCGGAGAAGCTTATGAACGAGCTTATTCAAAAAGGATTATTGATTAGATAGTGCGCACTTCACCAGTATATTTATTTAAAACCTCTACCCATTCAAATTCTAAGAAATGGTTAAACGCGAGAGTGAAGCTGAGGAAAGCGAACGGTGGTCCTCTATCATCCCATATTTACGCTCCTATTATCGTGAGAAAGAAGGTTGTAGAGATGTTAGAATCGATAATTCTGGAAAAAATGATTGGAATGAAGCGGATGAAACTAGGTATAGCATTTTTGACATCTGCGGAGTGACAAAAGAAGGAGAATTCATAGCATCGGAAGTTAAGCTGACGACCGTGTCATCAGATGAAAGGCTTGCACTACGGAACGACATGTTAACTGAAGCTCAATTCTTTAAAGAGATAAAGACATGGAATAGCATAGCACCCAAGTATAATGAACCCTTATTGAAAAGAGGTTCTATAATCTCAATATATTCTGAAGACCTGCATCTTCTTTCTATAAAGCAAGTGGAGGTTCCGCCAGCCTCTTTTCTAGGTACTTGGGAGGAGCAGCGGGTCGTGATGAGCCTGCCGGAAAGGATCAAGCAATTGTTGGAAGAAAAAACCGGCCATCGATACAGGGTATGGGGGCCTTTATCAAGAAGATTCATATGGCATGTGCACATGTCATCGCGGCCCCCGGTTGAACTTTTGCCAGTAGAAGAAGTCTCCATGCTACCGGACAAGACCATCGAGATTGGATTCCCCCACTTTCAGACTTTGTATAAGCTGGATGAGAGTAAATACCGAGTGTTCATGTTTCCGAACGAAGTGATGAGGTCCAGGGATCCAAGCGCAAGAAAGATTGCGAAGAAACTGGCACCAGGCCCCATCACCGATTGCGAAGTTGCTGAGAAGGCTGCGAAGAATGCCTCCATGAAATTCTTTGATAAAGAGGATGTAATAAGGGTGGACTTTGATGAGATGGGGATGAAAGCCGTTTTCAATGCAAAGCAACTATCGGATGATGAGATGATCGGGAACCTAGAGAGATGTATCAAGGCTCTGAGCGAGGCTTGGAATGAATATTTGCAGTGGTACAATTCCGAGAAACGGAAGATGTTATATGAAGAACTAATTTCGGAGGAACCTCCTCGTATGAGGGTGTTCATAGCCGAATGGCCACCGTCAGGTGTTCGGATAAAAGATTATGAGTTGATCGAAAATGTGAAAGAGGAATTAAGTCGGGGATGGATAGTTTACACGCCGAAGGGACTGTTAGACCTTAGAGATGATGAAATAGTGGCAGGGGAGATCAGAGTAGTCGTTCCTAGATTTGGCGTGATAAGGACTGGAAACAAAACCTACCTTTTGCCGGGATTCTCGCAGGAACTCGTTTGGAGGAGCGACTTTAAACATAGTGGTGTCGAATCCCTTTGGAGAGCCGATGAGCTTAACAAGTTGGCGGTGAGCGGGTTTATCGATGGGCTCAAGGTTCTGTTCATTGACTTCTTTATACCTCCCATAGTAATCTATCAAGGGAAATACATACCTGCGGTGATCATTGAGGATGAATTTGGGCCCAGGCTTGGGGAACTGGCGTTGCCGAGTGATAAGAACCTAGTGGTCTCGGAGAGTAGCATGACCAAGATGGGGATTCAAATCGGTCTCTTAAAAATCGTTTATCCGAACAAGGAAACCTACATAGCAATCTACACAGGTGGCGATACCCGGATACCGATGTTCTCATACTTGTCCGGTGCCTTCGTGGCCGTTCAAGCAGTTGAGACCAAGGTGATTTGGACCGGTGCGGTTGGGCAGAAAGAATTCTATACTCAGATGGCTAGTGTAAGCGAGCTTCTTGAGAACGCATTTGGACAGAACTTTAAAGAGGAGCTTCTTGAAACAGTGTTGCAGAGCGAGCTTACTGAGATTCAGGTTTTAGATATGGTTAATGCGTTAGTTAAGAATCTTGAATGGCTTAAGACGTTAGGCGGGAACGAGAGAATAGAGTCAGTTAAGAAGATAGCGTATCACGTTAAGAATGGGGATACTATCGATAAAGCTATCAAGAAGGTTAAGAAGTAAAGCAAAGATTAGGATGTTTCATATGGCTTTTCGTTCCCGTAGTTATTGACGTAAGCGCGCGCTAAACCGTTAGAGAAAATAATTTTTCTTTACTACTTGAGGCAACATTATTGCCAAGAGGCTGAATATCACTGCCCTCTTTTCCTCATCGTTTAATTCAGAAAATTCTCTAGACATTTGTTGCAACTTAAGCATCGTTTCTTCTTGGAAAATCTACGTAGACTCTCCTAGAGGCTATCCTTATATTTGCTTTCTTTGGAGAAGTTACTCGCACAGGATACGAAGGGAAAAGTTTTGCATAATAACCTTGAATTTTAACCATCCCTCACATTTTTAATGATGAGGGAGCTAGTTAAATCTTGCGTCAGAATAAGATACACTCCCAAATAACGCAGCATACTATATCGTTTTTAGACAATGAATTCTTATACTATTACCGGGACCTAACATTCCATTCATCCACATTATGCATTTCGAAAGTTGTTATTTCTTTTTTCCTATCCATAAATCAGATCTAACCAGTGACACTATTAGCGCGCGCTAATTTATGGAGGATTCGATGGAGGTTATGCTTCATCCCGTGGAGATTTGGACTGATCCGATTACTGAAGTCGAGAAGATTGATCCGGATAAATATACTTTCAAGGAGTTTTTAGACCTTGACCTCGGCAGGATTACGTGCGTAGTGGGATTTAAATTCACCGATCCAAAATACTCGAAAGTTATAAGGAAATGCGCCTTAGGATTCGCAAAATGTCTAGGAATCCATCGCAGGATAAATGAGATCTTTACGCAGCGTTTAGACCAGCCTAGATAAGTGAGCGCACGTTAAGGCGATACAGCGGTGTCCTCTTCGACAGCATGCGCTTAGAAGTCGTTTTGCTGCTTACGCCGGATTATTTCTAATTCGCCGGATTCTTTTGCCAAGATTTCGATGGCGTTTTTAATCTTATCGAAGTCTTCCTGTTTTTCGAGAGGGGCTGTTGGCCATTTCTGCTTTTCATGCTTGAAAATTCGCCTTAATTTTTCTTGTACTTCTCGTGGTAGCTTCCATTGGGAGATGGCAGGATTTCCCTCATAGTTAACCCATATCAAACCGTTTCCTTGAATATTCAATGGGTCAACGTTCCATTTTTTCACGCAGAAACGCATAGTGAACCAGCGTTTTCCTTGACTCCACCTTATTTCAAACTCTTTTTGTTGCTTCACTAATTCGTATAAGCTCTTTATCCAATTATATTTTTGCTCGTTCACGTACTCCCTGAGTTGAGCGAAGAACCGTTCCTCGCTTGCTTTCTCTAGATCGGGTCGTCTGCCTTTCAAGATGAACCTTAGGGATTTCTCCTTTTCCAAACGCTCGACAACTTCGTCCAGACTCACGACCTCTATGTAGCGATTTTCAGCAACTTTTAGAAATTTTTTCTCGTTTCTGGTTACAGTTTTTTGCGGCTCGTCATTTCTCCAACAGACTATTAGGTCGCATTTTCCAAGGTTATCAAGATCCTCGTGATGTCTATGCTCGTAAAAATTGCTTGATAAGACTTCAAACTCGATTCCTATTCTCTGCCCATTTCGCATTGCAAAACAATCTGGAAAACTACCCTGATAACGGTCTATTACAAAACTATCTTCAAGGTAAGGAATTAACAGGCTGAAAAGCATAACAACTTCTTCCTCACACTCCGGTTCGTAAAGCAATCCTCTATCTTCAACCCCGCTATTCATCATAAATACATCTATAAACAAAATTCAGTTTACTCGAGATTTAAGCGTTTACTTTCTTAAGGTGTTATAAGCACGCGCTTAGCGTGTGCTGAATTCACTGAGTCTTATTCGTTTTAGCTTTATATTTGGAAACTGTCCTGCATCCTTTTTTACTTGAATATCAAAAACCCCGCTTGTATAAAGAACCCCTTCAACTTCTTCCTTGTTGAGTCCTTTTCTCCTACAGAATATTTCGAAGTTGCCGATGAATTTTTTAAAGTCCGCTGGATTAACTTTCGGCATGTTCTTGCACTCCACAAATATCCATTTATCCCTTTTGAATAAGCTTCCTTTTTTAAACCCGATTATGTCAAATTCTACTCCAGGTTCCCTAACGTTTACCTTGCATTCATATCCCGCTTCTTCCAGTATTGAAGAAACTTTTCTCTCAAGTTTCTCGCCACGCATTTTGGACTCATAACCTCTTCCCTCGGCAGTCTTTGCCCTTGTTTTTTCAGCCACCGCTTCAATAACATCGGACTCAGTGACATAAACTGAGAGCGTTTCAACAACCTTCCTCTTAGACCAGTCATCAGGAATACGAAGCCCCTTTTTCTTTGAAAGATGTAACAACTCTTTCCTAGAAAGCTGAGACAATAACTTTGTTACCTTAGGAGTTTTTCTAGGCATTAGAAGATAATATCAAGACTCATGATAATAAAGTTTTAGTCCATGGGTGTACGCCTTAGGATGTCTTGTCACAGAATATTCTTACGCATCGAGGTGCCCCATCCGAGGCAGGAAAAATGGGTAAAAAGGGCTGAAAACAACTCCTGCCACTGTAATAAGTGCAGGCCTTATCCATGAAACGGATTCCGAAAGACTGTTAAACGACTTATCGGTAGCTTAAAATAATGATTTTTAAATAGAGGAGACGCTATTGGAGAAGTAATGGTTGTGGTGTTTGACATAGAGACCACTGGCCTAGACCCCTATGAAAATGAGGTTATAGTAATCGGTATAAAGAAGAAGGGGGAGATAAGTGATGAAGCAGAGATGATACTGCTCGCTGTAGAAGAGGTTAAGGAAACGGATGAAACGATCATCGGGTACAACAACCTGAAATTCGATGTCCCTTTCACGCTCAAGAGGCTGGAGATCCTGGGCAGGTTGGAGAGAGACCTGTGGAAGATTTACAATAAAAAATGGTTTGACCTATACCAGTATTTGGGGAACGATTATAGGAGGCTTGACCTCTGGCTCTCTAAAGCAGGAATAAAGAGAGCTTAGCGCGCGCTGCTTTTATTTTAGAGCGCGTGCTATTTTTTATAAAGCTGGTCTAATTCTGCTCTTATCGCAACCCTATCTGAACCACCTACTCTTATATATGGTCCCTTGTTTTTTACTAGATACGGCTTGTCTTTTCCTTCTGGTATGTTTATTATAACTACCCTCCTATCCCTAATCTCGTGGATCCTTATATATGGCTCGATAACTGGCTCACAATTGTCTCTGATTATACTTAAAATTCTATCTTTGTCCAAATCTTTTTGATTTGCCCCAACTATGTTACAATGATCATCAACCCCAATGAAGATAGTTCCTCCTCTTTTATTTGCAAAAGCAACAACGCTTTCTGCAAACTCGCTAGCTTCTCCTATTTCCCTCTTAAATTCTACCTGCTCGTTTTCCCCTCCTTTAATGATGAATTCGATATTTTCAGGAGTATATTCTATTTCAACACCAGGTTCGACATAATATGAAACTGGGTAGGATTTATAATCTATCGCTTCCCCCTCCTTCGTAAGCAGGATGATATGGAATTCTCTTATTTCATCCTTAAATTCCACTACCTCCTCGCTTTCATTAAACGTTAAATCGTTTTGATGTATTCCTCCTCCAGTCACAGAATAATACTTACAAATAAAATTTTCAAGGTTTTCCTTAGTATCTAACTTAACTTTGATTTGATATCCAGAGCTAAGAACTAGCCTAATTCTAGCCCTGTAGTCCGGGACTATCATGAGAATCTTTCCAAAATAACCATAAGGAAATAATCCAACTTCTTTTGTAACAGCATATTCTGGATAGGGATAAAAGGGATGGGCAGGGTTAATAAGAGCTTTCTGCCTAAATGACGATGGAGCTATTCCATCCTGAGTGATATAAAGCATGCTTGGCCATTCAAATAAAGACCTCCATATTGTTGAAAACTACCTATGAAATCATAATGTCCAATCGCTTGCCTCTGGAACTCTCTGGGTGCTATATACTCTGGTAATTCTTGTAAGGATACTTTACCCCCTTCTCTCACCCTATTTAATACATTAATCGCCTCTTCAAAGCTGAGAATTCTGAAGAAGATGATTGTGTGGCCGTAATTATATGTCTTGCATGAAGTGCGGATCTTATCAGCTTCAAAAGTTGATTTAGGATGGATTTTCGTAATAACATTCTTCCAAATATCATCCTCACATTGGATTAGGCCACTTATCTCTATAGAGCTATATTGGTATTCCCTTTTCTTGAGTTCTTGAAAAAGATCGGGATAAGCATACAGAGAGTTTGACATACATCCTTAATGAAGAGAGTAAGTATTAAGTTTTTATTCTCTTTAGAGCTATTTGCTGAAAGCGAAATACATAACGCACCCATTATTTTTGCCTAAGAACCCTAGCGCGCGCCAAAGCATTCTTCCTGAAGAAATAGGTTCGAACAAGCTTCACCTGGTAAGTTACTTGCCGAAAAGCGAGTGCGCCTGAACATGGAAGCGATGAGCATGAGCGCTAAAAACAGGGCCATTGGAGGAAGAGGTAACCCTGTGAAGGTGGTCCTAACCATGCAAAAACAGGTGAGAGTCTAATTGGGTACCAATGGAAACTTGTATAATCATAATTAAGTTTAAGAGCCCCCATATGCTTTATAGAGTATCGTGACCCTGACTGACTCCTTTCCTAAAGCTTCTAGCGCGCGCGCTAGGGGAAGTAACCGCAAAATTTATAACAGGCAAGCTGTTAGAAAAAAGAAGTTTGAAAGAGGATTTTAAACCCGGTGAAATTTTTCGCTTTGTCAAAAGGATAAACGAAGAAAGAAAAAACAAGGTGTGGAATATAAAAGAGGTTTTCCTGCTAACCGATGGCACAATGGCTGGAATAGTTGAATTGGAAGACCATAGACGTGTTCCGTTCAAAGGGGAAATCCTGATAGAGAAGTTCAGCGAAAAAAGAGTTATGTCTACGTATTTTGCATATCCTTTAGACAATGGTGCATTAATTAGTGGAGTCAGATTGGAAGATAACGTAGATGTCCCATTCGTAATTAGAATGGATAATACTATTGAAATCTTAAACGTTAAAATTGATGTAACCGACTACTTTCTTCCTAAGGGGGGAAGAAGAGCCATTCTTTTTCCCCTTTATTTATCGGATTTTCAAAGAGTAGGCTTTGAATCGCTTCCATTTTATTCGTCAGACACTAAGATTGGCACGGTATTTTTGAAGGAAGGAGTTTCTTTTAAGGAAGACATAATGAAAAAAATCAAGAGAATAGAAATTAAGGGAAACTGGTTTCTGATGGGATACGGAGCTTTTCTTCTACCATCCGGTATGTTGGCAGGTATAGTTGAATTGGAAGATGGCAGAAAAGTTCCATTTAGAGGTGACGCCTTGATTGAAAGGATCGGAGAGAAGAGAGTTATAGATGTTAATCCCCTTGATTTTCACTATCTGTCAGACGGAACTTTAGTTGGATTAGTCAAGTTGGAGGGACGTGAGGAGTGGTCCCTCTTTAAGGGTGATGCTATAATGGAAGAAATAGGGGGAGAGAAAATTACAGGTGCAAGTGCTCTTCACGTCCTTCCGGGCGATATTTTAGCAGGAATCGTTAAGTTGAAGGATGACGGATATCTTCCTTTCAAGGGAGACATTATAATAGAAGAGGCTCAGGGAAAGAGGCTTATAGATGCAAAGTTTTTCAACTCTTTACCAGACGGCAGCTTGGCATGTGCAGTCAAATTAGAAGATAGCAGATACGTTCTCTTAAAAGGGAATTTACTAATTGAGGAGATCCAGGGAAAGAAAATAATTGATGTCCGTGAGCTTTTGTCCATGCCAGACGGTACTCTGGCTGGTGTGGTCAGGCTTGGAGATGGTAGGTCCGTTCCTTTTAGGGGGAATGATTTACTGGAAGAGGTTCAAGGGAAAGAAATCATAAGTGCTTTCTTCCTTCGATGCTTACCCGACGGTACTTTGACTGGGGCATTCAGATTAAAGGGTGACATACCCCGTTCCTTTAAAGGAATTTTCTTCTGGTATGAAGCAGAAATTTTCCTCATTTAGCATCTTAACATGCATGCTAGAATTGGAGGTTTAAACATCAGCCGGCTTTACCCTGTCCTCGCTGTCAACATAGCTTATTGCAACGATTAGCTGGCGCATCTTCTACTTTTCTTTACGGTTATCTCTCCGTTTTTTAATTCAAGCAATCCTTTTGGCGTGTACACCCTGTCGTTACGACTCAACTTTTGTTTCACATCCTTAATGATCTCCCTATCCTTCTCAGGATTGCCAGTATTCGGTGGCCATTCAGCTATGAAATACCTGAGATAGGGAGGCTCTCTCTTCAAGCCCCCTTTCCCGTAAATTCTCTTTCTTTCCTCAGAATAGTACCATTTTAGGAATTCAGTCCAAGCCTCGCTTAATGCTTTGATACTTCTCTCAATTTCTTTAAGAACTTCTTCGTCGGTAAGACCTTCTGCCTTAAAATTTACAGTCATCCCCATATGGTCGAAGTCCACTCTTATCACATCCTCTTTACCGAAATATTTCGAAGAAGCTTTCTTTGCGGCCTTCTCTGCAACCTCGCAATCCTTAATGGGACCGGGTGCCAGCTTCTTTGCGGCCTTCCTCGCATCTGGGTCTTTGCTTCTCATAACTTCGCTCGGCCGCATGTAAATATGGTATTTACTCTCGTCCAGCTTACACAAGGTCGAGCCGATATCTGGAAAGTGGTCGAAACCTACTTCAATAGAATTATCTGGCCGCATGCAGACCTGTTGCATCGGTAAGAGTTCATCGGGGGCTGATACCATAAGCATTCTCCATAAATATCGGTTTGGCGAAGGCCCCCATACTTTATATTGGTGACCACTCATATTCTCTAAGTAGTTCTTGACTTTATCAAGTAGACTCATACCCATAAGTATCCGAACACCCTTATTTAAAGACCAGTGATTTCAAGGTACTTCTACCCACTTAACCCTAAACCAAAAATGACCAGTATCCTTGTCCACATATATTGAAATTATAACACCCCTATGTATCAATGGTTCATTATAGTCTGGTGCCCTATTATTCCAAATCTCAATATGATTAGCGAGTTCGTCTCGCGTTTCCCCATCATTCAGCTTCCTTAGCATTCTTTCCATAGACACTGTTGTTAATTTGACTTCTGATCCTATGAATTCTCCGTTCATGATTCCGCACACATCAAAAATGTAATATCTAGTCCTGTCTTCCTCTCTCCAATCGTTCCTCCCAGAATTGTCAATTTTGATATCTTTACAGCCCTCTTTCTCGAATATTTCTGCGGCAATCAAGTGTCCCAGCTTACCCTTCTCGGTTTCACTATCCCAATTAGTCTGTACCACTAATTCCATGGGAAGAAATCCTTCTCCTACTGTTTCTTCGTCGAAGAGGCTTCCTTCGAAAACTGTGATGCTAGAAATCCTGGAAAGGCGGATGGTGTGGGTATAATTCTTCAATCCTTCCTTATAGCCGTACACTAATTCCAGAACATCCACCTCCTCAATATACCTTACTGAATATACTCTTCTTGGATGTCCTCCTAACACTATGCCTACAAACGATTCCTCGTTCCCGTCGTATGCAACCTTTATTACATGCTCAACATTGGCGTAGTCCAGAATAGACAGGAAGACATACGCCTTATTGGAAGCTCCACCCTCCCAGTCAACCCTCGTTACAGAATGAACAGGTATCTCCCTTCCAACGAGAAGAAACATGTTTCCATCCGGCTTTACTAGGATTCTGAACGGTAGGCTGGCTCCGTCCAATGCTTTTAGGAAGTCGAAAGTGTCTAGTTTCCGTATGTTTATCTCAACTTCCTCGCCAACTGATCCGACCCATGGAGGAACTTCATACCTGTATCCTTGTGTGTCCTCTGATAGGTTTGGGTTATAACCTTTGTAAATGGTTCGTCCCTTAACGATGATAGCTATAGCGCATTCCTCCTTACCCATATAGTCTTGCATAATCTTCTTCGGCACGTATATACTTCTTGTCCCATTCCCAACTCCCTTCAGAAGTTTGACCTTTACTCTTAAGCCGTCTGGGTAGTTGACCAGTCTGCTGAGCGTCTCCCATGCTTCCTGGTCTTCCCTAGCCTTCAGTTCAACGACTACTGCGGAGGAGAGTGCGCAGCCCTGCGTCACGCTTTCAGGATACTTGAAAACGTTTTCGACGACGCTTCTAAGCCTAGAATTGGCATAATCCCTGCTCCCCATGGTTGATTTGAGGGCCTCGGCGTAGACTCTCTGCAGAACTGTCAGGAGCCATCTGGCGGCTTCTGGTCCAAGCCTCTC
>Ga0080004_1138663_pt1 | contig 10540 bp, 10 predicted proteins | sample WasSprMetagenome_FD_69207 | JGI IMG/M metagenome (GOLD analysis project Ga0080004, IMG submission 69207) | Sulfidic aquatic microbial communities from Washburn Spring, Yellowstone National Park, USA - WS (SPADES assembly) (version 2) | ecosystem: Environmental > Aquatic > Thermal springs > Hot...
TAGACAAAATTTAATTTACATTAAGTTAAGATAAAAATTTTTAAACCTTAAAAGTTGCAAATAATTATGCCAACAAAAGAGGAGAGCAAAAAGAATTCTATTTCCCAAGAAAATCCAACGGAACTCCAAAAAATAAAAGAATTAATGAAAGAAAAGGTAAGTAAATTATTAGAACCATTAGCTGAAAGAACAGATAGCTCAACAAATTTTGGCAAATTTCTTAGAGCATTTCCGCTATCTAACCAATCGCAACAAAACTCAGAAGAAGAATTTAATAAAAGACTGGGTGATGCGGTAAATAGAGCTAAAGAAGAATTAAAACTTAAAAATAAAAAAGAAAACTATAAATTACTGGAGGAGCTATTTCAACGGGTTGAAAAAATTGTATTTTCGACACCTATACAAAGTATATTTAATGAAATCAAAAATGCGGTAGTCACTATAACAATAGGTAATAGTAGAGATGCAGTTGAGATCAAAATATTTAATGTGAATTCCTCTTTTATGGTTACTGTTTGGTATAGAGGTATAAGATTTTTTGAAACAAAGTATTTCTTTGAAGGCACCAATGAGAGAAGTATAAGCTTTAACCCCGAGGTTGAAAATGCTACAATACAAAAAGTAATTGAAATAATAAAAAAGGGTAAAATCAAGGTAGAAATTGAAAAAGAGAATCGTTTTGATTTTGAGAAATGATTTTGTATCGATTATTCTTGGTATAAAAATAAAAAAAGAAAAATATAAAAAATTCGCTTTTTAAAGATTAAAATGGATGAAAAGTATATTAGAGTATTTGGTGCTTCAATTGCTATTCTATTCTTAATCTTTGGTGTTATATTTGCTTACTTTTTATTTTCGATTTCTACAACTCTTTATTCAAAAATCGTTTCATCTTTTCTATTTTTTCTTTCTTTGCTTACTTTGTTCTTTTCAGGTATCGGAGCATTATATTTTGTTCTTTCCTATTTTTATGAAAAAAATTTTGAAAAAGTAGAAAAAATAAAAAATCAAGCTCAAAAATTTTTTCCAAGTGTAGCAATAGTTATGCCTACTTTCAATGAAGACCCAAAAATGGTTGAAAAAAATCTTCTAAAGCTCAAAAAAATGGACTATCCAAACTTCAAAATTTATTTAGTAGATGATTCAAATAAAGAAGAAATAGTAAAAGAACTAAAAAGCTTTTGTAAAAAGGAGGGAATAATACTAATAAGAAGAAAAGAAAGAAAAGGCTTTAAGGCTGGTGCTTTGAATAATGCTTTGAAATATATAAAAGAAGAATTTGTTGCTATTTTTGATGCCGATGAAGAATTGATAAATAAAAAATTTTTGAAAGAAACCATTGCTTATTTTAAAGACCCAAAAGTTGCTTATGTACAAACACAAAAAAGGTATAAAAAAAGAAATTTATTTGAAGCAAGTGCTGATTCTTCGCATGGTTTCTTTTCATTTTTTGTTCAACCTGGTTATGCAATTAAAGGTAATCCAATATTCGCAGGTTCATGCGGAATCTTTAGGAAAAAAGTTGTTGAAGAAATTGGCGGATTCCCAGAGATTGTTGTTGAGGATGCTGGTTTTTCAATAAAGGCTGAGCTTAAAGGTTATAAAGGAATTTATATTCCAAAACTTTATGCAATTGGTGAACCATTAGAAAATTTCTCAACTTTTGTTAAGCAACAATGGCGTTATAGCTATGGAAACCATCAACTTTTTAGCGAGTATGTTAAAAACTTCTTTAAATTTAATTTAAAAAGGCATGTTGATTATACTTCTTTAATATTCGGTCTTGATTTCCTTTCTCTTGGTGTTTTATCCTTCTCAATTATATCGATGCTAACCGCCTTTCTTATTTATCCAAAACCAACATTTGATATTTCCGCTTTACCAGAATTTATTAGAAAATTTGTTGAAAATTTTACAATTTCGCAACAACTAATAATCTTTAACATCTCTTCTATTCTATTAACAATTTTAGCGAGTCTTATTCTTTCGAAAATTTACTTTGGTTCTTTCAAACTCGGTTTTATGAATTATTTTGTAAATTATGCTCTCGTGTTTGCAAGGGTAAAAGGTGGAATAGCTTCAATACTAAAAGCAAATCCTGCTCTAAAATGGAATAAAGAAGCACTCAAAAATTCTTTAATTCAAAAAATAAAATTTTGCTGGGTTGAGCTTCTTACAGCTTTTCTTTTCTTCTTCGTTGGTTATATTTTAATAAACTCTGGAAATATCGCAGGAAGCGTTTGGATATTTTGGTATGGTATACTTTTTGCTTCAACATTTTATTTTGTTTGGCGATATAATTGATATTCGTTAAAATTCATTCAACACCTGCTGGAAAGATTTTGGCTATGTGTGATGAGGAACTAATAGGAAAAATTTTTAGAGAAGGGGAAGCGATTATTGATTTACAAAAGTATAAAGATTTTTATGTCGGTGAAAAAAAGGATGAAAAAGAAATAAAAGAAATTTTGGATGATGAAATAACAAGTATAAATGCAGTTGGAGAAAGGAGTGTAAATTTGCTAATTAATAACTCACTTGCTACAAAAAAGGATGTTAAAAGAATAAATGGAATAGCAATGCTTCAAATCTTCTTTATTAAGTAAAAGAATAAAGGTTAAAAAAGCCTAATGAAAAAATAATGAAGTGATAGAATGTATCCTTCTGTACAAGCATATGATAGGGGAATAACAATCTTTAGTCCAGATGGAAGACTCTTTCAGGTAGAGTATGCGAAAGAAGCTGTTAAGCTTGGGGCTCTTGCGCTGGGAATTGTATACAAAGATGGTGTTGGATTAATAGCCATAAAAACAGTAGCTTCAAAACTTATTGATGCTGATTCTATAACAAAAATCTTTAAAATCGACGAACATATAGGCTCTACTTCCGCAGGTTTAGTAGCTGATGCAAGAAGGTTGATAGATTATTTAAGAAATGAAGCACAAACACATAAGCTTATCTATGATGAAGCACCAACAGTAGAATACATTGCAAAAGAAGCGGCTGATGTAATGCAATATTTCACTCAATACGGTGGTCTTAGACCTTTTGGAGTTTCATTACTTATAGCCGGTTGCGATGAAAAACCAAAACTATTTGAAATTGATCCTAGCGGCGCTTTAACTGGGTTTAATGCTGATGCAATCGGCTCTGGCTCAAAACAAGCGATGGAACTTCTAGAAAAGGAGTATGAAGAAAAAATGAGCGAAGATGAAGCACTTACACTTGGATTAAAAGTAATAAAAAAGGTTACTAATCAAAAACTTTCTCCAGCAAACATAGATATTGGAGTAATAAGGATGAAAAACAAAAAGTTTTTTATAGTTGGTGACAAAGAAACACAAAAATTGATTGATAAAGCGTAGTGAAATTATGGCAACTGTTGTTGCTAAATACTCTCAAGCCGGAGAAAATTTTGAAATACTTGTAGATTCTGAACTTGCTTATGAATTTTTACAAAACAAAAAGAATGATTTAAAAAATGTTTTAGTTGTTGAAGAGATTTACAAAAACGCAAAAACTGGAGAGAGGCAAAGTGAAGAGAAGATTAGAAAAATTTTTGGAACTACCGATATTTATAAAGTTGCTGAGATTATATTAAGAAAAGGGGAGGTTCCTATAACAACTGAGCAAAGGAAAAAAATGGTTGAAGAAAAAAGAAAAAGAATAATAGAAATTATATCAAAAAACTCGATAGATCCTAGGACAAACGCACCACACCCACCGCAAAGGATCGAGAGGGCTTTAGAAGAAGCAAAAGTGAATATTGACCCTTTTAAATCTCCTGAAGAGCAGGTTGAGAGTATTACTAAAGAGCTTTCAAAGATTTTACCATTAAAATTTGCTAAGGCAAAAATCGAGGTTTTGATTCCTAGTGCTTATGCACCAAAAAGCTTTGGATTTCTAAAAAATTTTGGAATTGTTGAACAAAATTATCAAAGTGATGGAAGCTTAAGAGTTGTTGTGGAATTTCCGGCTGGAATGAAAGGAGAGTTTTTTGAAAAACTTAACAAACTAACAAAAGGAGAAGCAGTAGTAAAAGAAATATAAGATGGAATTTTTTATAAAAACAAAAAAAGAAGAAGGGAAAATAAAAGAAAAGCCTGAAGATTTTATAGTAGAAGAGATAACAAAAAATGGGGAAATATTAAAAATAAATCAAAAGTTTGAAAAGGAAGATGAAGAGGGAGATTTTGTTGTTTTTGTTTTGCAGAAAAGGCTTTGGGATACATACCAAGCTTTATTAAAAATTTCAAAAGCTTTAAATAGGGGAAAGAAAGCATTCAGCTTCGCTGGAACAAAAGATAGAAGAGCGATTACAACACAGCTCGCAAGCTTTTACAAAATTGAAAAAGAAAAGCTTCTACAACTAAAAATAAAAGACATCCAAATAAATGGAGCTTGGAAAAGTAAGGAAGGTATTAGGCTTGGTGAACTTCTTGGAAACAGGTTTGAAATTTTTGTAAAAACAAAAAATTATGAGGAAGAGTATTTCAATGAATTCAAAAAACTTTGCAAAATACCAAACTATTTTGGACCACAAAGGTTTGGAGCTAGAGAGAACAATTTTGATATCGGAATAAAACTTTTAAAAAGGGATTTTGAATCCGCAACATTTGAGTTTCTTTGCTCAACAAAAAATGAAAGAAATGAAGAAGCAAAAAATGCAAGAGAAAGATTAAGAGAAGAGATGGATTTTAAAAAAGCTCTTGAATATTTTCCAAAATTTTTAAAATATGAAAGAAGAATGCTTAGCTTTCTTTCCAAACAACCAAAAAATTTTATTGGGGCTTTTAGAACACTTCCAAGAAGCTTAAAGCTAATGTTCATCCACGCTGTTCAAGCTAAGATATTTAATGAAGCTCTTGAAATGAAAGTAAAAGAAAACACATTTGAAAATGAAAAAAGAAGATGTAAATCAAACTTTTATGGTTTTCCTGATTTACAAAATATAAGTCAAGATGGAGAATTTCCTTTAGGAAACTTAGTAGGTTATGAAAGCATCTTGGATTCTTACGAAGAAGAAATATTAAACAAGTATGAACTTTCAAAGGAAGATTTTCTTATAAAGGAGTTTCCAGAAATTTCACAAAAAGGAAAGCTTAGGGCATTGATTGTACCAGTAAAAGATTTTGAATTTAAAAAAGAGGTTGGAGGGGTAAGGTTAATGTTTTCTTTGCCAAATGGTTCTTATGCTACTGTTTTTCTTGCCCAGTTTTTTGAATTAATTAACTAAGAAAAAATTTAAAGAAAAAAAACAAAAAATAAATAGGTGAAAAATTGGCTGAAGGTATAGAATTAAAAGTAGCTGAGGCTCTTCTTAATGACGTTGGAAAAGGAATCGCTAGAATAGACTCGAAGAGTAGAGAAATGTTGAACGTTAAAAGTGGTGATTATGTTGAAATAAAAGGTAAAAAAGTAAGCGTAGCAATGGTTTGGCCAGCACATCAAGAGGATGAGGGACTAAATATAATTAGAATCGATGGTTACACAAGAAAGAATGTTGGTGTAAGTATAGGTGAAAAAGTATTTGTAAAAAAAGCTGAACCAAAACCAGCAACAAAAATTGTTATCGCTCCACCAGCAGAGCATAGAATAAGAGTATCCCCAGATTTTGAGGAGTATGTAAAAAGAAAACTTGAAGGAAAAGCCCTAGTAAGAGGGGATATGCTCAATATTTCAATTTTTAGTACTGCTCTTCCTTTTGTTGTAGTTCAAACAAATCCAAGCGGTGTTGTAAAGGTTACAAGTGAAACAAACATAGTAGTAAAGGAAGAACCAGTGTCTGAAGAAATTCTAAAAAGTGAAGTACGCTACGAAGATATTGGTGGATTAAAAAATGAAATCCAAAAGATAAGAGAAATGGTTGAACTCCCATTGAGACATCCTGAACTTTTTGAAAGACTTGGAATTGAACCACCAAAAGGAGTTCTTCTTTACGGGCCTCCAGGATGTGGAAAAACACTTCTTGCAAGAGCTGTCGCAAGTGAGAGTGAAGCAAACTTTATTAGCATAAATGGACCTGAACTTGTAAGTAAATATGTTGGGGAAAGTGAAGAAAGATTAAGAGAAGTTTTTAGAGAAGCTGAAGAAAATGCTCCAAGTATAATATTTATAGATGAAATCGACGCGATAGCTCCAAAAAGAGAAGAGGTAACAGGAGAGGTTGAAAGAAGAATGGTATCACAACTTCTCACATTAATGGACGGACTAAAGAAAAGGGGTGAAGTAATAGTCATCGCCGCAACAAACAGACCAAACGCTATAGACCCTGCGCTAAGAAGACCTGGAAGGTTTGATAGAGAAATAGAGATTGGGGTACCTGATAAAAATGGAAGGAAGGAAATCCTTCAAATACATACAAGAAACATGCCTTTAGCAAAGGATGTTGACCTTGACCAATTGGCGACAATAACACATGGTTTTACAGGTGCTGATTTGGCTGCGCTTTGTAGAGAAGCTGCGATGTCTACTTTAAGAAGGTTTCTACCAAAAATAGACGTTGAGCAAGAGGTAATCCCAAATGAAATTCTATTAAGCATTGAAGTAACGATGGAAGACTTTATGAATGCTTTAAAAGGAATTCAACCAAGCGCATTACGTGAGGTGTTTGTTGAAATCCCAAATGTTCATTGGGAAGACATCGGAGGTTTAGAGGATGTAAAAAAAGAACTTTATGAAATAGTAGAACTGCCATTTAAGAAGCCTGAGCTGTTTGAAAAAATGGGAATTAGACCAGTAAAAGGCGTTTTGCTTGTTGGTGCACCAGGAACTGGAAAAACGCTTCTTGCGAGAGCTGTCGCAACCGAAAGTGGAGTAAATTTTATCTCTGTAAAAGGACCTGAGCTTTTAAGTAAGTATGTTGGAGAAAGCGAAAAAGCTTTAAGAGAAGTATTTAGAAAAGCAAAACTTGCTGCTCCTTGCATAATATTCATAGATGAAATAGATGGAATAGCCGCAATCCGTGGAAGGGGTGATGAAACACTTGTGAATGAAAGGATGGTGGATACCCTACTAACAGAGATGGATGGATTACAAACATTAAAAAATGTTGTTGTCCTCGCAGCTACAAATAGACCAGATGTTCTAGATCCTGCTTTACTTAGACAGGGAAGGTTTGATAGAATAATAGAGCTTCCAATTCCTGATCTAAAAGCAAGAATAGAAATATTTAAAGTTCATACAAGAAAAATGCCTTTAGCAAAGGAGGTTAATCTTGAAGAACTCGCAAAGCAAACAGAAGGTTATACAGGAGCGGAGATCGAAGGAATATGCAGAGAAGCTGGTCTAAATGCTATAAGGCATAATAGAAGTGTTGTTAAGCTAGAAGATTTTGAAGAAGGAATGAAAAAGATAAAGAAGCTAGTTTCAAAAAATCTAGAAAACAAAATAAAAGAATTCGTTGAGCATCCAGAAACAATGTATAGATAATTTCTAAATGAATTTATATTCAAAAATTTAAAAAAGAATAGGTGGAAAAATGATAGTAGTTTATTCTGACCCAAAAACTGGAAGAACAAACCAAGTAGAGATAGATGAAGAGAAAGCAAAAATGCTAATAGGAAAGAAGATTGGCGATACTATAGATGGAGCAATAATTGGGGCTCCTGGATACAAGCTTTTAATTACTGGTGGAAGTGATAATTCTGGATTTCCACTAAGAAAAGATGTTGAAGGGATAAAAAAAGTCAAAGTGCTAATAAAAAAGAAAAAGGGAATAAGAGTAAGGAAAACTGTTCGCGGTAATACAATCTCAAATGATACAATTCAAGTAAACACAAAAATTGTAGAATATGGAAGTTTGCCGATAGATGAGTTATTCAAAAAGAAAGAGGAAGAGAAAAAGGAAGAAAAGAAGTGAATTGATGATACAACAAAGTGACATTAACATTGGTATGTTTGGACATGTTGACCATGGAAAAACAACATTAGTTAGTGCTATTTCTAATGTTTGGACCGATAAGCATAGCGAGAGTATAAAAAGAAGCATGACAATAAAGCTAGGTTACGCAGACGCAATAATAAGAAAAAGGGTTGAAAATGGAAAGGAAATATTAACAACAGAAGGAAATGGTGAAGAGATAAGGAGAATCTCTTTGCTTGATAATCCTGGACATGATTCTTTAATGAGCACAGTAATAGCAAGTTCAAGCTTAATAGATGCGGCTATACTAGTTATTGCAGCAAATGAACCTTGTCCAATGCCTCAGACGTTTGAGCATTTTTTAATTCTTCAAATTCTAGGCTTAAAGAATATAGTAATAGCTCAAACAAAGATCGATTTAGTAACAAAAGAAAAAGCAATCGCACATTATAATCAAATAAAAGAATTTATTAAAGGAACTTCTGCTGAAAATTGTGACATAATACCAGTTGTTGCGAACTTTAAAATAAATATTGAATACCTTTTAGAAGCTATAATGAAATTTCCAAAAAGAGATTCAAAAGAAAACTTGCCACCGATAATGTACGTTGCAAGGTCTTTCGACATTAATAAACCTGGAAAGCTGGATAAGCTTGTTGGTGGGGTAATAGGTGGTTCACTTATTCAAGGAAAACTAAAAGTTGGGGATGAGATTGAGATAAGACCAGGTATTAAGAAAGGAAACCAAACAGTACCAGTATTCACAACAATAGAAAGTATAAGGACAAGCATGAATGAGCTTAAAGAAGCAAAAGGTGGTGGACTTATTGCTTTATCAACAGACCTTGATCCTTCTTTTACAAAGTCTGATGGTTTAATCGGTAGCATTGTTGGAAAACCTGGAACCCTTCCAGAACCAAAGAAAGAGCTTATTCTTGAATACCATCAAATACCAAGAAAAGATTTACCACAAAATCTTTTTGTTGTAAATGAGCCAGTAGTACTTGGAATAGGGACTGGTGTGCATGTTGGTTTTGTAAAAAAAGTGAAAAAGGAATTGCTAGAGATAGAATTAAAGCATGAAGCATGCACATTAAAGGGGGAAAAGATTGCTATTAGTAGAAGGATTGCACAAAGATGGAGGCTTGTTGGATATGGCGAAGAAAAAAGCTGAAAAAGAATTTGTAAAAATTGTAAAAGCAAGCGAAAAGGGTTTTGACTACCTTCATTTTTCACTTATGTTTTTAATCATTGTACTAATAGCTTTGATTTTCTTTCTAGCTTCAAATCAAAAAATTTATATTCAGCAACAAGCTTTGCATTCAAAAGAAGAAATACTAAACTTTTCTTCAAGGATAATAGCTTCTTATTTAAATTCAAACTACTCTTTCATACCTTTTTCCTCTTCACTACCAAACGCAAGCTTCTTTAATGGAACATGGATTGTTGAAGCAAATGTTTCAAAAGAAAAGCTTATCATAATTATAGATGATAAAAATCTTAGCATAAAAAATACATACTTTGCAACAAGCATTCCAAAAGTCTCTGTTGGGAATTTAAAAATTGTTGCAAATGGGGTTATTGAACTTAATTATCCAAAATGTAACGAAACTTTTTGGTTCATAGACCCATATTCCATCAACTCGCTAACAACTCTAAATTATTCAACACCGCAAACAAGATTTATATTCTTTTTTTACAAAGATGCTTGGATGAATTATCCAACTTATGGAGTAAATAGGACACAAATGCTTGCAAGATATTTATATTGCGCTTATAAACAAGGTAAGCTTATTAAGTTTGTCGACTCTCTTAAGAGCCTTGGAGTAGTTATTTCTCCAAGAGCTTTTCCAGTTCATGAAGAAATCTTAAAAAGCGCTTCCTCTTTAGCTTCTCTTAACTTCTCTCAATTAAACTCTTGTCTCAACTCTTCTACACAAGCTTTGAATGTTCAGGCAACTCTTGCAAAGTTTTATAATATTACTTCCTCTCCAGTTGTTTTAGTAGATTGCAAATACTTAACAATTCCTCAACATGTTAGCGATGCATTAGCTTATATAGAAAAACAAAAATAGCTATTGCTACAATCAAAACGACAAAAGCAACAAAAAAAGTTTCTTCTGTTTTTGGTTTTGGATTTGAAAAGGAAAAACTTGCATTGTAGAAGTTACCAAGAAAATCTTGAAATGTAACATTGCAAACAAAATTACCGTAGCCAAAAATCTTTATTTCTTCTTTTGAATTGTTCTCCGAATTAAAGAACCAACTTAGATTGCCTATCCTGATTGTAATGTTTTTTACATAATTTCTAAAATTAAAACTCAGGGTTGTTTGATTAGCTTGTGTAATTACTCTAACAAAAACCTGTGGCTGTTGGATATAATTAGGTTGAACAATTTTTGTAAGATTGTAGCGTAGATAAAAAATATCTATAATGATTGGTTGTGAAGTTGCTTCAAAATCAAAGATAAAGCTCGAATTTCCAACTGCCTTTTTTATTTTTGTTTGATTAGCATAATTAACAACCAAAGTATAATTTCCTTCAAAGTTTGTTGATATGTTTAGCCAAAGGGTAAAATTCTTTCCAATAACTATAGCATTTGGGGTCTTTGTAGCTATGGCAAAGCTTGGCTTTGAAATGTTTAATTGAATAGCTTTTGAAATCGCAACTTCGTT
>Ga0080004_1164224_pt2 | contig 10537 bp, 9 predicted proteins | sample WasSprMetagenome_FD_69207 | JGI IMG/M metagenome (GOLD analysis project Ga0080004, IMG submission 69207) | Sulfidic aquatic microbial communities from Washburn Spring, Yellowstone National Park, USA - WS (SPADES assembly) (version 2) | ecosystem: Environmental > Aquatic > Thermal springs > Hot...
AATTTTGGATAATTCATTTCTTTTAGCTTTAAAAGATTCTTTTTGAGTATTTTTGGATCTTCGTTAAAACTTGGTACAACAATAGCTACGGGAGGAAAGAAATCTGATTTTGTATAACTTTTTGCTCTTTTGAAATTTTTCTCATAAAAATAAGAAAGTACAAAATATACCGCTCCAATACCAGAAAAGAAAAGAGTAAATAAAGAAAGAAGGAACAAAAATGAAGAAACAATTTTTGAGTAAAGGGTTGTAGAGGCTACAAATAACATATAGGCAAAAATTACACCAAGAACTAAGAAAATGATAGCTATCGAAGCACCAAGTATTCTAAAATATTCTTCTTCCATTTTATATCCTTTTTAAAGAGAATTTTTTATATTTTTCCTTTTTATTTACTTTACTCTTTTTCAAAAACAAGATGCTCCTCTTTTCCTATATTTACCTCAATTTTTTCACTTTTTATAATTTTTGCAATTTCTTCAACCAGCTTGTTATCTATTTCAGATACAAAGTTAATTTCTTTTATCGCATTGCACCCAACTAAATACGTAGCTCTTAGAATAATTCTATACTTAAATGCAACGATAACTAAAAGAATAGGACCAGACTTAAACAAATAAAGTATTAGTGGCTTTTCATCGCCAATTTTTATAGAAATATTCCCCTCCTCTATTTTTTCAATTACCTCCCTTACTGGCTTTGCTAATATTACTTTTTCAATTTCTTTTAACAAATCATTCAGAGAACCACCTTTTAACTTTTTTGAATAACTTCCACTACTTTTTATTGCGGCCTCTATAGCTTCTTTTAATTTTTCATCTAACCCTCTTTCCACTTCTTGCTTTGCATTACTACTAATTTTTGAGTTTTCTTTTTTGAAATTGGACTTACCAAAAAGCGTAAAAACCAAAAACAATGGTGGCAAAAACAAAATTAGCTCGGAAGGTAACTTAATAAGTTTTATTGTAACTGCACTTATAGCCGAAAAACCAGCCGTTATGCCCAACAATTTTAAAATCTCTCCCACATCTCTAGAAAATTTGGTTTTCTCTTCTCTACTGGTTGCGGAAAATTTAGGTTTTGTTTCTCTTATCTTAAGCTTTTCAAAATTCTTTTCAAATATCAAAGTGTTTTCTTTTTCTTCTTTTTGTTTTACTGGCATGAAGTAGATTTATTATCTAAAATTTTTAAAATTTTTCTACTTACGGTGTTGTCCAATAATTAAAATAACGAGAGAAATTTTTATGCCCATTTTCGGCTCTCACTTGAAATTATTGGACTACTCCGCTTATTTTCTTGGTAGATAAACATCAAAGTACCCATTTGTATAAATTTTTTGAAAGTTGGAAGAGTTTTTAATGTCGGCGCAATAATATTTTGAATTAACTACAAGCCCAACCTTAAAGCTTTGAAGATAAGAAAAGTTTCCTGTTTTACAGAAATTTTCTTGCGCATAGAAATTTTCTGGTTTTGCGTATTCAACATAGTAATCACTTACTACTGGTTGCTTTCCAAAGAAAGTTTCTAAATGTCCAAAATAACCTGGAACAGATACGTTTGAATATGAGAATTTACTAACGTAAAGCATCGGTGCAATACATGTTTGAGTTGCAGCACCCCATTCGCAAGGAATGTTTGTTCCAGAATAAATTAAGCTTGCAAAAAAGAAATTAAGCACGGAAAAAATGTAAAGTAGCTTGTAATCTTTTGAGAGTGTTTTTGAAACAGCATAAGAAATTAAAAATACTGCTGCGATATTAACTCTATAAATAAGAATATTAGCCAAGAATACAACAACTGCCAAAAAGTTTTCTCTTTTAAATGAGTTTCTTAAGATTGCCAATGTAAATGAAATCACAAGCAACGGAACAAGAAAGAGATTTTCGGATAGTATCCCTTGTGTTGGTTGAAGCAATCCCAAAGAAAAAGGTGCTACTTCTATAGGCTTAAACCTTAGAAAGTTAACATAAAATGGAAGTGAAAGAACTACAGCTAAAAAGATTATCTCTGCATAATCTTTGATTTTTTCCTTTTTGAAAAATGGTAAAATAAAGAATGGAAAGAAAAAAATTGATAGAGAGTGAGAAACAAAAGAAATAGCTAATGAAATAGCAGAGAATATTTTTTTATCAGAAAGAGCAAAAAGAATTGAAAGATTCAAAAATAAAAGAGAAAATACGTGCAATGGAGAAATCACAGAAGTAATAAAAATGAAAGTTTGGGAAAGAAAAAGAAAAGCGCCCACAAAGTGTTTGTTTAGTTTTTTGAAAATTAAAAGGGTTGTATAGCAGAACAAGAAAAGAATAACAGCATGAAGAAAAGGCTCAATTGATAAGTAATCAACATTTAATATTTTTGCTATTCCAGCAGAAAAATCAAAGTAACCATAAGGATATATAAATTCTCTTCCAAGATAACTTAAATTATCAAAAAAGAAAGGAGAGGAATGAAGATATGTTTCTTCAGCCATTCTTGAATAATAATAACCCCAAACACTGGAGTAGCCAATTGTTGCTTTAATAAGAAACACAAAGATTACAAAAACAAAAGCAAGTAAGAGAGCACTTTTTTCAAATTCGATCCTTTTCCTTTTTTCCTTTTTTCCTTTTTTTACATTTTTGACATAAACAAGCAAATCTATTATAATTATACCAAAAAGCATAACCCATTGAATACTTTCTGGAAGCAACAAGCAAAAATGAAAGTAAAATATCACGAAGAAAGTAACTATTAAAAATGCTTCATTAACTTCTAAAAAGCAAACAGAAAGAACCACGATTGCTAAAAAGGAAAACAAGAAAGCAAAGGAGTAAGTATTGGTAGCGGTTATATTCTTTTTCAATTGTTTTCCAAAGAAGTCTATAGTTATATTTACATTTTCATCCGTTTGTTTTATCTCCTTATAGATAGAAAAATTTCCGGGCGTAAAATAATAAAGAATCTCTTCCCCTTTATTGTTTATAATCAAAGGTATTCTATAGAGTCCGGATAAATTTGATTTTCCTTTTAGACTAATAAGAAGTTTAGAATCTCTAAAGGTTATGGAATAGTTTTGCAGTTCTACTCTACCCCCAGCTGTAGCATTATTTAATTTAAACCATAGTGTTTTATTGTCGCAATTTATAAAAACATAAGGTTGCGAAGAAAAATTGTTTACACCATATTCCAAAAGCACTGATCGATTGTTTATTTTACATACCTGGTAGGAATTTGAAAATATTGTAAAGTTGCGATTATTAAAACTTAAAAGAAATATTTCTTCATTTTTTGGTATCGAGAAGAAGTTTACTCCAAAAACTTTGAGATATTGAAGTAAAAAAATCGAGTAGAACAGAGCAAGAGCTATTAAAAAAACTTTAAGATTTTTCATTCTTCCCCTTTACAAAATCTAAAGCTTCCTTTAATGTCATTGTTATTCCATATTTTGAATAAAATCTAATAAGATTTGAGAGATCCCTTTGTAAAAATTCTTCCGCTTTAGGATGCTTTGTTAATACTCCCTGAGCGAAATCTATAAGATATGGTTTTCCATTAAGCAATAAAATGTTATATTCGCTAATGTCGGCGTGTACTAACGAATGTTGGTATAGCTTTCTTATGTTTTCTAATATTTCTTCAAATTCCTCTTTCGGATTTTGACTTCCAATTTGCTTAAGCGTTGGAGCTGGTAGTCCGTTCTCACCAATAAACTCCATTGCTAGAACATTTTTTATAACACCATAAGGTTTTGGTGCATTAACATTTGCTTCTTTTGCGATCATTAGATTTTTATATTCCTTTCTTGCCCAAGCCAATACTATAGCTCTTCTAGTTGGTTTAATTTTTCCAAATCTAGGATCTCCAGAGATGTAATCAATCATATTTATAAAACCGGTTGTTTCTATTCGGTAGATCTTTAAAGCAACATAATCCCCAAACTCTTTACTTCCAGAGGTGGCTCTATAAACATCCGCCTCTTTTCCTGTAGAAATAGGAAAATCAATAGAAGAGATAATCTTTTTTCTCATAAAATCATTTAAAGTTATTGCAAGATCCTTTGTAAATATTCTTTCATCTATCTCTTCTCTTTCTTTTAGCTGTTTTTCTTCTTTTTCTGGTCTTTTCTTTTTACTCCACCTCATTACCATTTTGACACTTCGTTACAAAAAGTTAAAGCAACTGAAGCTTATCAGCTTATTGGAAGGTTTTGGAGCAAGCCTTTCTGTTTTAGAAGTTCAACATCAGCCTTTGAATATCTATAAACAATATCACATCCTTTGTCCCCGCTAACCGGCCATGGTTCAACTATTACAACATCGCCATTTTTTATCCACATACTTCTCTTTAATCTCCCTGGGATTCTTCCTTTTCTTTCTTTTCCATCAGCACAAAGTATCTGAGCCATAGAACCTCCTAACATTGCAATAACCACTCCCAAAATTTCATTCTCTTTTGGTAATCTTAATTCGTGTTGTTCTTCTTCTTTCATTTAAGGCACCGCCACAGTATATCTTGCTCCACAAGCTTCGCATACTATATACTTGAATCTTCTATTGCCGGTTTCTTCAAAATGAGTATCATAACTTTTGCATTCTTTGCATTTTACAAATCTCTCAAAGTATTCATTTATTTTTGCGTTGATTAAATTTTCATTTATTTTACTGTTTAACACTAGTCTTTTTTCTTCAAGTACAAAAGGAACAGCAAACTCTTTTGATAGAAATCTAGCTATGCTTTTTGGGTCTCTTCTTGCCTTATCTGCGATCTGATTTATATTTTTAACTATAGTTTTATTTCCTTCTATTAACACATCTGCTGGTGGTATTTCAAATTGCTCCACTTTTGGATGGACTTTTTCTAATTTTGAATATGCTTCTTCTAATAATTTGATGTAATCCACTTTCTCACTTTATAATTTATATTTTTGAATCCGGATTTTTAAATAGTTCCTTTTCCTTTTATTAAAATTTTTAAACTGCTTTTGAGAAATTTAAATTGCGGTGGATATGCCGGGAGGCTAGGGGTCTCCTGTAACGCAAATCCCCTTATGGCGGGCTACATGCTGGATGGAGCCTTGCAGTGCAATGTAAGCCTTGCATTAGGCTTTGAAGACTTGACTGTGGGGATGGAAGCAGCATGTGAACCAGGCCAGGCAGGAATGAGCAACCTTAAGCATGTTGCTTCATGCTCCACAGCTTTTGGGTCTGAGCTGAGATGCAAGAGAACTTACATTGCACTGCATTGCGATATCCAGCTTCCACCGCATGCTGGGGTCGCCTAGTGGTAGGCAAAACTGCCCACTAAATGGCGGCAGCCTGCTAAGCTGTTGGGTCTCCAAAAGGGACCCGCGTGGGTTCGAATCCCACCCCCAGCGCTTTTAAAATATTAGCTCTTTCTATAAAACCTATAAAATAAAAACAAAAAAAGAAAAAGGGGTGGGAGAATGGGAGCTTTTTGTGTAATAAAATATACATTTTTATATTTATAAACTTTTCTACAATTTCAAAAGAATTATTCTACAAAGAGACTATTAAAATTTTTAAACCGCCTTTGAGAAATTTAGATATGCCAGTTGAATTACTAGTAAAAGACATAATGAGCACACCACCCATAACATGTGAAGAAAACACTTCAGTAGGGGAAGTAATAAAAAGGATGATAAAGCATAATGTTGGCTCCGTAGTTGTTGTAAAAAATAAGAAACCCGTAGGAATCATAACTGAAAGGGACATAGTTAGAAGATATCTTTCAAAAAGATTTAACCTTCTAGTAAAAGCAAAAAACATAATGACGCAACCAGTAAAAGTAATAAAGGAAGAAGCCAAAGTTACAGATGCTGCCAGATTAATGGCAGATTATGGAATAAGAAAATTACCTGTTGTTAATTCTTCTGGTGAAGTTGTTGGAGTTATAACAGAAGGTGATATTGTTAGGCATGCTAACTCAATTCTTGATATACTTAAAGAAATAAAAGAAACCGGTTTTAACCCAGAAGAAAAAATGTGAGCCGTGGTAGCTCAGCCTGGGAGAGCATCCGGCTGAAGACCGGAGGGTCGCTGGTTCAAATCCGGCCCACGGCACTTTTATTCTATTTCTTTTCCAACTTCATCAGGAGTTAGTTGTTTTATTAGTTCATTTTCTTTTATTCTGTTGAAGATTTCAACGATTTCTTCGACAGTTGATTTATCAGAAAAAATGACTACTTCTTCAATATTTCTCCAAAGCCCACTTTCAGTAAAATTAGCAGAGCCAATGATTGCAATATCGTCTAATACATAAAGTTTGCTATGTGTAAAGTCGTTATCCTTGTTGTAAACTATCATCGGTAATTTAAATGTAAAGCTTACTTTCTCTTTTTTGAAAAATAGATACATACAAACTAATAGCAAAAGAAAGAATGGAATAAGAAAAATTAACGAAAAGATACTGAGAAATAAAAAAAGAACGGATGCTGCAAACAAATATGGTAGATAATTCCTCAATTTTGGAGCTTCTACCTTTTTTTCTAGAAGCATTTTTAGTGATGAGAGATGTTGAGTGTTTGAAGTATCGTTTGTAGTAATCAAGAAAACATCGCAACCTTTTTCTTTTTTCTTTAAAAGCAGTTCAGCATATTTTGGCGAGATCCACGGCGAAATTATATAAATTCTTTGTTTCGCAGTTCCTATGAAATCTTCAACAAGATGCCCAACAGCCCTTCCAAAACTTATTTTTATTCCATTTTTTTCTATTAGCATAATTTTCTTTTTCAAATCGAATTTAACTTTTTTTCTTTTCAAAAAATTTAAATATAAAAATCTTTAAAATCTATCATGGAAAACATCGTTGTTGAAAAACTTGAAAGATTAACGCAAGAAAGAGAAGTAGAAATAGTAGAAAGAAAAGGAAAAGGGCACCCAGATACTTTAATCGATGGAATTGTTGAAGAAATTAGCAGAAATTTATCAAAAGAGTATATAAAAAGAACTGGCAAAATTCTTCATCATAACGTAGATAAGGGCTTAATAATTGGGGGCTCTTCAAAAGTTGGTTTTGGTTATGGAGAAATCACGAGACCAATTTATATAATAATTGCTGGAAGAGCCACACAGAAAATCGGAGATGAAGAGATCCCAATCTTTTCAATAGCTTTGAATTCTACTGAAAAATATCTTAGAGAAAACACAAGATTCCTTGATGTGGAAAACGAAGTGATAACCGATCCAAGATTTTTACCCGGCTCGCAAGATCTTGTAAGCGTTTTCTCCCAAGAAGTTCCTCTTGCAAACGATACAAGTGTTGGAACGGGCTTCTACCCCCTTACAGAAACAGAAAAAGTTGTTTTGGAAGTTGAAAAGTTTTTGAATTCTAGAGAGTATAAAAGAAAAATGCCAATGACTGGCGAAGACATTAAAGTATTAGGAGTAAGAAAAAGGAATGTTATAAATCTTACTGTTGCGATTGCTTTTGTTGGACCGTTGATGAAAAGTATAAGAGAGTATATAACTTTGAAAGGAGAAGTTAAAAAGGATATAAAAGAGTTTGCTTCTTCATTAACAGATAAAGAAGTTAATGTTTCGCTTAATGTCGCGGATAACGAAGAAAAAGGAATTGTTTACATAACAAAAACGGGTCTAAGCTGTGAAGCAGGAGATGATGGGCAAGTTGGAAGAGGAAATAGGGCAAATGGGCTTATAACTCCCATGAGGCCGATGAACATAGAAGCAACCGCAGGTAAAAATCCAAGAACACACGTAGGAAAGCTCTATAATGTTTTAGCAAATTTGATTGCAAAAAGCATTGCTGAGGAAACAGGAGCAAAAGAAGTAAATGTGTTTGTTGTATCACAAATCGGAAAAAGAATAGACAAGCCCCAAAACATCTCTATCTTTCTTCCAAAAGAAGAAATGAATAAAGCAGAAAAAGCTCAAAAGATTGCAAGTGAATGGGTTGAGAGAATAGAAGAAATAAGTAAAGGAATTTTAAAAGGAGAGTACAGTCTATTTTGATTTTTTTATCAATCCATCAAGTAAAGTTAAGAATCCTGAAAGAGACTCGGGCTCAACGTTGTTTATTATTATATCTTCTCTTTGTGAAGGATTAGAGGAAGTAATCTGCAAACTTTCTAAACCAAGCAAAAAATCCACGAAATTCTTTTGAACCGTATAAGCTTCTATTCTTTTAATCGGCATTCTTATTTTCTTAACTCTAAAAATTCCAACCTTTTTTTCTACAAACTTATCTTCTAGAATAACTGATAATGAATAAGCTTCAGCAATCTTTTTGAAGAAGAAAATTAACAAAAAGAGAAGAATAACTAGAATAAGAACAAGCGCATTTATTGCTTCTCCAATGAAGAAGTTTTGATAAATGGGGATTAAAAAAATTGTGAAAAACCCAGCGAGAATGATAAAGAGTAACAAATAAAGAAAAGAAACTTTTTTGACATTTGGTTTTATTTCTACAAATTTCACTAAATTATTTTTCAATAAATATTTTTAAATTTCTCTTTTTGTTTTTGTTGGGTTAATCATCGGTTACTATTTTATTTTTGAGATTGGAAATAAAATTGGATGATTACTTCGCTCTACTTAAAAAATTGGAGGTCTCACAAAGAAACAAGAATAAATTTTGGTGGGGGCATAAACGTAATTCATGGTATAATAGGCTCCGGAAAAAGTTCTATAATGGACGCTATAAGCTTCGCCCTTTTCGGTACATTTCCATCGCTTCAATCAAAAAGAATGAAGCTTTCCCAATTGATTTCAAACTTCTCAAAAGAACAAAAGGCGATGATTGAGTTAGAGTTTGAAAATGATGGAAAAAGGTACTTAGTAAAAAGAGAAATAAGTGAGAACTCAACTTCTGCTCAACTTTTTTGTAATGGTTCATTACTTCAAACCCAAACAAGCAAAGTAACAGAAGAGATCGAAAAACTTCTTGGTATAAACTATGAACTGTTTTCAAGAGCTATTTATTCTGAACAAAATGGACTTGAATATTTTTTAAACCTTTCTCCAGCACAAAGGAAGAATGCAATTGATGAACTTCTTGGTTTGGATAGGTTTGAATCCGTTAGAAGCAGCACGGTTTATATTATAGGAAGATTAAAAGACGAGCTAGATAAAGAAAAAGAAGAGCTAAAGGGCTTAAACGAAAAGGAACTAAGAAAAACTCTAGAAGAAATAAGCTCGAAAAAGGAAAGTATTGAAAAAGAAATTTTTTCTTTAGAAAAACAGCTCGAAATTTTAAAAAAGGAAGTAGAAGAACTTAAAAAAGAGAAGGATGAAAAGAATAGGCTTTTAGATTTGAAACAAAAACTTGAGAGAGAATGCTCTTCAATTCAAGGACAAATTGCTTTTATCCAAAATAAAATAAAAAGCATAGCTTACAAAAAAGAAGAAATTAAAGAAAAAAAGCAGGAGCTTAAAAAACAAAAAGAAGAAAAAGTAAAGGAGCTTGAAGAGAAAAATTTTCAGCTGGCAACGCTTAACAAAAGAATTGGAAAAGAAGAAGAAAGGCTTAGACAAGAAACTGAAAAGAAAAAAGAAGCAATAGAAAATGAAAAGAGAATAAAAGAACTTGAAGAAAAAAATGTTGAAGAGCAATACAGGAAAATCGAAGAAGAAATAGAAGAGTTAAAAAAGGAAAGCTTTTTCCTTAAAGGTTCTTTAAAGATTACTCAAATAAGCTTAGAAGAGCTTAGCAAAGAAATATCAAAATGTCCTATTTGTGAATCTCCTTTAAGTGAAAGTAAAAGAAAAGAACTTTTTGAGAAAAAGAGCGAAGAAAAGAAGCAAATAGAACAAAAAATAGAAGAAAACGAAGAGAAGCTCAAAGAAGCACAAAAAAATTTACAAGAAATAAATGAACTGAAGCAGGAGTTTGAATTCAGAAAAAGTAAAGCAAAAACAATTGTTTTTACAGAACCACAAGAGATAGAAAAAGAAATAGAAAATCTAAAAAATGAAGCAGAAGAAAAAAGAAAAGAACTAGAAGCCCTAACTAAAGAAAAAGAAATGATTGAAAGCGAACTCAAAAAAATAGAAGATTTTGAAATTTTGTTTGAGCAGCTTCAAAAACTTGAAGAAGAACTTAGAATAAAAACAGAAGAGTTGCAAAAAATAAAGATAACAAAAGAAGAGGTTGAAAGAGTAAATGAAGAATTTACAAAAAAGAGTTCAGAAAAAGCAAAAATGGAAGAAAGAGTTTTCGGCTCAAAAGAAATTTTGAAAGAATTGGAAAAAAGAGAAAAGCTGGCAAAAGAAGAACTTCAAAAAATAGAAGAGAAAAAAGCTTGGATAGGGGTTAGAACAAAAACAATAGAAGAATTTTCAAAATTTGAGAATGCGGTAGTTAAAACACAAGAAAGGTTAAGAAAGGTTTTAATAGAAGCAATAAATGAAAAAATGCAAGAAATCTGGGAAGAGCTTTATCCTTATGGAGACTTTTCTGAAATAAAGCTTGAAGCAACAGAAGATGATTATCAATTATTGTTAAAAGCAGGAGATTGGGTAAACTTTAACTTAGTTAGTGGTGGAGAGAGAAGCTTGGCAGCGCTTACAATGAGAATGGCAAT
>Ga0080004_1129746_pt1 | contig 10535 bp, 21 predicted proteins | sample WasSprMetagenome_FD_69207 | JGI IMG/M metagenome (GOLD analysis project Ga0080004, IMG submission 69207) | Sulfidic aquatic microbial communities from Washburn Spring, Yellowstone National Park, USA - WS (SPADES assembly) (version 2) | ecosystem: Environmental > Aquatic > Thermal springs > Hot...
AAGTTGAGTAGAAAGATGAAGCTAAAGAAAATTAAGAAAATTGCTAAGTTTTTAAGTTTAGGCAAATCGACCACCTTATTTCTTTTTCTTCTTACCGCAAGGCATTTACCCTAACACCTCCCACTCGTCTGAAAGTTGATTTATCGGTTTGTCGACTTTCCTTAGTATTGTAAACTGTCCTCTATTATTTCTTACTACAACATAATCTCCAGCTCGGAAATTTTTATACGAAGGAAAGACGGGTTTTTGTTCCAGTACGGCGATGTACAGCGTTGGATCGTTGACATTTAAGTGCGTCAACCTTCCAATAACCTTTTCTCGGCCAATCCATAGGAAAACACGAGGTTGCATCGACTTTTCACCTTTAAACCTTGAGGATTTTGTAGTAAAAGTCGCTGAGCATTTTCTCGACAGCTCTGGCCATATTAACGTAATCGTTTTCGTAGTAGTAATGGGTAATTTCATCTAAATATGCGTCCAGAATTCGTTCTGAGAAGAAGACATATCTCAGTACTGCGTTACTGCTTATCGCCAACGCTAGCACTCTGGGCCCTGGAAATACTTTCACAAACAAAAGAGAACGCCCAGGGCCAGCGTCTATCTGTACTAAGCTTCTCTTGTCGACGTCATAAACAGTCCAACCTTTTCTATCGTCCCAATATATCCACAATTTTATCACCTCCTAAACGTAACTTAATTCGGACCTCCACACACTACTATATATTAATTTATTTATCCTATTATTTAAATCTATATTTCTTGGAAATAGAGTGGGTAATGGAGGAAGTCTAGGTAGTAGAACCGGCGGAGTTCTAGACGGCGAGCTAGAAGAACTTGCTGAAGACGAGCGGTTAGATGACGAAGAGCTTGGATAAGATGGAGAACTAGAAATAGATGAAGAGTTCCAAGAGCTCGGTAACGATGGATATGGGTAGTAGTAAGGGTGATATTTGAAGAAGTTCGAAGAATGTAAATAAGGTGAAGGTGATGGTTTTCTGGAAACAGAACGCGAGCTCTCTTCTTCTTTAGCTCTCACGCTCTTAGAAGTTTCAGCTTCTCCGCTCTTCGAAGTGAATAAGCTCGCATACCCGGAACCAACGCTTGTTGAAGCGCTTCCTGCGAACATCGAAGTGTAAAAGTTGAGCGGTGAGAGTCGCGAGCTGCCAAACGCAAAAGTCATCGTCAGCTTCTCGGGAATTTCTTCTACGAACTTCTTCATAATTTCTGGATTTCCTTCTTTAATGAATTGCTCGTACAAGGGTCTTAGCTCGGGGTGCCTTGAAGAGTAAAACTTCATCACGCTTATCAAGTCTCCTATATCCTTTATTCTATGTTCTTCGGGAAAGAACCCAGTTTCTCTCGGAGTGAACGAAGAAACCATCTTTCTCGCTCCCTGTTCTTCCAACCTCATAAACAAACCTTCTTCGGTTTTCACAGGAGATTTTGCGTAAAATCCGTAACCTATGTACGAGCTTCCTCCATAACCATAAGGATGTTTGAACAATTCTAGCACTTTCTCTCCTAATTTATTGTAAACTTCCCAACCTTCTCCAGTCGCTTTTTCTTTGATGACGATGTTATTTCCGAGTTCTTTCTTTAATTCTCTAATTAAATTCTCAGCAACAGTTGGTTTGAGAGCTTGGACGTCTAAGTCGTGGATGCTTCTCTCCAGCGCACCGTACATTTTCTGAGACGCAGACCCGTAGACTTCGACGTCGCCACTCTTAAGGTATTTCGAGAGTACGTTATATAGTTTATCCTCGAATCCTCTGGCTCTCTCCATACTACTTATTACTTCTCTCAAGCTCGTAATCGGAGTTGGCGTTTTCGTCTGAGTGTAAACGTAGTTAAAGAATTGCTTGGCAACGTCCAACTGCTTAGGAGTTAATCCTTCTACATTTTCTAAATTTTCGTAGAATTTTTTCATCGCTGGAAGTTTTAAATAAGTTTCGATTGGCGAAGTTGGTAAGTTGATTTCTCCCGTCTCTTTGACTGGAGAGTACGAAGTAAAGGTTAAATCTCTTCCAAAAGCAACTTTGTAAGTATCCTCTCCTACATTTCTAATTCTTATCCCAAATAGAGGAGAAGCTTCGGGCCCTCTCTCTTTGTAAATCCCGACCCACGTTTCCTTCCCTTCTCTCACTATTCCAGGTTTAATCCAAGTAATTTTGCCTTCATCGCTCAATTCTTTCAACTTATCCAACACTTTCCCAGCTATAGCGTAAGACGCTCCTCCGATTCCAAAAGTAGCGGCATAGGTTATGGGAGAATGAAGTTTTATCGGCTCGCCTCTCAGAGGTTCCTCGGTGATATCTTTCGCGAACAACCCGCTCACTGCAGTTACTCCTCCCGCTAAAAACCTGGAAGCTGTAGATGTAGCGACGGGAGCGTAGAAGCTTCCAATCAAGCCAGCGACTTCTCCTCCAATAGCGGAAGAAACGTATGTTTCTATTGGATAATCAATTCTTATCGGTCGTCTGGCGACGACGTCTTCCAAGATATCAGCTCCCGCGGTAAGCCCTAAGGAAACGGCTTCTCCCACTAGCATAGGGACTCCGACAGGGGGAGCGACGACTGACAACGCGACGGGAGCTCCTAAGACTGTCGCGGTTACAACGTCCTTCGAAGACGGTTCGTATTTCGCCAACTCTTTTGAGATTTTCTCGGGTTGAGTTATTAGTTTTCCCTCTGGAGTAGTCGTCATTTCTACTGTCTTAGTTCCTGTCACTGATTTCATAAACTCAGCGAACAACTCTTGCTTTTTTCTTTGAGTTTCGAAGGCTTCGGGAGGAACTGTCGTCCTCGTGTACGCGAAAGGAGAAAGAGAAGTAGAGGAATTGGTAGGAAAGTTGAAATCTTCAGGCTTGAACTCGACCACTGTCAACCACCACGTCCTTGCAACTCAGTGTAGGCTCCGTAAATTAAAACTGCCAGTACGAAAGCAAACACTAACATATAAGGTAGAATCGATTTGGTGTTTTTGTTAGCTTCTATCATCTGGCTAGTTTCGTTCGTGATGTTCCCGTGAATCCCTATTTCGATTTGAGTTTGAGTTGTCTCCCACACAGTGTAAAACGTTGTAAGCGAAGGAGCTACTATAACGAAAACTGCAAATATCAAAAGAAAAGTGAGAATAAGAAAGAGAAAAGTATTCAAAATTACTCCCTTCTTACCCTTAGTTAAATTTTTCTTCCTTTTCATTACTTTTCACCTCTAGTTTTATCTGAAAGGATTATAGAATCCAGATTGTTGGAATGGGTTGAACGCTGGAACATTCGCTGGAGAGAATAAAGGTTTGTAAGTTGAAAATCCTTGAGTCGTTGGGGTGGTAGTCGAATACCCTCCTTGAGGAGTTATTACATAATAACCTCCGGTAGCTCCGTAATCTTTCGCCGAAACGACATAAGTCTGGCCTGTTTGTCTGGATTGCAGCTCTAATCGCCTCAAAAGTTCATTTCTCTGTTCAATCGGATTTTGCGTACTCCCAGAGGGTTGAGTTTGCAAACTTCCTGAAGGTTGAGTGGGTTGGGAAGTTATAACTGTTCCCCCTCCGCTACTTCTAATTTGGCCGAAATTTGGAATTCCTACGCGGTCCGAAACAGATTCTCCAGATTTAACCTTACTTAATAAATATTGCTCTTCTCTCCATCTCTTTTTCGCTTCTTCTTGAATCGCTTGAATCAAAGATTTAGCGCTTTCGTAATTCCCCGATGTTAAAGCGTTCGACAATTCTCCTAGATTTCTTCCTAACCAGTCCCATATACTTAGTCTATGTTCTAGAATAGCTTTTTCCATAGTCAGTTGGTAAGCCTGTTTTTCTAACTCGGTTGCTTCTTTTAGTTTTCTCAGCGCTTCTTCATAGCTCTGGCGCAACTGGGATTCTAAGCTTATCGGAAAAACTCTTCTTATTCTCATTTCCACGTGTCTTTCTACATCTATTTCGGGAGGTTTGAACTTCATACTCATCGATATTTTATTAATTTTGAATTTTATAAAATGTTATATTTTATAAATCCCACAATTTTATTTTCTCGTGAAGTAATTAGAATTCGAGGTGATGTAGATGCAAAACGTCTGGGACTATGTAATAGATGGGTTGTTCGTAACATTCCTAATCAGCATCATAGGAGGAATAGCAGCTTCCTCAGGAGCATTCAACTCTCTATTATACGGAATGTTCGCATCTTCAACAGAAACTAACTTGAATGCAATAAACACAACTCAAGCCTATAAGACAACTCTCTTGACTAACTTAGACACTGGTGCAACAACTCTTCAAAGCGTAACACAAGCTGGAGGCCAAGTGTACCCACTAGCGATGTACATAGCAATATTCGCTCTGTTCATAGGAGCTGTCTTAGGAATCGTAGTCTATGCTATGTCTTTAATCGCTAGCGCTAGAGCTGTCCCGGTTCCAGTAAGACCAGCCTAAACAGCCTCTCTCTCCTCTCTTTTTCTTTTTAATTTTTTAAATACTCAAAATAATTAGAAAATAGGAGGAGAGTATGGGATTCTTAGAAACGGGAAGCGAACTCTATTTTTCAATTTTCAAACTCTCAATAGTTTTCACTTTCTTTCTCTTAATCACTAACTCTATTTTCAATTTCGTCGATTTGTCGTTTTTGCCGCAACTAAAATTTGGAAGTGATATGTTAAATTCAGCGATCTCGACGATTCAACACGCAAAGGGATTAGATTTCACAATCGCTATTCCATTTCTCATAATTTCGGTTTTCGGTCTAATGATCGAAGCGTTCGTTAACGGTGTGTTGCTTTTGCAGTGGATTATCAATTTCTTCGTGAACAATATTTTAATTATAGTAGGAGTTAGCGACCCAGTCGCTGTCACTGTTGGAACTATTATTAGTTGGATTGTAGTTCTTCCAGCGATAATCGGATTGATAACTGATATAGGAAGAATGATTTTCTATATGTTATTCGGTTTGAGGAGGTGAGATGATGCAATTAATAGATTGGAGCAACTTACTAATTTTTGGAAACTTCACTCCTCTTTTCTTTAGCATAATCGCGACAGTGTACATAATGAACGTTGGAGGAATATTAAAGGGTCTGTTTTCTGGTATTTTAGTAAATCTAATAATAATCGCTATAACTTACTTCATAAATAGTTATTGGGGATACCAGTTAGACTTACTGAGCTTGGTCGTTTTAGAGATATTCTTGGCAGTCACGTGGGTACTAAGTCTAAGCAAAACTTAGACTTTCTTTCTTTCTTCTATTTTCATCACACCTCTCATTATTATAGCTACTAAGATGTAAGTGATGAAAACTAAGATATTTAGTGTTAGAATATAATTGTTGAGGGAGAGGTAGCTCGTTATCGTGAAGTACTGTTCCTGGTTGGTTTCGTTAAGTCGAGATAGAGAGGTGATGGCCTCGACGTAGTTAAATGAAGAAGCGAAATACGAAATTATTATTAGGAGAAGAGGAACAATCCACAGGTCGAATTTCTTATTTAAAACTCTCCAAATAAAGTAAATGTTCCCGACGAGGCAGAGAACTCCTATAAACCCGTAAATCGTTATCATTCTCTCACCATACTTATATTTATCCTTTTATTATTTAAATTTAATAATAGATTTACGAACTCTTTGTCTTCTTCCCTTCCTTCTTTGTCTACTAGCTCTTTCAAAACTCTTAAGTTTATTTCTTTCATCCCGTACACAGCTACAATCCATCTCGCTCTATGCTTCTTTAGGAGGTATCTTAGATACTTCTTCCCTAGCACAGTTCCTCACCTTCTTACACATCTCCACGAGATCGTGCCCTCTTATTATTAGTCGAAGCAGAAGGCTGGCTAGTGCTAATATGAATAAGAAAAGAGAAAGTATTAAGATCGCTCTCGAGCTGTGACTTAGTGGCAATAAGCTAAGTACGATGGACACTAAAGTTATAGCCGTTGAAGTTAGGTGTACTGCGAAAGCGGTGAGTGTTAGCTCTATTAATAATAGCAAAGACCCTACTACTTTCGCACTCTTCTTCATTTTGACGACTTCTTCATCTAACATATTCCTCACCACAAACAGGACAGTGGTCGTCGAAGTAGGTTTTAAATTTACTTCTAACTCTAACGTAATGCCCATTCCTGCACTCTTTATAGAAATACCACTCAGAACCTCCACCTTCTTTCTTTGGTTTCACAATCCTTTGAGAGTTCGAGATTTTTATCCCCATCTAATCACCTCCTCTAACTAACCATACTCACCTAACCACTTACCATCGGATAGTTTCTCGTTTATCTTGTAGTATACCGTTTTCCCAATTATAAATCCTTTTGTTTCTTGTACTTCGATTTTGTCCACTAGTCCTCTTTTCACCAGTTTATATAATCTTCTCTGCAATCTTGCTTTATCTATTCTTCCTTCAGCTTTCAATTCCTCATAAATGCCTAATAAAGTTATTCCCGATTTATCCTTTAATTTGCTAAGTATAATCAAATCTTCTGGCTTTAATTTTTGCATTTCTTTTTTCAAATCCATCTAATCACCTTCCTATTTTCTTCTTGTCAGACTTCCAGATTATCCATTTGCCCACAACGACGTGATAACAATCTATTTTCAGTTTTCTTAGAAGTTCATAAAATTTGAAGAGAAAATACACTTCTTCCTCGAACAGCTCGGGATATCCCCAAGCTTCCAGTTCCAACATCCTCCCTTCCAGTTGTGCAATTTTTCTTACATTTCCTTCGACAATCGCTTTCGGCATTACTTCACAAATTATTGCGTTTCTTATATTTCTTATATCGTCGATGATTCCTCTTCTGCTATATCGCTTTTTCTCGGTCATTTTTCATCACCTCTCATCCTGTCCTTCAAAAGTTTTAACTCAAACAAAACATACTCTCTCATAATATCAAAAAGCTCAGTTGTCGAAATTGTAATTTCTTCTGGTAAAACTTTTAAGTTTGGCGGAATATGAGATTTTGTTATGCTCCAAAACTTTATTTCATCGTCAATCAGTTTTTCAAACTCTTCTTTATTCATCCAAATCACCTTATTCTTTCCTTCGTAGTATTTTGTCGTGTATTTTAGTTAGCTCATCGACCCAATACTCTATTATATCTAGCTGGTCTTGTAATCTAGAATTCAACCATCTCGCTATTACCAAAGTTTCTTTCAACCTTTCCTGTTCTAATTCCAGATTACCAACAATTATTTTCAAGTTGTTTTTAGTCTTTTTCATTTTACCCACCTCCTATCTTAAATTTCTCCCTAACTTTCTCAATTATGTAATCTACAACAAATTCTGCTATGAGTTCGACTGAGGAAAAATTATCGTATTTTTCTGCTACACTTTCGTCCAAATTGTCCCAAAATTTAGAAGAGCTCACCTCATTCTTCAAATCGCTGAGAAAATCCAGCAATTCTTTTTCGCTTATCTCATTCTTCATTTTTCTCATCCTCCAGCGATTTGAACCACCCCTTCTAACAATTTTCCTAACCTATTTATTTTCATACTCACTACCTAACATTTTTTCTTCCTCTTTTAATTCTCTCAGCCATTCTTTTAATTCTTCCATCCTCAACTGTCTTAATTCTTTTTTTGTTGGCAGCATTTTCTTTTCTAACTCAATAATCTCATCAATCAATTTTTCCTTTAAACGCTTCTCTTTTTCTTTCATTTAATCACCAAACTATTTCATTCGTGACAATTCTATGTGCGTTGGTCCAATAGTCTTCTTCCCTACTGAGGATGCTATCTACGTTTTCCCATAAATTTGACAGCTCTAATCTCTCTTCTTCCGTCAATTCTTCTTCCAGTTTTTTTATTGTTTTCCCGAACTCATTTCTGACTTTCCAAATGTAATCCATGTGTTGTTTAATGCTGCTGAGAATCTTCAGCTTTCTCATTTTTAGATCTACTATTAAAATGCCAATTTCATTTTCGAGTTTTTTCCTAATTTCTTCTCTCATTCAACAACCTCCTTTTCTTAACTATTTTCAACACGATTTCTTTATCGTTTTCCTTGACCTTTTTAAGATAGAAATCCGCTCTTGGTTTCTTGTAGATGTGAATCTCGTTAAAGTAAAAACTCACTTCAACTATTTGCTCCATCCCACCCCTTACTCCATATACGATTGCTGAATTTTCTGACACGAAAACGCTATATTCTACTCTGTCGTTCGAATTTTTCGAAGATTTTGAAGAAATCGAAGACATCTAATCACCTCCATTTTTTGGTCTACCAGGAATACCATCAAGATGCCGCTTAAATTCCAGAACAACTTCTTTAGCATGTTTTTTACAAAGCCAGACTAAACCAAAAAGATTTACTCTTGCTTTTTTATTACACTTAAAATACTCGCATTTCATTCAACGTCACCTTGATTTACCTTTATCCACATTCCATTTTTATCTCCAGTGAGTTGTAAAAGATTTTTATCTATGAGTTTACTTACATTTGAGAGAATCTTCTTGAAATCCTCATCACTGTAATCCTTGAAGTATTCTCTCAGTTTGAAGTAATCCAAACCATTGTTCTCTCTTGCCATTTGCAATATTTTTATCTCTAGTAATGTCAAGTTTTCCGCATTATTTATCTCTAGTATCCATTGTGTAGTCTGTGTAGACACCGTAGTCACCATTTTCTCCATAGAGGAAGTATAACTCTCAAAAAAAATGTGCAAAAAATTGGTTATTTCTGGCTGAAACCTTAAATTTTTGCTTTTTTTCTCGGGAGGATATTCTTCTTCTACAGAAAAAAGGGTGACTACGGTGTCCACGGTGTCTACAGTTATTTTATCTTCAAATCTTGATGCTGCCTGTAAGAACTTATTCGGAATTATTTTTATCTCTCGTGTTTTCACTATTTGATCATTCTCCCTTTTACTCCTCCTAACAGTTTCTAAGTGAAGATTGTTTTTTAACAACAATGCAAATCTTGTAGTGTATCTTATTTTATCTTTAGCCCACAATTTATTTTCAACGTCCTCAATACTCATCCCAGACTCTTTTGCTAACCAAAGTTTGACTGCAGTCTCAAAATCCAAATATACTTCCTTATCTAATTTATCTAGAGTAATGCCTTGATTTGCAAGCATCTCTCTCAAAGTTTCGTAAACGCTTCCCGCCTCACTATTTAGCATCTCTTCATATCTTTTTTCTTGCTCCTCTTTTATTTCACTACTCGTTAATGATGAGAAAGGCAAAATATTTGAAATTATCTCAATAAATCTACCGTCATACTTTTTCCTCTCAAGATTTCTTTTGTTAGACTCGTGAACTTTTTTTAGTTTCTGAAATTTTTTTATTAAATAAAATCTTATCAATGTCATCTCTCTCCAAAACAAGTCGAGAAGTTTTTTGTCGATACTTTTTGGAGTAAAGCCGGTAATTCTAAACATCTCTACTCGCAAGCATCTGTCCTCAACATCCTCGGGCACCCCCCAGTTTGTTGCAATTAGTTTTGGGCCGAAAACATTGTAGTTTAAAACTTCTTTTCCTCCCTCACTCATCCTTGAGTAAGGCATTCCTCTAACGCTTCCATTTCTCAAAATTGCCCAAATGTCTTGCTCTTCTTCCTTGCTAGTTTCTTTTGCTCTAATTTTTTGCTCGTCTAAGAAGAAAGTGCATCCATGCTTATCAATTACTCTGGCGAACAAAGCAACGCTTGTATTTCCTGAAAGATAACTTCTCCTACAAACAAAGCTTAATGCTTCTAACAGTCTTGTTTTTCCGCTTCCCTTATCACCACTGATTAAGAGATAAGTAGCGTAATCGCTAATTTCTGGAATCCAAGTATAGACAACAAAGGCTTTCAAAATTTTCATGCTTGTTTTATCGCTAATCACAACTCTTCTTTTCAAGATTGTTTCAATCTGTTTCATTACTGTAGAAAAAAATCTGTTTGGTTTTTGATTCAGCCTTATTAAATTTGATTCTGGGTCGTCTTTATCAATAAGCTCGAAATTTGCTACTCCATCTGCTATTTTTATTCTCTCTATATTTTTTTTCTCATCTTCCTTGAATTGGTTTTCATCAATCAAATAAATCATTGGGTCTTCATTAAACTTTTGAACAGCAATACCATATCTTTCGCTTCCTTTTTCCCTTACCTTGCAAATCTCGTAAATAATGCCGTTTTTCTCGTCGAAATAATAAGTCCTTCCTTTCATTAAAGATAGCAAAGTGAAAATTTCTTCTTTTGTTGCTTCTTTAAAGTTTAATGTTAACATAAGAGCAGGCCTCCTTGAAACTGAGATAATCCTCATAATCAAGGAGAAATTTTTTACAAAGCGCGGCAAACCTCACTATGTCTTTTGTTATTCTGATTTTTTCCATTGTGTTTTTCAAAATATCTTTTCTAAACTCAAGATTTTTCAGTAAAAGTTCTTTCTCTTCGTTGCTAAGGTTTTCCTTCTTTACAATCTCTTTAGCTTTTTCCAGCGTTATCACTTCCAACATTTACTCACCAAAATACCATTCGATTTTTGTTGGAAGCTTTCTCTCTTGCCAAACCTTTATCATTCTCTTTCCATCTTCGATAAACATTCTCAGAACTATGTCGATGTTTC
>Ga0080004_1169282_pt1 | contig 10533 bp, 10 predicted proteins | sample WasSprMetagenome_FD_69207 | JGI IMG/M metagenome (GOLD analysis project Ga0080004, IMG submission 69207) | Sulfidic aquatic microbial communities from Washburn Spring, Yellowstone National Park, USA - WS (SPADES assembly) (version 2) | ecosystem: Environmental > Aquatic > Thermal springs > Hot...
GTTTAATTATGTTTTCTCGAGGCTTTCGCTTTCATCCTTGGTTATTTCCTTGGTTATTTCGATGAGGAGATGTTGAATGCGTCTCCTCTGTATATGGTCTCGCATCTTATCCTATCTATGCTCACGATTTTCTCTTTTCCTAGTTGTGGGAATATTGTTGCGTTGTATATATCTGGGTTTTCTTTGAATTCCTCCAATTGTTTGGACATGTTTATGGTTGTTATTATGGTTAGTAGCATTGTGAACCATCTATGCTGATCCACGGGCGCGATAATGCTGAGTATCGGTAGTAGGAATGCTGTGAGGAGTATTATTATTGAGAGCCTGGCCCTCCAGTCTATATGCCTCCATATTCGGATTATTGCGAGTGATGGTGTTAGGAGGAGTATGCATGTTATGGTGTAGCTTAATGCTGATTCGAGGCGATATTCCATGTTGCCAGCAGCATAAACCCCTGATGATGTTAGAGCCATTATGGGCCTCTGGGGAAATCCTGTGTACCATAGTAACGCTACTAGTGATAGGGCTGTGGAGAGAGCGAATATATCCCTCTTCCTAGCTAGGGCAGTGTTGACATCGATGTCCAAGAGCACCGCCTTAGAAATCCTCATGTGCATGGATATAAATAGCTTCAAGACAAACTTGTCAACACGTCTACAGGCATGTATCACGTCAACTAAGGCATCTAGATAAAACCTATCAAAAATAACAAGTCTTCTTCTCTTAAAGATCGAAAGAAGCTTGTGTATAAGATAGAAGAGGGTTAAGTCTACGTATAGGAAGTAGGGATACAGGATCTTTGCAACAGGATCTATATGGAGGACATGCACACCAACGTGGCGCTTTATTCGCGGAGCATAGGCTTTTATATAAAAGCCCCTAAGCCTAGAATAGAAATAAAGTGCATAAAGTGTTAGAGCTCTCCACCTAAACCAAACAACCTCAGCTCCGCTTAAGTGTTTACATAGGATGGGTGCTAGAGTAGATTTGCCTGAACCATCAATGCCTGAAAGCGCTATTGCTTTAACCAAGCACTTCACCTAAGACCCTTTCAGAGACCTCGGGGGAGAAGTTCCTTAAAGCATATTCGTAGGCCTTTGCACGAGTAGACCGGTAATAATCGGAGTCATAAATTTCATAAAGGTATTCAAATGTTTTAGTTAAATCTTCAATTATGCTCCTCCGCTTAACCTCATAAACAATCCCATTATTGACAAAAGGGGCAACAATATCCGATGCCACGACAAAGCTACCTGTAGCTAAGGCCTCTAAAAGTGTTAGAGGGGGCTCTATGAACTGATACCACGTGTAAGGCAACAGTACGTATGACGATTGAACATACTTCTTAGCAACCTCGCTTAATACGTCAGCCGGCGAAATCAATCCACTCTTCACCTCTCGAAGAGGATTCCACAAAACAACGTCAATATCATCGCGCAGTCTAACCCTTTTAACCCCCTTAATAGAGGAATCTTCACTAAACGAGTCTATGACGAGCCTCGCCTTTGCAGACGGGTTAGCAGCCTTAAACCTCTTAAACGCAATTATTGTCTCCCTATAACCCCTAGATGGATGGAGACGCCCCATCAATCTGTACATGGCCTCAGAAGATCGAGATTTCTCATTTAGCATATAATGACCTATTTCAAAAAAATAGAGGATTAATTGGCGGGTATTGTTTCAGAAGAATGTGTCTCCCTATGTTAGAACCTAGGTATGGATTTAATATGACCGCGGTGGTGTCTGTGCCACTGAGGAATTTAAGATATTTCAACAAGTTCTTGAAATAATTATATGAATAGGCAGGTATTATCAAGATCTCGGCGCGTCTACTAAGTGAGAGTGGCAAATAGGGTCTCCATCCAATAAAAATGGTGTCTTCGTCGAAAAACATCCCTAGAAGCTCTTCAACAAGTATCTGAAGTGACGATAAATACCTAGTTTCACTAAGATCGATTGTTCATAAGTTTTTTCCAGCCACAGGGCGTGTCCAACTTCTATTTGCTATTTATAAACTTTAAAGATATACTTATAAGTAATCTAGGAAGAGTTTACAAATTATTGGACACGCCCAGACGATAAACAATATTTTTAAACTCGTAATAATATCCTCTGTTGAGACCGCATCCCCTAGAAGAGGATAAAGCTACCCCTAGCAGATTGGCTGGCTACATCGGCTAGATCGCTTGGCATACCTAAGAGATTAGCAAGGACGCGTATATGACTTTTTCATAGAGAGATCTGGTAAACAGGGTATTCAGACACTATTTTCTCAACCATCATCTAGTAAGGTCGTTGCCCGCTAACCTTAAGCTCACGGTGGAGGAGGCGGAGGCACTCTCCTCTTCCTATACAAGGATAGAGACAGTAGGGATAACGCTACTATAGCTACTGCTATAACTACGGTGATTATGAGGGGAAAGCTTGTGGGCGGAGACTCCAGCTTCTCAGCCTCCTTAACTACTTCCAAGCTTCCAGTTAGACCATTTACATCTATATTGTATATCCCCTCCTTCCCCGGTGTAAAACTAAAGTATATCCTGCTAGACCATCCAGGCTCTATGACCTGTCTACGGGTATCGGCGATTACACTGTCAACCCTTAATATGACACTGCATAGGGAAGGTGTATTTCCAGTATTCTTTATGCTCACCGATATTGTAGCTATCTCCCCAACCTTAATCCTGCCCGGCTTAATCTCAAGGTCGGCTGCCTGGCATGTAGGAGTGGAGATTGTTTCTGTTGTAGAGCTTATTGTCTTAGACTCCGTAGTTAAAGTAGATTGTATCCGAGTGGTCGAGGATTCCGTAGAGGCTACAGGTGGATAGCTTAAAGCATTCTTCTCTGGGATTTCCCTCTTAAGTACTTGAACGAGACCCCATGGGATAAATATGCCTATTGCCTGCTGGGGTTTGGTTTTCAGATATGTCAACGGTATCTTTAATTCAAAAACATCATTGAAGTCTGAGGAATTACTCGACCTTAATACGAGGCGCCACCTCTTATACCATTCACTACTCTCGCCAGCATAAACGTAGTAGGAGGCGTTGTTTAGCTTGCTTGGATTACTATGGAATTCAGCCTCCACGTAGAGCTCAGCTCCACCATAACGTCGGTCTCCAGTATCATCCTTACTGTCTAAGTCGATGAAGAAGTTAAGATATCTGAAGACGCCACCATACTCTATGGCTGTCTTAGGTCTCTCCAGAGTATCAAGTCTCATGTAGATGTATTCTTCATCATTCGCAACGTATATTCTTGAAGATAGGAATTCTTTCGGGCTGCCAGGTGGCTGGTCAATAGTTTTTACCGGCTTTATCTCACCCCAATCATCTGCTCTCCCATCTACTTTAATGTGTCTGGAGTTCGAGTTCATTATATATGAGAATTCATCCAGCCAGGGAGCACCCCAATGCCCCCACTCCCCAGTTGTTACGACGTAGAATCTTACCCCACTGGGACTGTAGCCAATATCATTTTTGTCTACTTTTATCTCGACGTGATCGGCGTCTGGTCTCAAGGTGCTTGTAGATCTCAGATCCTTAATGTTCTGGAAATCTCCTGATCTCTCATCCCATCTTAAGAGGAGCGCCTGAGATACTGAGTTATCCCCTGTAATGAGTGCTTGGATAAGGTAGTCTACTCCTACCTCTTTGTAGTGTTGCCCCGTCGCCGAGTCTTTATCCGAGTCTATGAGAATACTTACCTGCCTCCTCCAGTCTCTGGAGGTTGTAGACATTGGGCCATAGAATTCTACGTAGAAGAATAAGCTATCCAGGTCCTCCTTCATGTATAATGCTTTCGAGTCTATCCAACCTGAATCAGGATAAGCATGTGGGATAGAGTAGATGAGCGAGTAGTCTCTATCATTATCCTGTATTGAGAGTAATTGGCTGGAAGAAGCTGCCAATAATAGGAGAACCAAGATTAGATGGTGATGCTCCATACTAACAGGCTCCAGCCTACATCTACTGCTTGGCTTATTTAAGGTTTCTAGGCTCTCCATGAATCTATCAACAAGGTAATGCTTCTTCTCGATTTTTTACTACCATGCGCAGTTTTCTAGTTGTCAATACCATGGATAACAGTCTCCTGTCAACTGGGTCTTCCAATAATTCATATTGTCGTAAATCTCTCTGACAAATATTACTTATAGGGTAAGCCTAGCTTGGATACTTAGCATGAAAATTTATACGTAGCCTGCATAATTGTTTCCATAGGTGGACACTCTTGGGGCACGTCTACGTGAAGGCTACATTCTACAATGCTGTTGATTATATACAGTATTTAGAGGGGAAGCTTAATCTAGACGATGTTAGGAAGACTGAGGTAGAAGCGCTCATTGATACTGGAGCAACCTTCCCAGCTCTGCCTAGAGAGATAATTACTCAACTTGGATTGCCAAGCTTGGGTGAGCATCCCGCTGAAACCGCTGAAGGAGCTAGAAAAGTAGAGCTTGCAGCCAACGCTATAATAAGGGTAGAGGATAGAATAGCCCAGTCCCCCATCATCGTAAGGCCGAGAGGCACAACACCGCTTATAGGTGTTGTAGCCTTAGAGCAGATGGGCTATAAGGTGGACCCGGTAACAGGGAAGCTGATTAAAGGATTACCATTAATGCTTTGAGGAAAACAATAATTACGATGGTAGATGCTTACGTTGCATGGAGTTTTCGTAGACCTTGAGACTAGCGTCCCAGCATATATTTCACTTCAGTTTGTCATGTTCGCTAAGAACTGAGAATGAGTGCAATAAGTGTTTGGTTTAAATCTTCATCTTCAAATTTGTTACTAAATGCAGCAATGAGCGGGGTGCTGCTTCTTGTTGATTGGTATATCTGCATTTAATGCTTTAATGTGAAGATTCGACCTACGTTGATTTTAGAAGCTACTACTAGATTCTTTCAGTCTTAGGACCCATAGGGGGATTCTCAAGGTTTTAGTTAAGTTTCATCATATTTTGCTTGCTTTCCAAGTTGACAATCCTGCCTCTCACATGCTTCAAGTCACAGGTAGATGATGTTATAGTTTTATGAGCTAGGCTCTGTCATAGTATCTCATCACTGCTGACCCTTCGACTAGCGATGCCTTGTAGATTTTATATATTCCATCTCTTACAAGTTCTATCTTTAAGGCGTCTACCAGCTTGCTATCTTGATCGCTCAGGTTCTCCACATCCTTGACTAGGTTTTGTCTTCCCCTCCATGTTACTACGTATATGCTGGTCTGCTTTGTAGCATTCATGTAATCGACCATGTCTCTTAATTTTATCTCTCTCCACACCCAGACTAGCCTCTCTGGAGTAGGGTTTCTCAAGCCTAGATGCATCCATCTTGCCCACGGCGCCTCGCCTACTATCGTTATGTCAGGGTCGAGATCCTTAACTACCGCTGTCAGATTATTCAAGTCTTCCAGGGCTGTTCTTACCGCTGGTGATGGCGTTAATGCTGATGGGAATTCTCTTATAGCTGACACCAGTACCGAGGCATGTCCAGCTTCGGGTGTGTAGAAGAAGAATCCCGGGTTGCTAGGAAGACTAGGTACAGGATGAGGAAGCGTGTGCCGAGTTTCTCGGCACCTTTTACAGTGAGAGGTATTATTAGCGGTGCCATGCCTATCATGAATCTATACCATGTTGCAACAGCCGTCATGGGAGTGATGAGGGGGCTTGCTCCAGCGATTATGAGGAAGAGTATTGCAAGCTTATGCCATATCCCCGTCTGGCTCACGGCTATTAATGCTAAAGGTATGAGTGGACCAAATCCTGCTACAAGATATGCGATGGATTCAGCCGTAGATTCGACGCCGTATGAAACTAAACCTGCGGGTAGGGCTCCGAAGAAGCGGCTCCCCCACGTTACCCCCTGGCATACAATATGAGTAGAGCTATTGATATGATTGTTGGAACACTGTATGAGAATGCTTTACTATATGATTTCTCCCTAGCGATGCTATAAGATACAGCCGAGATGGAGAGCATAGCCGATAGGTAGGCTGTTACTTCATGCGACATTGATGAGAGGATGAGTAGAGATACTGGGAGAAGCTGTCTACCGATTCTAGTTGAGTAGCTGTTGACCTCCATCGATGAGACAGCTAGGACTATGAGAACAGACCCAAGCAGCTGTCTATGATAATCCCAGCTTATCCTTAGATTCAAGATGAAGAATGTTGAGGCGATGATTGATGCGAGCAGGTACTTCCCACGAATCTTTAGGATCCTCGATGACATGTACTTGATTGCAGATATGAGGAGCCCATAGCAGACTGGCGGGTACAATTTCATCAAGACCCAGCCATCTACTACCATTGCAAACGGTGCAAGGAGGATATCCATGAGTGGCGGAATATTTCTTAGAGCACCCATCCAATAGTAAGGTTGAAAGAGGCTAGGGTTGCTAATGAAGTCCCTGAGATGCGCAAGACACTCAACAGTGTCCCATCCAATATGCCATGGCCACCAATATATCTCTGGTAGGAGTCTAGCTATGAAGCCGAATGCGAAGCCTGTAAGAGATGGTCTAGACAGAGTAGAGCTGTACAGTCTCAATAGAAATGTCCTGGCCCTCTAGAGATACTGGGAGTAAGGTGGAGAGAGGGCAAGCGATACAGGCTTTCCTAGGAGACTATGCGCTACTATCGTCTCAGCTCCGAGGAAGACACCTGCTATGAATAGACCGTAGATCCAAGCGTCTTGAGGGTGGAATATAACCATGCCGACTACTGGTCCGAGGAAGCTTGACCTGAAGAAGGTTAGGATAGCTATGCTCAACCTCCCAACGCATATCAGGATAAACGCTATTACGTTGAATGTCAGAGTAGATGCTGGTCCAGACATATGATAGTGCTCAGCGAAGTCAATTATTAGGGCTGCTGACATGCAGGTGAAGATTATCCAGAGCTGATAATCCAGTATAGCTGAGCTGCTTGGCTCAACAGCGAATATGGATAGAGCAATTATTGTTAACGTGACCTTTAATAATCTTCTGATAGCCTTATCTCCGCAATCCTTCAAAAATATTCACCCCCACGTCATCACCCCAAGTGTTAGAGAAGCCTTTTCCTCAAATACGTCTTGCTTTTCATGGTGGGCTTCTAGTTAATCTCATCAGCCTTCTCTCCATCCTCTTCAGCATTAGCGAGATTACCGCTATCGTAAATGACTGTACTCCAACTATCAGTAAGACCAGGCCAAGCCATGTCCAGCCAATACTCCACGCCTTCTCCCCGAAAATATACCTCGTGTAGAGCTGCCAGATGAGGATCGCTAGCCCCCTACACCTAAGATTGAGCCGAGCGGAGAGAAGATTAAGACAGGTTGTGAAGCCATGAGATCTTTAGTGCTGTCAAGACTATTCTAATGCCAGCGTTCCATGTAGCTAGCTTTGGTCTACCGATTCGTTTACGGTACCTTACAGGGACCTCCACAACCCTTCCATGGGATAGTGATTGGCAGACTATCTCAGCTTCCACATCGAATCCCGTTGCCGTTATCTCAAGCTGCTTTGCGAAGTCTGTTCTTAGAAGATATATCCCGCTACATGGGTCTTTAATCCTCTGGCCCATCAGTAAGCTTATAAGCGTGCTTATCACTCTGTTACCGAATCTATGGAGGAGTGGTATGTTCTCCCTGTCTACATGGTATCCGATAACCTCGTCGCAGTTCTTCTCGACAGCTGTTCCAAGCATGCGTTCAATGTCTCTTGGATCGTATGTTCCATCTCCATCCATCACTAGCACGTAGGGTGTTCTAGCAGCCTCTATCCCTGTTTTTATCGCCATAGATTTTCCATGACCCACCTGGTATATCACTCTCGCACCCATACTCCTAGCTATCTCAACAGTCCTATCAGATGAGTATCCATCTACCACAAGTACATTTTTGTAGCCTGCCCCCATAACTTCTTTGATGACTCCACCTATCGCTTCTTCATTAAGTGTAGATATCAGAACGGTAACATCATCCTTACTGAACCGTGGCTGAGGAGCAGTAGAAGTGTCTTGAGATCCTCTTGTATCATCTACATCGATTACTCTTTCTAGTCGGCTGCCATAACGGTCCTCTAGTGGTTTCCGGGGGCTAGTGTATCTTAAAGCTCTTAAGAAGTAGTATATTGATGGAGAAGCGACGAGTATTAAAGATGCTATGAATCCCACATCCGTAAATAATGGCGCATCTAGAGACTGGAATCTCGTAAAGTCTGTTTTCTCAAAATTCACCCTTGCAGAGATCTCTGGAATAATCTTCTCAGATATCAACATATTCATCTTTATGGAGAGATGGTACGAGTATTCTGAGAATGGATAGAGGATTGGTGTCGGTGATTGAAATAGATCTAGGATGGGGTGGCTTAGAAGCGATAGACTGCAAGCAGAAACAGTTGGTAAACCTCTCCCAGTCTTCCACGACGCATATATAAGGAGTGCCGCTAAAATCTGGATCAATATTATAGAGTGCGTGAAAGACCTATGAATGCGTATTAAGACATCAGCATCTGGCAAGATCGCAATAAATCCTACTAGTAAAGCTCTCCTCAACCCAAGTATGGGTGCGGCGACAGCGAATGGTATAGAGAAGTGCAGTAGTAGCTCAGGCATCTAGCTATCCGCTCTCACTATAGTCTTCTAGTTCTATTGCTTCTTAAAGATGTTTAATTAGAAGTTTCATTAGAGTTTAATGAATAATACCTGAGGCATTCGTTTCTCAGCTGCATGTATCTAGGTAAAGCTTTAACATCCACTTATGACTTACTATATGGTTGGCTATGAAGAAGCTTGTAGTCGTAATACTCGTAGTTTTAGTGGTCGTAGTGCTGGTTCTATTATCGTACCCGTATATTGTGCCTGTCCAGAGGTTGGAGGTTACAAGGACTGTGAGGGTCTTTAAGCTGTCTAGTACGGCTTTCAGTGATGGTGGGAGGATTCCTGAAAGATATACTTGTATTGGTCTAGATGTTTCTCCTCCATTAATATGGGAGGGGTATCCATTGGAAGCGAAGAGCTTCACATTGATTGTTGAAGATGTAGATGCTCCTGGAGGAGTCTCACACACTGGATAATATACAATATACCGGGAAGCGTTTCTATGCTTGAAGAAGGGGTTGAGAAGGTTAGCGTTCTCCCTTCAGGAGCTATGCAGGGCTTAAATGATTTTGGTAGGATAGGTTATGATGGTCCATGCCCACCAGCTGGGAAACCACATAGATACATCTTCAAGATCTTCGCTCTAGACACAATCCTAGATGTTAAGCCAGCGGCATCCAAGAATGAGATTCTAAAAGCTCTACAAAACCATGTAATTGGAGAAGCAGAACTAACCGGGATATTCTCAAGATAGTAGCAGTCACAAAATAAAATCACAGCATCTAATTATATACTCTACTGTAATATAGTTTCGGAAACTGACCCTTGCCTACATAGTTGACTAATGCAGCACCACATCTTTAGAATTTTAATTCCTATCCCTAAGAGATGTTTTCGGAAATCTATCAAGCTAAAAATGGATAATGTTAGCTAGCTAATCTAACACGTTCTGTTTGATGAAGTTACTGATTTTATCTGATGGTAGAGCCGATAGTATAAGTAGAAGCTGACTGCTACAACGATGAGGACAGCATTATTATTGCTAGGAGAGTGTGAGGCGGCAGTATTCTGAATGCAGCTCCATAGAACATTGTATGGACGATTAGTGTATTCGTAGCATTGACTCCTAATAGTATTAGCAGGCTTATGTTGAAGATTCTGTTGATGAAGTCTGCTTTAGATTCAGGGGGGATCGTTGGCGAAGCCAGTATCATTGCAAAAACTGGTAAGCTTACTAGATATGGGTAGCGGTTGATTAGAGTGAAGCGGTATCTAACAGTCAAGAGAATAAGTACTACTACAACGGTTAGTATGATCGGTGGTAGAAGAAGGGTGGATTTATGTCCATAGCCGGCGGCTCTTCCAGATGGGTCTGTCAGCGGTTTCTGAATAGTTAACTTTGTATAACTCTTATGGGTATACTCTGGTTGTGGAATGCGTCCTAGGAGTCCCCTTCGGGTATGAGCTGAATGATGAGGTTAGGAAGCTTCTAGTAGATTTCAGGGAGATGGTGAACTTCTGCATAGATTATGCTTATGTGAAGAGGGTAACCTCCTACGCTAAGCTTAGGAAAAGCATTTATGGAGAGTGGAAGCGGAGATGGAATTACTCTACTCATTACTGTCACTCTGCATGTAAGATAGCTTTAGCTATGCTCAAGACATATAGGAAGAAGCATAGGGAGGGGAAGCCTGAGGCTAAGAAGCTCTTCATGCAGCTTGACCCAGTACTCTACAAGTTCTACGGAGATAGAATCAGGATCTCGGTTAAGCCTAGGAGGTTCATCTTCATCAATTTGAAGTATGGTGAATATCAGAGGAAGTTTATCGATGCTTGGAGGGAGGGGGAGCTCAGGACTGGTGAGATAACGATAAACGAGAATAAGATAATAGTCCCGTTCAAGAAGGAAGTCGATTTGGAGAACATGAAAGATTGGATAGCTATAAACATA
>Ga0080004_1188891_pt1 | contig 10532 bp, 10 predicted proteins | sample WasSprMetagenome_FD_69207 | JGI IMG/M metagenome (GOLD analysis project Ga0080004, IMG submission 69207) | Sulfidic aquatic microbial communities from Washburn Spring, Yellowstone National Park, USA - WS (SPADES assembly) (version 2) | ecosystem: Environmental > Aquatic > Thermal springs > Hot...
CGGCCGTCCTTTCCCCGCACCACCGCCACCTCTCCGCCCCGGAGCTTCATGAGTCCTCCATAGTTCTCTTTCATGGTACCATAAAAGGACCTTTAAGGCAAAGAAATGCGGTAGGGACAGGGCTAAATGGGAAAAGGCCGGGTTAAGGTGGATCTGGACAGAAAGAAGGAAGGACTTAACAAAAGGACCCTTTTGTTAAGCGCTTTTAATTTACCCGCCCTTCAAACACTAAAGGTTAACACCCCAACAGCATTTCAGGGTGATCCCGCTAGAAGAAACATCGATGGCCGGAGATATGGAACCACTTTCTAAACTTAGGACGCGAAGCGGTTATGTCTAATAATGCACAAAAGAAGGCTAAGGAGCGAAGAGCAAGTCTCGCAAAGATCATTATAATTTTTTGGCCAACTTAGGTGAACCATATGTAGCTTGTCGTATCTGTTTGTATAAATTCCAATATTCAAGGTATTTTTGCACTATTTCAACGTTTGGGTGCAAAGTTTGCACAACATTGTTTACTCGAGCACTAATATTTGTAATTGAGTTAAACATACCCGTTACTTTTCCTGCAATTATTGCTGCTCCTAAAGGAGCAGTATCGGTATATTGCAGGATTTGGACGGGTAAATTTAAAATATTTGCTTTTAATTGATTCCATTCAGGAGATTTCGCTCCACCTCCCACAACTCTGATGGGTTTTTCAACGGGCAAACCGACATTGGATAGCAATTCTATGTTTGCTTTTAACTCTAAACAAAGGCCTTCTAACAGAGCTTTAGTCAAGTCTTTTTTGTGTGTTGCAAAAGTCAACCCCCATATCATGCCTTTAGCCGAGGTCGTAGGCCAAGGCGATCCACTTCCAGAAAGATACGGATAAAACAAAAGCCCCGTCGGATTAGCAGGAAGGTCAGCAAGCATCACCTCATATGGCACGTCTGGAGCTATGATATTGCGTAGCCATTGCAGTGTTATTCCACCGCAGTGATTAAGAGCCATGTTTAAATACAGATTTGGCACAACATGAAAATAACAAGATATATTCGCTTTAGCCAGACGCATATCTAACACGGGTTTATCACTAACGAGGAGCAATACCTCAGCGGTGCCTGTAGAAATTAGAACATCGCCCGGGTTAACGATACCAGCTCCTAAAGCTGCACAAGCTTGATCATGTCCACCTAGTACTACTAGAGGCTTGTTATCGAGACCAACTTTGCGAGCAACTTCATCTCGCACATAACCCACAACATGTCCTGTGGGCTTCGGCTCAGAAAATCGCTCTGGTCTAATGTTGAGCCAGCGCAATATTGCTTCAGACCATGACGCTCGGTGTAAATCATATAACTGCGTCCTGGAAGCGAGGCAATGACTAATGCTAGTCGTCCAATTATGAGTTAGCATAAATCCCATGTAGTCTTCATAAAGCATAAATTTATATGTTTTTCTCCATATGTCATATTCATTGCGTTTTATCCACAAAATTTTAGGCAGACTGTTCACTGTATGAATAGGTTGGCCTGTGTGCTTGTAAATCCACTTTTCTCCAAAACGACGTTTGATAAGCTCGTTTTCTTTATGAGTACGCGTGTCCATGCCTAAAATAGCATTCCGAAGCGGTGTGCCATCACTACTAATTGGAATCACGGCTTCGCCTTGAACTGAAAGACCTATCGCTTCGGGTGCAGTAAACCCTCGCGGGATCGTATCAACGACCTTGGCTAGGCAACTGATCACAGCTTCCCAAACGTCCGCTACATCTTGCTCTGCATAACCAGGCTCTGGCATTAGCACAGCGTATTCTGAAGAGGCGAAACTAATCAAATTTCCGTTTTCGTCCACCACAACTGCTTTGCATCTTGTGGTGCCTATATCCAGACCACAAACTGTTCTCAACATTGTGATTTTTTATGTAGTATTTGCAATAACTTATCATAAAGTGGAATAAAATCCTGTTGCTTTATGGCTTTTGTAATATAGTCTTCACCTAACTCTTCAAGGAACTGGTGACAAACTTCAAGAAATTCAATGGACGTCTTCGATGCAGCCCACGGGTCATCTCGAAATGGAAAGATATCCAAACTATACCAACCTTCATAGTTTATGCGACGCAGCCAGTATACAAATTCTAGCATCTCGACAAAGTGGACAGACCCTACAATTAAATCATCATCCCAGGCCCGATAATTATCGTTAAGGTGTAAATGGGTGAGTTTAGTGTGCTCAGCAATCAGTGATACAACGTTGCCTAGGTTCTCGTTGGCCATAAGAGCGTGGCCTATATCTAACACTATGCCGATATTAGAACGTTGTACTGCTTTAACAATCAAAATAGTAGTAGCCGCAGTAGACAAGTGACAGAAAACTCGCGGTTCCCTCGGCTTAAACTCCACACCAATTACAACATCTGGTCTATAGTCACAACATTCTTGCAAAGCACTAACTATTGCCTGTCTTGCGGCCAGATAATCAGTTTGGAAAGGATAATCCCACCCATCCTGTAACAAAGAGAAAGTCACGTGAAAGGCTCCCAAATCTGCAACCAGATCCATCGTGGTCTTGACTTGTGCGATGGCTTCTTTTCTTAATTGGCTGCTGGATGTGAAGGCACCTCTCTGCCATTTCGGATGGCTTGATAAATTGCAATAAACACTTGCGATTTGTAACCCGTAGTCAGAAATAAGCCTTCTTAGCTCTTGCCAATTTGTTTCATTGATATGGTCAGGATATGTTAATTCCACGCCAGAAACTTTTGGGATAGTCGATATGCTTTGAATGATGGTTTGAAGAGGAGGAGCGGATCTATATCCACTGGTCACAAAGCGATCATACAAAGGCCCCCAAATCCACAAACCTACGGCATATTTGCGCATACTTCCCTCCTTCACAATGCTAATGTATCTAATATTTGAAGCAATGAATCATTGGGGACTAATCCGTTGAGCCATTTGTCCTGTAAATCACGAAGTTTCCAAAGGACGGATTGTGCTGGTGATTCAACGTCTGACAGATGAATGATTTCCCCTTTTTCTATTTTTCTAATCACACGAACACCTTCAGCGAGAGCTATGGGCAAAGCATTTTCTTCCCTGACTTTTGAAGCCTTGTCTATTAGGCCGAAATAATCAAAACCTCCTATTGTATCCAAGGATGTGCCTGGCAAGAGGGTGCGCTTCGCAACTGCCATTACATCAGCGACGTATCCCGCAAAAGCTGCCATTGTTGGTTTACCATAAATAACCGCTACTGCAGCCGATAAGGGCACCTCTATGCTACAAAGATGATACGGGCGCACCAACAAATAAGTTGGCCCATCTCCCATGGATCTTAACTTTAAGGCATGTATTAACCTTGGATTAGAAGTAGTGAACACCAGAAAAACAGCTGGAGCCACGTCTCCTATTACAAAATCGACAATTCCCTCATTATTTAATATACCGCCATACTTTTTTAATCTAAACACCTTTAACAAATCAGCAAGATTGGCATGAGGCCCGTGCATTCCTCTGACATCAGGAATAAGGCCAGTGGCATTAGATACTGCAGCCATTTCTACCATTGTCTTTGTCCCATCTACAAATTCACATAACCGATATGGATTCACCCCTCGCTTAAGGGCTTCTTCATAACATGTTTTTGGAGTAGCAAACCTTTCAAGTGGATTATTTTTGCCTTTGCCAACAGCGATGATCTGAAAGCCTAGAGCATTCGCGAAATCATAGAGCTCTTGTAAAGCTGGCGGTTCATCGCCAGCAGCCAAAGAATACACTGTGTTCTTTTGCTGGGCATACCAATAAAGAATAGGGCCAACAGCTATATCACATTCGACGCTTAAAGTAATATATGGCTTTTTATTGCGAAGAGCCATTAGTGCATATTTCGCACTAACTTCTGGCTTACCAGTGGCTTCAATAAACACATCGACGTTCTCCAAGGAAAAGCACATGTCTGCATTTTCCGTAAGCAGAATGCCTGAAAAACCCTCTGCGATCATTTCGTCCATCTTGGTCGAATTGTCAACAACATGAATTTGACTCGTCTTATACCCAGCTGCTATAGCGCTTTGTATTGCTTTTTCGGCAGTGATATCGGCCGCTACCACTACCTTAATCCCTTTCATCAACGAAGTTTGGGCTAAAATGTCTGTACCCATTTCACCGACACCAATAAGAGCGACGCGTATCGGCCTTTTACGAGCTTCAAGCTCAGCTAAAACACGATTGATTCCCCATAACATTTTAGCCTCCCTGCTATGGTATTAAAACTGGTTTTAAAACGTCTGCTTCGCCTACACCGCCGCCAAGCCTTTCGAAAAGTTTCGGAGCATCGGTTAATGAATATTCCTGAACAAATCCCTGAACATTGAGGCGTTCAGAAGACAGCAATTCTATTGCTGAACAAACATGCCACGGAGCGTAAGAAAACGCACCAGTAATTGTAACTTCTCCATAATGTACCAAATTGGCGTCAATCTGTGTAATACTGTCACCCTTGGGTAAACCACCGAAGAAGACAACGATTCCCCTCTTTTTGACTAATTCTACAGCTTGCCGTTGCGCGGATTTCGATGAACAAGCCACTATTGCTATGTCGGCGCCTAAACCATCCGTCAGGCGCCTCACACTCTCTAAAAGATTTTGGGTCCCTGAATGGACAAACACCCCGTGTTGGATTAATTTTTGAGCAATCTCCAAACGTTTTACATCGATATCAGCTAATATGGTAAAAGCGCCTCGCATCTGCGCGACCTTGGCATGCAAACATCCAATAGGACCGCCTCCTATAATAACTACCACGTGTTCTGAACCGGTGTGTAACCGCTCGTGGATGTTCAAAACTGATGCTAAGGGCTCTGCCAACGTAGCAACACTTGAAGACAAGTGCTCGTTTGTGACAGGGCAAACTATGCCGTTTTCTAAGATTTGTTTATCTAACCAGATATACTCTGCATAACCGCCCGGAACATCTCTTCCGAGTATCTTCTTTCCAATACAAAGATTATATAACCCGCGCTGACAATAATAACATTGTCCACAGTTGATATCGGCACCCAAAACCACGCGAGTTCCCTCGGCATAGCTTTCAGGACCCTCAGGGCCGCGTTCTACTACGCGGCCGACTATCTCGTGTCCCATAACAAGGGGGTCTCGACCTGGGGCAAGGCCTTCTCTCCACGTTCTCAGATCAGATCCGCAAACACCGCAAGCCTCAATTTTTAACAATAGCCCAAATCGCCCCACAGCAGGCATTGGAATATCGACGATGCGTAAATCCTTAGCGCCGTATAGCACAGCGGCTCTCATGGTAACCCCCCTCGGCTTAGCTTATGCCCTACCGCTCCCCCTGGGTGTATGGTCCCAAACCTTCGCAAATCAAAGCCAGCTTGCTCCAATAACAGGACACAGATAGCGTCAGTGACAGCGGCGTTAGCCAATGAACTCCCCATTGCCAGCACCCCAAACGGATCAGCCCCTTCAACATCGAAACAAAGAACAAGGTCACCAAGCTTAGCCAAGGTAGATTCAACGTTAGACGTTAGAACTACCACCTTAGCATTCCGGGCCTTAGCTATTTTTGCCAACGAATTTATTTCCGCCGTTTCCCCTCCTTTAGAAATCAGGAAAACAACATCCCCTGGCTTGATAGTACCACTTGCTCCATGAAGACTGTCTGAAGGGTGAAGAAAAAACGCGGGTATTTCACAACATGCCGCAAGGTGAGCGAAACGACCGGCAATGTAAGCGGATGTTCCTGCCCCCGATACAATGAGTCGCCCTGGAGAGCTTGCGATTTGTTGTACCGCCTCACCAACAGAGGCGCTCAGCTGCGGCGGTAGTTTAGAAACAACATTGGCTTCCTGTTTTATGAAATTTCGAGCTTTTTCTAATAACTCCTCATGATTCATGATTTTCCCCCTCTATCTCTAGTAGCGCACGTGCTACAAGATCATCTGTAATAAGAACATTAACCAATCTTCCACTCAAAGCCCCTCTAATTGCCGTGATCTTCTCAAGACCTCCAGCTATACCAATTCTTTTGGGGACACTCAGTAGTGTCTTCAGATCAATCCCCAGTACACATGGATCATGCTTAGTTTGCACTGGCTTACCTTGAGCATTGAAAAAACGCAAAGCAACATCCCCTACAGCACCTGCGACCCGAAGATCTTCAATGTCTTCATTTTTCAGAATGTTCCCATATTTAATCAATGTACTATCGGGGTGCAGAGCGCCTATGCCTACTACAGCGATATCAAGTCTCTCAAACAGATCAACAGTTTGCCTAATCTGAGGATTGTTCAACAGCTGATCCTTTAAAGTTGCACTCTCGACAATGCCCGGAGCGGGTAAAAAATGCGGTATTCCACCCAAATTAGCTGCAATCTTAGCTGTGACATTGATAGAATGTGTATCCATTTCTGCCGCACCAAGACCACCCACTAATTGAACGACGTTAACTTTATTGAAGGTGCTGTTAAAGACGGAAAGCGCTTTTGCTAATTGCGCTAGGGTTTGTCCCCAGGATACACCTATGTTCATCCCATCATCAAGTACGCTAAGCAAATATTGGGCTGCGGCCTTTCCTAGCTCCTCTCTAATATGTCCTACATTATTTTCAAACACTTCTACTATAACGAAATCGCAATCATATTTTTTAGCTAATTTTTTTGTCAAATCGACATCAATAACAGGAAAAACAATAATTTTGACCAGCCCTTGATTTTTTGCCCATTTTAAAAGGCGTGATACAGTAGATCTGGAAATTTTTAGAGTTTGAGCAATGCTTTCCTGCGTTAAACCTTGTGTATAATACATGCGTGCTACTTTGAGCGCTATTAACCTCTTTTCATTGTGTATTCTTTGCATAGGGCTCACTACCTTTAGCACCAACAATCATGCTTACAACTTCTTCTTTGCTAGCAGAACATGGCCGGCATTCTCCGACTATTTCACCGTTACGCAAAACGACGATGCGGTCAACAACTTCAAATACTTCTTCCAAATTATGGCTGACTAAAATTATGGATATTTTTTCGTCTTTGCCAATTCGTTTTATTAGGTTTAGGAGATGGAATTTTTCTTTGATCCCTAATGCTGCCGTAGGCTCGTCCAAAAGCAACAACTTCGGCTTACGGTACAACACTCCTGCTAAAGCAACAGCTTGTCGTTGCCCGCCTGAATAGCTAACAACTGGACGTTTCACTGAATCAATATTGATGGATAATGATCGTAGCAACTCCATAGCATACGCGTCCATTTTCCGCTTATCCAAAACTCTAGGCCACGGGAGCACTTTAAACAGTGGCTTTGTTTTTTCATTACCCAAAAATATGTTCGCTGATACACTATGATGTGGCGCTAGCATTTCTTCCATCCTTTGATGCAAGGTGTAAATCCCCAATTCGAAAGCTTTGCGAGGATTGTCAATGTTTATTCGTTCACCATCAAAAAATATTGCGCCCGAGTCTGGACTTAATAAGCCTGCAATGATTTTAATTAATGTTGATTTACCAGCCCCGTTTCCACCGACTAAGCCAACAATTTCCTGATTATACACTACCATATTGATATCTTTAAGTGCGCGTACCTCGCCGAAGCTTTTGCTTACGTGCTCCATGTGTAGCAAAGCTCTGTCATCCTGCATAGCGCACGAGCCTCCTCTTAAAAGAGTCCAAAAGAACCGCCAGTAGTATCATGAGCGCTCGTATAGTTTGAATCCAATACGGAGAAACTGCATGCAAGTTTAACACATTGTTGATACTGGTGAGCAGCAACACTCCACCAAGAGCCATGGGTAAGCTTCCTACTCCTCCCTGGAGGCTCACACCTCCAATGATCGCGCTTGCCATGGCATCAAAAACCATGCCAGTTGCAAAATTAGGGGTGGCCGAATTTACACGCCCTGACTGCATCCATCCTGCAAATGCACTTAAGAAGCCACTTATTACAAATACGCTAATTATAACTCGGTCAAGATTAACCCCCCTAGCCCACGCAGCAACCGGATTATCTCCTATTAAATATACATGCCGCCCAAACTTTGTGGAAGTAAGAAGCCAGTGAAAGAAAATATAAAAAAGTATCAGCACCAATATCTGAACCGGGATTTGAAAAAGCGTCCCTGCCCCTAAAAAGCAATACGATACCGGCAGATTCCAAATAGTTTTCCCCTCAACTATCCCTAAAGCGACTCCTCTAACTCCAATGTACGTGATCAGAGTAGCGACAAAGGCGTTCAACCCAACTTTTCGCACAAGTAGCCCGTTCAGAAAACCTACGGCCACTCCACTAAGCAAAACAGACACAATAGCTATAGGAACTGGCAAATTGTTTCGTAACAACAAAGCTCCTATAACTGCCCCAAATGCGAGAGTCGATTCTACGGACAAATCTAAATGGCCAGAAAGTAAACACAAAGATTCAGCGATAACTACAATTCCAAGAATAGAAGCGTTAATTAATATATTGCGTATATTTAATAAAGTTAAAAACTTAGGTGTTACGAAGGCATTAATAATAGCAAAAATACATAAAATAATCCATACAACATTTTCCAAAATAATAGTTAATAATTGCCTTTGTTGAAGCCCAACAACACGACTAAAAGTGTATTGCATAATCAATAACTGAGATATAAAGGCGGGGCCACCTTATTGTGACCCCGCCCATCCCCTAGCGCTATTGCCGAGGACGATTGCCCCACAAATTGGGATCGTGTGCGGTAAGATAATCTACATAAAACACATTGGTCCATACTTCTATGCCTGCTGCGGTCCGTACTACAGTAGCTGGTGACCACGCCTTCCCTTCCTCTACCAAAACCTCCCCGGGTTTAGGCAGCGCTTCCGGCCCTTTCTCTAAGTACGCGACGATTAATGGAACAATCAAAGCTCCATAATCACGGAGAGGTTGTACAACTACACCGTCCGCAAATTTGTCCTTAACTTGCGCTAATCCAGCAGGGTTGCCGTCAATACCTAGAATAAAAATGTGTCCAGGTTCTCCAACTTTGGCAAAACTCCCTTTGGCTGCTTTGATACCTTCAACAATTCCCGGGATGTAAAGGTCCGCGTGATAATAAATGCCGTCAAGATCGGGATGCGCAGTTAAAGTATCAAGGGTTATTTTAAAGCCCTCTTCTGTCTTCCAATATCCCGGCAAAGAAATTATGTGAATATCTGGATATTGTTCCAGTACTTCATGGAAGCCCTGAGCACGCTGTTCCGCTACGTCTTGACCTGGTTGGCCTCTGATTTCAAGGATTGTTCCCTTTGCAAGACCATTATATTTACCTTGGAGTAAGCGTAACATAGCCTCACCAGCAATCCTTCCAGCTTTGACATTGTCCGCTTTGACAGTAAGTACAACTGTACCTGCAGTAACACCCCGATCGATGGTAAAAAACGGGATTCCAGCTTTGTTGCATTCCTGCACTGCAACACTAATCACAGCGCTGTCTTGAGGAACAGCACAAATCGCGTCAACTCCTCGTGCAATGAGGTCACGAATATCCTCGACTTGCTTGTTAGGATCCTGCCGTGCGTCCGTTACGATAACGTCGATGCCAAGCTCCTTACACTTTTCAACGAAGCCTGCTTGAATGTTGAATTGACCTTCGTCTCCAAGGCCGGGGGCTGAGTAACCAAATAGGTATCTCTTTTCAGCCCCATAACTCATTAGCCCAATCAACATAAACCCCAAAAGTACCCACTTTATGGTTTTCATAGAAGTCACCCCCTTAAGAATGTACTTTCCCAAAAGTATTGCTCCCCTTTTTACGATTTACCTTAACTTTACACCTCCTTGTGCACATATGTGCAATATGTGCACAAATGTATACTATCTCAAGAACCCGGCTTTGTCAAGTGGACCACCATGATCTGCCCCGACCTTGAGTGGCCAGTCCTTTGGCATTCTTGCGGAAAGCGAGATCGAGGGGGTTGGGTTTCCCCTGGCCGGCTCCTCGGACCTTTCGGAAGGAGCGGAACGTTGCTGGTCCGCATTGAAAATATCCGTAACCCGGGGCTGTGAGGTTTGCGAATTATGCCAGCACAGCCAGCACAAGGAAGCACGATGCTTGGTAGCCCTTTGTGGGGCGGTTTCAGCTGCTGAAACTGCTCGCCTCACTGTCCCCTACGATAATTACCTTTATAATGAGAGTCTGCACACAGCTTGGGCTTCGCCTGTTTGGCGGAAGTAGGGAAAGGGAAAACCCTCTTCTATACCAGTGGGGACGCCGAGACCCTTCTTTCCAACATGGCGGCCCTCAAAATTAACCCCCACCAAATCGAGATCGTGGTGCTCTCTCACATCCATGGCGACCACACTAGGGGTCTCTTCAGCCTCCTTGAGCTAAACAATGCGTCAACAGTCTACCTCCCCGCCTCTTTCCCAAAAGATTTCAAGGAAAGGGTCAAGACCTATGGGGCTTCAGTCGTAGAAGTACAAGGTCCCACGGAGACCACTCCCAGCGTTTGGTCTACTGGTGAGATGGGAACTGGGATCAAGGAGCAAGCATTGGTGGTGCAAAGTCCT
>Ga0080004_1128168_pt1 | contig 10527 bp, 14 predicted proteins | sample WasSprMetagenome_FD_69207 | JGI IMG/M metagenome (GOLD analysis project Ga0080004, IMG submission 69207) | Sulfidic aquatic microbial communities from Washburn Spring, Yellowstone National Park, USA - WS (SPADES assembly) (version 2) | ecosystem: Environmental > Aquatic > Thermal springs > Hot...
ATATTCAAATATGGACCAAAATACTTCGAAACAGAATTCAAAAACGTAGACTACATGAAAATAGCAGAGGGATTCAGATTAAAAGCCTCAAGAATAGAGGATACAAGGGAGATTGAGGGGAAACTGAGGGAACTATTAAAATCTGAAGGGCCAATGCTACTGGAAATCCCAACCCTACCAGAAGACAAACTCACACCACCAGTCCCCTCATGGGCTGAAGAAGCCAAGAAGATGGGGATAAGATTCATCTACTAACCATAATGACATGGGGCGAAAGGCAGAAATAATGTATGATGGCATATGATTCCATGTGAAGCCCATAAAGATGTTATATGTGGGAGATTCAGGGGTTGTTGTAGGGCCAATAATATTTGAAAGCCCATTCATAGTGGAGATAAAGGATGTTTATTATAGGAATTGGGCGAAATACTTCATAGAAGCCATAAATGGAGGTGGAATAGAAGTAACACATATGGAATCCATAAAGGCATATAGGGAATTCCCAAGAAGCTACAATCAATTAAGGGAATACGATGTAATAATGCTCAGCGACGTATCCTCAGAGAACATAAGATTCTACCCAGAATTCTTCCCAATAGAAGAGGTAAGTGAAACTAGAATACTAAAACGTGGCGAATATCTGGGAATGCCAGATAGACTTGAACTTATAAGGAGATATGTGGAGGATGGCGGTGGACTAATAATGGCTGGTGGATGGTACTCATATTCAGGTAGATTCGGTCAAGGTGCATGGTACAGAACACCAGTAGAAGAAGCACTACCAGTGGAAATCATGGAATTTGACGATAGAGTTGAAAAGCCCATAGGCATACATGTGAAAGCCATAAAACCAGAACATCCAATAATGAGGGGGATACCATGGGAAACATGCCCACCACTCCTAGGATACAACAAAGTAAAACCAAAGGAGAAATCGGAAGTTTTAGCGGTGGTGGAGAGTGGAGACCCACTAATAGTAGTATGGAGCTATGGGAAGGGGAGAAGCATGGCATTCACATCAGACCCAGTACTACACTGGGGAATAAACTTCATCAAATGGGAATACTACAAGGAATTCTGGATAAAAGCAATAAGATGGGTCTGCAAAATTGAACAATGAAAAATTGGGATCAAGCCTCATAAAACAAATTCATCAAGAAACCCTTAACCAAGACATATAGCAGAATCGTGAAAACATAGAAATGCTCCCCATACAAGAGAAAACTTCACTCATCCAAACGCATACATCGTAAATATTATCATCTATCAGTCCCAAGAATGGGAAACCCCTTAACTATGAGATCTGCTAAGTCTACCCTCTTCTTGGAGAATTCTAGGACCTCTATCCCCACAACTTCCCCCTTCTCGTTATAATCTACAATAATCCCTACATTTATCTCCTCGCTATCCACCACCTCATCCTCCTTAAACCTAATATAGAGTGCATCAGCTCCAGGATCATACCTCACACGGTATTCCTGCATATGACTCATTAACGGAATGTGGCTTAAAGCTATATAAAAATATATATGAGACAAGAGTTGGCTTGATGACTTAGAAAAGCTATATGTAGCGCACTAAGGAAATTCTGAGTTAAGATTAAGTTTATAGAATTTAGCAAGGCTTTAACCAATCCTTCTCTTTCACATGAGCTAAAACAATGTTAATTTCAATCAGTAACCTCCTTCCTCCTCAACTTATCTTCAACCTCTTTTATTGCTTGAGATTCAGCTATGGATCTAAGTTCCCTCTTATCCTTCTCGGTATGTAGCCATGATGAACTTGCTTCAACAGGTTTTGGAGGTATCTTTAACAGGACAATCCTCCCTCCAACTGGGATTATGAGAAACCTATCTCCAGGCGCCGCTATATCCTTCGGCAACTTTATCCTACCCCTATCATCCGCTTTAACCACATATGCCAATATTATCCTATTCTTGTTTTATTGCCCCATAAATATAAACATGCCCCATTCATAACAATTGAATATTAAGAGTATGAGATAGTGGAAATCGATAGGAAATTCTGGGTTGAAATATAAGGTGGATTTGCTGAATTAAGCGATGAAAAGTAAGATTAAGTCTATTTAATGGTATTCACTTGTAAGGTTGCTTTCAGCCAAGAGAAGTGCACTATAAATATGTGAACATAACCCTTATATGATCTGCATAACTTAATTGATTAGAGATTTTATCATGGCACGAGATAGGAATGCTATAAACGGTGTGTTTTTGAATCTTTGTATTATGGGGTTCTTCGCTATTCTAAGTTCAACGATGTCTAAGAGCCCTGTTTTAAAGCCTTTCTCATTAAGCCTTGGGACGCCGACCAATTGGACTGGGGTTGTTGCTTCTGCTTCAACAATTCCTGGTATTCTTGTTAGCTTACCTGTTGCATCGCTTTCCGACATTTATGGAAGGAAGAAGTTCATGTTGATTGCCGGTTTCATATTTGCTTCCGCCCCATTCCTTTATCTTCTGATAAATGTTTGGTGGCAACTTATTCTCGTCAGATTTTACCATGGATTTGCAACTGCAATTTTTATGCCAGTTGCTGAAGCTTCAATAGCCGAATTATTCCCAACTAAGCGTGGAGAAAGAATCTCCCTCTTCTCTTCAGCGACTTATGTTGGAAGAGTTATTGCGCCAGCTCTAGGTGGCTACATACTCTTTGTGACAGCGGAAAATTTCCATATGCTTTACTTGTGTGTGGCTGTAGCTGGCGTAACAGCATTGATTACAGCTCTTCCATTTTTGAGGGGAGAAGAGCATATCGTAAGCACTCAGAAACCCAATTCCAGAGGGGTTGTCAAGAAGATTTTCCATGGATGGCGAACAGTTCTACATACTCGTGGAGTTTTAAATGCTAGTTTCGTTCAAGCAAGCCTATACTACGTTTACGGCTCTGTGGAATTCTTTTTGGTTGGTTATTTGCTGGAGGTCGCTGGATTAAATGATTTCTTAGCTGGCATAATTATTATGAGTATAATTGGCATTGCAATCATCACAAAACCTTACATGGGAAGACTTTCAGACAAGATTGGGAGGCGAAAGCCAATAATATTGGGTTGCATTATATCAGCAGCCCCCCTCATGATAATCCCCTTCATCAAAAACTTCTGGATTATACTTTTGCTAACATTAATTTATGGGTTCGGCTTCGCCAGTGTAACAGCCTCAACGCCAGCACTAATAAGTGAGTTAACCCCAAAGGAACTTGTTGGAACATCCATGGGGTTCCTCGACACCATAATGGATGTGGGGCAAGCACTTGGACCCATAATCAGCGGTTTAATACTTGCAACAAGCCTACAATATTTTGGAGTCTTCCTCTCCCTAAGCATACTGCTCCTATTAGCAGATTTATCATTCATCTTATCAAAGATTCCAATACATAAGTAACCCGCAAAACATAAACTATTGAGGGATTGTTCAATTATGCTTGACGAATAAATAATGGGGGATATTTAGTGTAGTGATTCCTGCATCTTCCTCAACAAGAATTCACGCTGCTGTTTCGCATTCATCCCCTCCAACTCCTTCCTATACTTTTCACGGAGCAAATTATACTTGCAATAACTATAAAGCGCATCATACACATGTGAAGCCTTTTCCACAGCTTCAAAATCGTCTTTAGAATTCAACCTTATGCCAGTCATCACTGCACTTAAACCCGCCCCCTCAGGCGCCAATGCAGTGTTACCAGTATCCGCTGCACAAACGATCTTGGAGAGTTCTTTAAGTACAGGATCCTTCAAATTATACTCCTCAATTATAGTCTCAAAACTGCATTTCCCATCCCTATGGCCAAGCTTAACCCCAGGTGCATCAAAGGGGATTGCACCCATACTCCTTGAAACCTCCTCCACCTTCTCCACTGGTACAAAGATGAATTCTGCTTCTGGATCTATGAACTTTTTAATAAGCCATGGACAAGCAGTCCTATCAACATGAACATATTCACGTGTAACCCACCTAATCTAAAATCACCACTATACCTATCCCTTCAACATTAAATAAATATTGTGGAAGCAGTTGAGAACTTTCAATAATGGACTTAATGGCTTAGGGAAAGTGTTGATGGAAAGCTGGTTATGGGAATGCTTAAATTGTTAGGCATTAATAATTTAACAATAAGGGATGCGTGGAAGAATGGAGTATCGGGTATTGGGGAGAACTGGTTATAGGGTATCGATATTGGCTATAGGGGGATGCGGCCCTGGAGTTGCACCAAACGAGGGGGAAGCTGTGGAGGCTGTGGAAAATGCGATGAAGATGGGTATCAATATGGTTGATATTGCACCAAGCTATGGGGAAGCTGAATTGAGGCTTGGTGATTTGATAAGTAGGAATAGGGGTAAGCTAATAATTACTGAAAAGACTTTGAAGAGGAGTAGGGAGGGGGCGTGGAGTGAACTTAAACAATCTTTAGAAAGACTGAAAGCTGGATACTTTGAAGTTTATCAATTCCACGCAGTTAAAGGTTTAGAGGAACTCAACCAAATATTCTCAGAGAATGGGGCTATGAAAGCCTTTCTAGAAGCAAAGGATCAAGGTTTAATTAAACATATAGGCATTACATCCCATGATATGAGGATCATTCAAAAAGCACTGGAAATCTTCGACTTCGACACAATACTAATCCCAGTAACAGCAATAAGTTTAATTCACCCAACCCCAGAAAACGACTTCAGACCCATACTAAAAATAGCGAGAGACAGAGACATAGGGGTCATAGCAATAAAAGCTGTGGCAAAGAGGAGATGGAAAACGGAAAGGAAGTATCAAACATGGTACGAACCATTCGAAGATGAAAAAGATATAGAAATGGGAGTTCATTTCACCCTATCACAAGAGGGGGTAACAACATATCCAATGGCCTGCGATATAAGATTATGGCCAAAAATAATTAAAGCAGGAGAAAGATTCAGAAAACTTTCAGAAGAAGAACAAAAGAGAATCGTAGAATACTTTAAGAGTAAAGGCGGATACCCCATATTCCCAGAACAATAAATGAAACAGAATCAACCAATTTAAACTAAAGCCAGTTAAATAAAATACTTAAATAATTGAAGTTACCTCCCATCATAAATGGAGAAGCATTTGGATATTATCAAAATAATTTCTGAAAGGGTGAGTGCAATTGCGGAAAAGTATGGGATAGTCTATGCAATACTATTCGGCTCCATTGTGGAGGGTAGATTCATTAAAGGTGAAAGCGATATTGATTTGGCAGTGAAGGTAGATAGACTGGATAAGAGTGAACTATTCAACTTTCTGAAGAATTTTATAAGAGACATGGAGATGGACAATCTCGATGTTGTAGTGATAAATTTTGCCCCATTCAGCTTAAACTATGAAATCCTAATGAGGGGGAAGGTTATCTTCTGCAAAGATGAAGATGAACTATTCGAAGATAAGCTTAGAATCATAAAGTTGTATGATGATTGGCTCCACTTCTCCAAAGTATTCGAAGAGAGGGAACTAAGGAAATTGATGAAATAAAGCCAAACATGCATAGCCATTTGATCTATTAAGCTAAGGATGCGAATTAATCATATGTTTTTATGGCGTTATTGTGGAAGTGTTTCGTGCGATAGGTGGTTCACGCAATTTTGATGTTTAATATTATTCAACGAATATCCTCTGCTTTATCGCCGAAATTGTAAAGAACGTTGCATAAACTATGACTATTATAGTTGGTATGAATATTGGAATTCCAATTCCTGTACTTATCCCTACCAAATGTAGTGCTACCAGTTTTAAGGATACTGTTGGTAGGAGTATGCTTATCAGCTGTATGCTGGGGGGTAGAATAGATATTGGGTATATTACTGGTGGTAGTATTATGAGGAGTAAGTTTAGGAGATTGGCGGTGCTGGAGATTTTAAATGGGTCTGCAAGTTTACTATATACGTAGAGACCGAATGTTATTCCAGTAATCCATGCCACTATTATTGATGCTATTAAGAGTATTAGTGATGCTGGATTTATGCTTGATATGAGTATCATGATTACAGTTACTATGGTTGCTGGTAGCACTATGATTATTAAATGTGCCAGTGCAGCTGCAATTGCAAATTCTATTGGTTTTAGGGGGCTTGCTATGAACATATCCATTAACCTCCACGCCTTGTAGGAGCCGAGCTTCCTAGCTAATGCAAATGAACCAGAACTCCACGCTATAACTATGAGAATGCCTATGAGGGATTCAACCCCTCTCCCAGTTCCAATGTGAACTATCATAAACATTATTAGTGGTATTATTAAGTCGCTTACAAATGCTAATGGCTCCTTCAAGTAGCTACGAGTCATAAATACTGTTGCACCAATAACTCTATTTATCGCCACAACCCTTCACCCTCATTATGAAGAGATCTTCAAGCGATGTGCTTTTCACAGTGAAACTCAATCCACGATCCACCAAGAACCCTAACAGTTTAGACAATTCAGCATCACTCTCCACATATATAGTCTTCCCCTCATCAGTTTCAATGAAGCTAACATCAATTTGGCTTATATCAGCAAACTTCTCCAAAACCACCTTATACCTATACTTAACTTTCCTTAATAGTTCAAGTGGATTACCCATTTCAATGATTCTACCTCTATTTATCATTATTAATAGATCACTCAAAACTTCAGCTTCCTCCATGTAATGTGTTGTTAAAAAGATTAGGGAATTCTTGGAAACTTCCCTAAGAACACTCCAAACACCCCTCCTAGCCAATGGATCTAAACCTACAGTGGGTTCATCGAGGAAGTATATGTCGGCGGGGACGGCCAATGCAGATGCTATGAGAACCCTCTGCCTCATACCACCACTAAGCTTTGCACAAACCCTATCCCTAACATCCCACAACCCAACCTTCTCCAAACTCTCCCCCGCCAACCTTACAGCATCACCCTTAGGCAACCCCCTACTCCTAAGATACCAGTATACATGCTCATATGGAGTTAAATATAATTCTGGACATGCATCTTGTGGAACTAGCGATATACGTTTCCTCACATTCTCATACCCACTATTCACATCAAATCCCAAAACCTCAACCCTGCCACGAGTAGGCTTAATAAGAGTTGCAAGAATCTTAACTAAAGTGGTCTTACCAGCACCATTAGGACCAACCAAACCAACAATACCCCCACTATCAATGGAAAACGAAACATCATCAAGAGCCACAACACCCCCAGAATACACTTTAACCAAACCATCAACGAAAATGTAATTCGTCAAGAAATTCGCCTCTAAAAAGGTATAATATTTAAGCTATTTATAAGAGTTAAATCTCAATTAACATTAATAGATTGGGATTACTATGCCTCGAACCATGCGTTCACATGTTTTAGTTCTCAGCATCATACCCATCATATTCAATGCCATCCTCACCCCAACAATTGTAATGATCCTCGTTGGGTTTAGAGAGTTTGCTGGGAAACCAGTATACTACATATTCCTCTATGGACCATACCTGTGGAGCATATATGACGTTGCATTCGCATATCTAGCATACATATTCCTTAAAAGTGAAGGTGAAGATGTTAGGGGGATTCTTGGTGGAGTACTGGATAAACCATTAACATCAATACTCATAGCCATAGGATTAATTGCCATATCCATGACACTCAGCTACACACTATCAACAATGTTTAGAGGTAATGGTGATGGAAAAATCCTCAAAATGCTACCACCATTCACAACATTATACCTAGCCACCATAGGCTCAATAATTGCGGGAATCTGCGAAGAATTCACTTGGAGAGGATACATATTAACGAGACTGGAGAAAGTTACAGGTAAAACTGTAATGGCAATTCTAATTCAAGCAACCCTATTCGGCTTATACCACGGATTCACAATAAACGCAATATACACAACAATCTTCGGAATAATAACAGGCATAATATACGCAAAAACCAGAAGACTAATACCAATAATGATGGGACACTGGCTCCTCAACACCATAGGCTTCACAATAACATACCTCACATAAAACCACAAACCCAAAATCCAAACCCTCCCTTTCAAACCCAATTTAGAATTCAAAAAGACAATAGCAAGTAATATATGAAATTATCTTGCGAAAGTCTTTCAATTCCCTTTATTGGGTTCGTTAAATCAAGGTGAATGAAATAATGAAGGAAGACTTAACTTTCAATTCCCTTTATTGGGTTCTTTATAAGGGTATAGCTTCGGGTGTGAGTGGGAGGGCTACTTTCAATTCCCTTTATTGGGTTCGGTAATGGGCTGGAGACCCAGCCCGGGATTGAACCCTCACTTTCAATTCCCTTTATTGGGTTCCAAACAAGAGATTTTGGAGAAAAATGAAAAAAGTGTTTTTCTTTCAATTCCCTTTATTGGGTTCTGACTGCTGAGCGTGAAGTATACATTAAGCGTAGACCTAACTTTCAATTCCCTTTATTGGGTTCAGCCGTATCCCATCGGGAATTGAAGCAGCTAGAAGCGACCTCTTTCAATTCCCTTTATTGGGTTCTATGCTAGCCTAATCTACCTCTTCATCTATTTAACTCACAGCTTTCAATTCCCTTTATTGGGTTCCAATTCTTATGCGAGATTGAAGTCCAATGCGAAGAAAATCCCTTTCAATTCCCTTTATTGGGTTCGTGGAAGCTTCCTCCTAGACTTAGCTTTCCTGAGCTCCCTAACTTTCAATTCCCTTTATTGGGTTCCGGCTACAATGCTGATGATGATGGATAGAAAGAAGCGAATCTTTCAATTCCCTTTATTGGGTTCTTGAGGTCACTTGACAATTTTAAACATCAATTTACAATTGGACTTTCAATTCCCTTTATTGGGTTCGCCCTCGGGGGCTAAAGCTGGGAAGAGGGCAGTTAAGACTTTCAATTCCCTTTATTGGGTTCGTCCCTGAAGTCATCAAAATATGGAACCGATTTTTAGGCAACTTTCAATTCCCTTTATTGGGTTCGAATTGGTTTTTCTTTGCCTAGGTAAATCCATTTTCCATCTTTCAATTCCCTTTATTGGGTTCGATACCTGAACCGCCAACACCAAAATGGGAAGACAGATGGGACTTTCAATTCCCTTTATTGGGTTCGCAAGACAAGAAAACAAGGGTTTACATTAAGTGGCTCAAACTTTCAATTCCCTTTATTGGGTTCCTATGTTTATGTCTCGCTTCTCAAGCTTCCCAGTTCTACTTTCAATTCCCTTTATTGGGTTCTCGAAAGAAGAAGACATGGGCGGAATGCCCCAACATACTTTCAATTCCCTTTATTGGGTTCATTCCAAGCTTTGAAACAATTGCTCCAACAGTATATGGCTTTCAATTCCCTTTATTGGGTTCCGAGGGATACCAAGACAAATTCGTATATGGAATGGTTGCACTTTCAATTCCCTTTATTGGGTTCATTATCCGAAATTTAGGAATAGGTTGGATTTTGCTAGTGTCTTTCAATTCCCTTTATTGGGTTCTAAAGCGTGATACTGAAAAGGATAAATGGGCTAGCGAGTATACTTTCAATTCCCTTTATTGGGTTCTGGGGCGACTACCCAAGGCTAGTGATTTCAACCTACAGTCCACTTTCAATTCCCTTTATTGGGTTCGTGTATTCAAACCTCATGTTATATAACGGTACAAGTTCTCTTTCAATTCCCTTTATTGGGTTCATCCAAATAGCGTTTACCACTCCCGTTATATCAATAGCGGGCCTTTCAATTCCCTTTATTGGGTTCATATTTGGTCTTTGGTAACCATGATTTTTTCCACTTTTAGCTTTCAATTCCCTTTATTGGGTTCGACACAGATACGCCAATATTCTACAGATTGAGTGTGTTGGACTTTCAATTCCCTTTATTGGGTTCACCCAAATGGTGTATTAATTAAAAGCTTCACAAGTTTAAACTTTCAATTCCCTTTATTGGGTTCAGATAACAGTACTAGGCGATGCAAGATATCTTCCATTCAACTTTCAATTCCCTTTATTGGGTTCCACACTTTCCACTTGATAAGTGGCAGGGAATACGAAAAGATTAGCTTTCAATTCCCTTTATTGGGTTCATGAGATAGAACCACTAAGTGATGAAGAGTTAGAGATTTTCTTTCAATTCCCTTTATTGGGTTCAAAGCAATAATGAATCTGCCAAACCTAAAAATTGACGATGATCTTTCAATTCCCTTTATTGGGTTCAACATAAAGATAATATCGGCTGGAAACCCGCCTGAATCTTTCAATTCCCTTTATTGGGTTCCTCTGGCTTCTCATTAAGCGTGGATAATGCTAATTTAATGTCTTTCAATTCCCTTTATTGGGTTCTACACTAAGCTCCCCCCAAGGGACATAGTCATCGAGGAAATCTTTCAATTCCCTTTATTGGGTTCGAAATGTGAAGTTTATAACATACTGTTGCAAGTATGCGAGGACTTTCAATTCCCTTTATTGGGTTCTACGACTTTTAGAGTGTGGAAGGAGAGGCAAGTGTTAGACTTTCAATTCCCTTTATTGGGTTCATTGAATTGCATAGGCGACTAATACCGATGGATGAAGG
>Ga0080004_1134198_pt1 | contig 10527 bp, 8 predicted proteins | sample WasSprMetagenome_FD_69207 | JGI IMG/M metagenome (GOLD analysis project Ga0080004, IMG submission 69207) | Sulfidic aquatic microbial communities from Washburn Spring, Yellowstone National Park, USA - WS (SPADES assembly) (version 2) | ecosystem: Environmental > Aquatic > Thermal springs > Hot...
CTCGAGTTAAAAGCTCGTAAAAAGCCAGGTAGTTAGGAGAGGGTTTCTTATCCCCTTTCCCTCGAACGGGCCGCCTTTATGGGCCTTAGGGTTGGTTACAATTGGATGCAAATTGTAACAGCCGATGTTTAAATCCCCTTAGGAAGCCTTAAAACTTCCTCTCCCTTATTGCAATAAATATCGCAAAAGGATTCTAATCCCTGCTAAGTTAGATTCACGGCTGTGTGCCCTCTTTTTTCTTTTTAAGTTAACGGCCAAAGTGCCACTTAGAGCTCGAAAACTCCTCTTCGTCTGTATCCCAGGGCTTAGCTAGCTCAAAAGCTCTTAAAGATTGGGGCTGAGGTCGATGCCCTGGTCAACGCTAGCGGGATAGAAAGTGGTAGCGTAAGACTTGTTGAAAAGCTGGCGGGTGAGGTTAGCGGCCCAGTAACCAGTAATAAGGGCAACTTCCTCCCCTAAGCCTCTGGCAGGATTTAACAACCTCCTGGATTTGTGTTCGGGACATCCCAACCATGTGAAAGCCAATAGCCACAAGGTGGAGCTTGGTGCCCGCATTTTCTTCGCTTTTGTAACTGCATTCTCCCAGCGTGGGCGTAGCCGGTGATCACTGCAAATCCTTTAGGACTTTGCACTATTAATGCTTGCCCTTCAATCTAGGGTCCCATCTCGCCGGCACTCCTACTACTGCAGCTCCACAAGTCTTAACTTTTTCGTTGAAATCTTTTGGGAAAGAGCCAGGGCAGTAGATTGTTACTACATTGTTTAGATCAACCAAGGCCGAAGAGACCACCAACGCGGCGGCTATGTATACATGTACGTGGGACAGTACCATGGATCTCAATCTTGTGATGGCTACTTCTCAGGGCGACTATGTTGGAAAGAAGGTTCTCGGCGTTTCCGCTAGTATGACATAGGATTACTTTTCCACTTCCACTACATAGGCAAAGTCCCAGGCGGTGCGTAGGTTGTGGTACAATTGCCTATTGCATGGGCAGTAAGGCGGACAATTTCAGTAGGGCCCCCGACAAGGTGTTATCAAAAGGCAAAGACCGGGAATTCAAGATTCTGTTTTGCGTCGAGAGGATATAAAAACGCTAAGGCCGTTGAATGTCTTCGCTTCAAAAGAAGTCCTCTCTTTTCTTTCCCCAAAAAACCTAGTCATAACCGTGGCCCCAAAAATCCAAAGTGGGGCACGGTTACCTGAAATCTAAAGTTTTACACCTCGGGGTAGTCCTCGCCTTTTGTTAGGCAAGCCCTCGTGGGCTTGACTTTGAACGTTGTTTAGAGTAGTATCACTTACAAGGAGGATATCATGAAACGAATGTGTCTATTAGGCATTGGTTTGTCTATATTTGGGATCCTTGGGTGGGCTTTAACTGTGACAGTTGGTCTGAAAGGCGAACCTAACTCGCTTGATCCTCATAAGGTTTTGGGGCGGCAATCCGAGGCCTTTTTGGCCAATATTTTTGATGGGCTAACATCTCGCGATGAAGCTGGTAACTTGCTACCCGGCCTGGCTATTTCGTGGGAAAACTTGGATGCCTATACTTGGCGCTTTCATCTGCGGCAAGGTGTTAAATTTCACAACGGAGAAGATTTTACAGCGTATAGTGTGAAATTTACTATAGAACGAGCTCTTAACCCTGCGGCAAAGGCCACTATTTGGTCACAGCTGGGTCCTATTAAGGAAGTTGTCATTATCGATGAATACACTGTTGACATCATTACTTCTGTTCCAGATATTCTTATGCCGAAACGTTTTGGCGATCTATTTGGTGCTATGTTGCCACCTAAATATACCCAAGAGGCTGGAGACGAGTTTGGTCTCAAGCCAGTAGGGACAGGGCCGTTCAAGTTAGTAGAATGGATCAAAAATGAACGTATAGTTTTGGAAGCTAACAAGGAATATTGGAAAGGCGCGCCCGCAGTCGACCGGATTATTGTGCGTCTGATTTCCGAAGATGCTTCACGGATAGCTGCTCTATTATCGGGTGAGGTCCAACTAATTGATGGCGTTCCACCTGTTATGCGAGACGTGATTAAGAAAATGCCAGGGCTTGATGTTCTGTCTGTTTTGACGTCTCGGGTGTTTTATATTGCTCTTGATCCCAACACTCCGCCATTAAATGATATTAGGGTGCGTCAGGCTCTGAATTACGCAATTGATCGCAAGGCGATAATTGACCGCTTGTACTTAGGAGAAGCAGTACCTGCAGCAACTATTGTGGCTAGACAAGCCTGGGGATTTGACCCGATGGTGGAGCCTTATCCGTATGATCCAGATAAAGCTAAGGAGTTACTAGCTGCCGCAGGCTATCCAAATGGGTTTGAAATAGAGTTTGATTACTTTACCGGTAGCATTGCGGATCATTATTCACCAGCACTAGCGGTTATTGGCTACCTGACTAACATTGGTATAAAAGTCAAAGCTAACCTATATGATTTTGGCGTGTTTACACAAAAACGTTCCGCTAATCAAGCAGCCCCTATGTATATTTATAGTTTAGGTGATGTCTTCCTCGAACCATATTGGTTAGTGGAATGGCTGATGGCAGGCGATATGAGCCGGCGATATAATAATCCACAGGCACGAGCCTTGGTAGATCAGATTAAAGCGACTTTCGATCCACAAGCGCGCCTTCCACTTTATAGTGAGCTCCAACGGATCATGAAAGAGGATGCCCAACATATCTTTCTTTTCCAAGTTGGAGCTTTGTGGGGTATCAACAAAAACGAAATAACTTATATACCTCGCCCCGATGATGTAATTTGGTTGTACAGTATCAAGCCTGCTACAGGGAAATAAAATGGCCAACCTTTAATGGACTGGCAGTTGCTACTCACTAAGCAGTAGCAACTGCCAGTTTTATTGTGCAATATTGTTACCAAGAAGGTAATATATGCGCATCGAAACTGTTTTAGGCCCTATCGATCCTTCTGAACTTGGGGTTACGGATGCCCATGACCATTTAATCACTATTGGTGGCGGGGAAGTCCGGGCAGATCCGGATTTGGCGCTGCCCAGCGTCGAGGCAGCTGTTCAAGAACTGAGTGAGTTTCATCGCTCTGGTGGGCAAGCGCTGGTTGAAATGGGAGTAATCGGGATTGGGCGATCCATTGAACATCTGATCGAGGTCGCGAAGTGTGTTCCGCAAGTTCATATAATAGCGGCTACAGGCTTTCACCGAACCGCCTTTTATGAAGTGACGCACTGGGTTCATCACTATTCTGTGGATGAAATCGCAGAATTAATTGTTTCGGAAATAACTGAGGGCATCGAGATCCATTGTTATGATGGTCCATTAGTCAAAAGATCCTCAGCAAAAGCAGGCGTGATTAAATTAGGAACTAGTTATAATTGCATTACTGAATTAGAAAAGAAACTATTTTTAGCTGTCGCACTCGCACATCGCGCAACGGGTGCTCCAATCTCAACGCATACAGAAGCTGGGACGATGGGTATTGAACAACTTGCTTTACTTAAAGAACACGGGGTTAAGCCTGAGCGAGTTATTATTGGCCATCTGGATCGTTGCCCCGATTTTTGGTACCATAAAAAGATAGCCGCAGAAGGCGCATATGTATTGTATACTGGAGCTAGCCGTGTCAAATACTGGCCAGACGAAGTACAAGTCAACCTAATTAAGCGGATGGTGAAGGCCGGTTTTGGGAAACATATACTTTTAGGAATGGATATGGGCCGAGCTTCATATTGGCGGGCCTATGGTGGGGGGCCGGGGATGAGCTATCTATTAACGCGTTTCATTCCTCGATTATTAGAATCAGGGGTTTCTGAAAGGGCGGTTGAAGATATGCTTATTAATAATCCGCGTCAAGTGTTTGCTTTTTAAAAGAGGAACAGCCATGGCGAGCAGAAATTCGAGTGCTAAGGTCAGGAATCTTGCTTTGGTTACAGTGGAAGATTTCGCCACTCACGTTGGTCCAGATACCCCTATTATCATTCCGCTTGGATCAATTGAACAACACGGACCACATTTGCCACTAGCTACTGATGCTATTTTGGCAGAAGAACTAGCGAAGCGGTTGGCCGAAGCTATCAATGGGTATTATGTCCCAGTTTTACCGTATGGACAAGTATGGTCTGCGAAGAATTTCCCAGGAACGTTTAGTATTGAATTAAATCACCTAGTTGCCATATTAATTGATATTATTCAAAGTTTATATCGACATAAAGTTCGAAAAATAATACTTTTAAGTGGTCATATAGGTAATCTGACGGCAATGCAACTGGCTGCTCGCCGGGTGCGTGAGAAATTATTGGATTTAAAAATATTATACTTTTGTTATCCGCAACTTCGGGACGTGATCAGGGGTGTTACTGAAACGCCTCTTTGGTTGAATGAGGGATTCCACGCTGCTGAAATTGAAACCTCGCTGATGCTTGCTGTGGCGCCGGAATTATGCCGTATGGAAAAAGCCCCTTGCGAATATCCGGCTGTGCCACCTGAGTATGGCTTTAGTCCTGTACGTTGGGATGAAATATCTAAAACTGGTGTCTTTGGAGATGCTCGGGCGGCAACGGCTGAAAAAGGGGAAATATTAATGGACCGGTGGGTACAAATAATGGCGAATATTGTTAAGAAAGCATTTGTCTTATAATAAAAACAACAATAAAGAAATAAAAAGGAGGTCGTATGAAAAAGTTTCAAAAATTGTTTACGGGGAAGCCCGTAATAGCCATGGTTCATCTGAAGGCGCTTCCTGGTACGCCGTTGTATGACGGCAATCTTGATTCCATCGTCGAACAAGCATGGGCAGATCTTTCTGCTCTTCAAGAAGCGGGTGTCGATGCAGTAATTTTTTGCAATGAAAACGATCGCCCCTATGAACTCACAGTAGACCAGGCTAGTGTGGCTACTATGGCGTATGTTATAGGGTGTCTTAAAAAGGCAATAAAAATTCCGTTCGGGGTTGACGTACTTTGGGATCCTCTTGCAACCGTCGCTTTGGCTGCGGCCACTGGAGCACAATTTGTGCGAGAAGTGTTTGCGGGCTTGTATGCATCTGATATGGGGTTATGGGGCGGTAAAGCAGCTGAAGCGTTACGTTATTGTAAAAGACTGTCGCGGGATGATCTTGTAATGTTTTATAATATTTGTGCTGAATTTTCTTCGCCAATGGATACCCGCTCTTTACAAGAACGCGCTAAAAGCGTGGTGTTTTCATGCCTAGCTGATGCTATCCTTATATCTGGACCTAGAGCAGGAGAACCCCCTATGTTAGATCACGTAATCGCGGTAAAAAATGCCATCCCTGACACACCTGTGCTGATTAACACAGGTGTAAGACACGAGACGGTGGTAGAAATGCTAAAAATAGCTGATGGCGTGATTGTGGGTACCGCGTTAAAATACAATGGTATCACATGGAATCCAGTAGACCCTGACAGGGCGAAAAAATTTATGAACATTGTAAATCAATACCGAGGTTCTAAAGCTCAAAATGGTTAAATCGCTGGTTTTCAAATTTCTTGCGGGCTGTTTTACAGTTTTCGCAGTGAGTTTCGCAGTTTTCGTCGTAATACGCATCATTGGGGATCCCGTTGCTATGTTTTTACCACCTGGCGCGACAAAAGCAGATATAGAGCAAATGCGTAAACAACTAGGTTTGGACGCGCCTGTTTTGTTACAGTATTTGCAGTTTTTGAAAAAAGCTTGTCAGGGAGATTTCGGCATGTCTTTGTTCCATAACGTCCCTGCGATGCCTCTCCTTTTACAGCGAATCCCCGCTACGTTCCAATTGATGATGGTTGCAGTGTTTTTGACAGTAGTCATTGGTATCCCGCTAGGCACAATAGCGGCTTATTATTCTGGTTCAATTATTGATATTTTAACTAGCATAACAGCCACTTTGGGGCAATCTACGCCAAATTTTTGGCTAGCTATCCTTTTAATTCAATTATTTGCTGTCCGGTTGAAAATCTTGCCAGCTACGGGCCGTCTTCCCGGTTGGGGAAGTTGGAAATCAGTGGTCTTGCCAGGGGTTACCATTGCTCTTCTTTTTGCACCCGCTATTGCACGCATAACTCGCAATACGGTCTTGGAAATCATGTCCCAAGATTTTGTCCGCACCGCGCGTGCCAAAGGTTTGTCTGAAGGCGCGGTTCTTTGTCGTCACGTACTTCGCAACGTGTTAATCCCCGTATCCACTGTTCTTGGTTTACAGATGGGCAATTTGTTTGGTGGGACTGTAGTAATAGAAACAGTCTTTATGTGGCCGGGTTTAGGATTATTTACAATTTACGCAATAAGTAACCGTGATTTTCCAGTGATTCAAGCAGCGGTGATCTTGATGGCGGTATTTATTGTCTTTATTAATGCTTTGCTTGATGTTTTATATACTATTTTCGATCCACGGTTACGCGAGACATGATCATAAGGAGAATCAAACGCCAGTTTAAATTACTTTTTGGCGTAGTTATTTTAATTTTTTTAATCAGTTGTAGTATATTTGCCTTTTTATTAACTGCGCACAGACCTACAGAACAAAATTTACTCGAATCTAGACTCCCTCCATGTTGGCATTCCACAGGGAGTCGTGAACATATTCTTGGAACAGACTATCTTGGGCGTGATGTCTGGGCAAATATTTTGTATGGAGGACGGTTTACTTTTTTAGTTGCCTTTAGCGCATCTCTTAGCAGCGCACTTGTAGGTACTGTTATTGGTTTAATAGCTGGATATTTTGGAGGATTAATAGACTTGCTTTTGACGCGAATAATTGACATTCAGTTAGCTATTCCGGCTATAGTTCTTGCCCTTACTATAGCTGCTTTAGCAAAACCCGGATTAGAAAATTTAATTATAGCTTTAGCTATCACCAGTTGGCCAAGTTATGCACGTTTGATAAGGGCTCTGGCAAAAAGTTTGTCTAGGCAAACATTTGTGGAAGCCGCAAGAAGCATTGGTGCTAATAGCTTACGTATTTTGTTTCATCATCTTTTGCCGAATTGTTTTTATCTTGTTTTAGTACAATTAACTTTGGAAACTGCACGGATTGTCCTTACAGAGTCTGCGCTCAGTTTTCTTGGGTTAGGGTTACCTCCACCATATCCTTCTTGGGGGCGGATGCTCGCTGAAAATCGTTTATTCTTAACAGTAGATTATTGGGTAACTTTATTCCCTGGCTTAGCGATAATGCTAACGGTTTTGGGGATAAACCTTTTAGGGGATGGCTTACGAGATTTTCTTGATCCAAGACTTCGTAGAATGTTATGATTTAATGTAAATTTATCAAAAGCCCCCTTTGTTTTAAGACAAGACAATGCTCCATTTAGGATATAAGGGCGATATGATAGTTCCCTGCACGAATTTCTGCAGACCCTCGGAGTCTGTGCGTTCCTCACTTCGGGCCGCTTTTTCTTTCTGCGTCGAAGAGCCAACACAGCAGTGTAGCCTTTATTGTGTCCGGTCAGCATGGCACCTTCCTATCAGGATTTCTGCAAATCGTCTAAGTCTGTGCTCTCCTCATGCCTCATCCAGCTGGCTCCAAACCAACAGCTCTTTTGCGACAGCACATCTCGACCACTTGGGTCGCCTCTTTATCTCTTTGTTGGCAACCGCTACAGTTGGTTCGGGGTGTCGAGGTAGCGGCGAACGGACTTAGGATGACACAGGGAAGCTCAAAGAGCATAAGCCTTGGTTTCCCGGCGCTTTTGGCCCTTTTTTCCGTACTTTGTTCAGCGCATCCTGCACGGCATGGAGGACGCCATTTTGGGAAGATCCTCTTGATCGCTTCATCCAACCCTGGGAGGTCATCGGTGAGGAAGATCCGCACCTTTGGGCCCCCGCGCCGCTTCTTGAGGACCTCTTCCCAATTCCGGGCGCTTTCCCCTTCCGCGCCGAAAAGCCAAAACCCGAGGGTTTCCCTTTGCCCATTGGGCTTGATCCCGGAGGCCATGTACACGCGTTCCTTGGGCGTTTTCCCTCGACGAATAGAGAGGAAGGTCCTATCCCAAACACCGGGTAGTACTCCTCGCTTAGGGGCCTTTCCCGCCAGGCTTTCACTTGTTCTGCAGTAACTTGGATGAGCTGAAGGATGCTTTGTTTGGGATGAGTGAAAAGCCCTGTAAATGTCTTCTAAGAAGTGGGAAATCTTCCTGGTGCTTACTCCCACAGCGGAAAGGGTAAGGATGATCGCCGAAGGCTCTAGGGAGGCTCTCTTCCGGCAGGGGAGGATTCTTGGGATGGAAATCGCCTTCCTGTACACGGGGAACCTTGAGATCCTCTAAGGGGCCTACCAGGGTAAGGAGGTCGCGGGCGTAGTAGCCATTGGTGCTTGTAGAGGAGGCCTCTACCATTTTGTCACGGGTTTTTCTTTGCACGGTAGCTTTCCCTCATTTCTGAAAACTTTCCCTTCGGGAAGGCTTCCATACTGCCCCTTTACACATTTTCCGGGACACTGCTTTTTATTCTTTAAACAGTTCTTTCTCGTGGCGATAGCAAGTACTAAGGCACCCGAGTTCCCTCAGGAAGTCTGAGGTAACGCTTGCTGGAGCTACCGTACGTGCCCACGTATGCTCAATAGAGGCGCGTTAAGAACTTCTCACGCATCATCTCGGCCTAGCAAGTTTAAGGCCTGAAGAAGGGCCCTACGACTCCCTGCAGCGCCGCCCTTAGTGATGACTTTTATACCTTTATATGGACCTGTAGCTATTTTGTTAAATACAAGAAAACCCTTTTCTTTCTCGACTTGCAAAAGTTCTGCACCGAGAACATTTAATATTCCAAATGCAGTCATCCCACCAATTATAATTAAGGAACATTGTTCTTCTACATATTTTTCTATTACACCACGCACTATATATCCCAGCATATGCGGAAGACATTGAATAATTATATCCTTATTTTCTTTTTCTACATAACTTTCTCTTTTTTTAAAATTGCTATATGGTGGCACTGTCGTTAAAATTACTACTGATTGTTTGTTAAGTATTGCAATTAATAATTTAATTAGCCGCGGAATCTCTTTTGATGGATGAATAAATATATTAGGATTTACATAAGTTAATGAATAGCCATTTCGTATTAATAATTTTAATTGAGTTAAGGTTGTTTGATTCATACTTCCAGAAACAATTATTACTTTTTTATTTTTATATGTTGAATTGTACTCCTTAGTTTTCCCATAATTGCTAGCTGTGGTTGTAACAGTAGCCATCATCTGGGCTACAGCTCTAGCCAACCCAACCGAACCGCAAAGTAGTACACGTTCATCACGCAACGAAAGCAGAAGCGGCCATAAATGTTGAACTAAAATTCTAATGGATCTCATGTCAGGAGCGTCAAAAATAAGAACATGGCCAGTTGACCATAATTTATCGATCATTTTCCAAAAAGATTGTGATGTTCTGGCATCGCGTGGGTTTTTTAATAGTCGCAAAAATGCTTTATTGGACAAAGTAATCATAACAGATTTGTATTTTTCCAATTTGATGATTGAAGAGACGTCTGCTGAGCGAAGAGGATTTAGAGGATCCCGCGCAAAATCAGTTAAATGGGCTGGCACACCATGTATGAAAAGCATACCGTTTTTTACTACACGTCCAGCTTGTGGTGTTCCAGGGATAATTATGGCACGGTTAAGATTCAATGCATCTAACACCGCAGTAATTTCGTTACTAATATTCCCGCGGAGGTTAGAATCGAAAAATTTGAAGTACCACTGAGAACCAAGGATAGTTAACTTATGAGTAATAGCGAAAACATCACAATATGCCTTACTGGGGGATAGTGCTCGGGTGTGTGTATTAATCCCTAAAATTTGGGGAAATTCTTCTACCATCGTAAGCGGAAATGCAGCGTTTACCGAAACAAGGGTAGTAAACTGATAGTTGGCAAATTGGGCAGCAGCGACGCAAGTGCCTGTTAAATCATCCCCGAGTATGAACAGAGTCGGAAAGGTGTTTAAGAAACGATGCATTGTTTCTAGCTTCATAAGCTAATATCATAGTGCTTCCAGCGATCCCTGCAAACCTTGGGGCTTACGTACTTCCAGCAGGTTTGTCTTAGTGACCCAAAAACTGGATTTAATGGGCTTATATCACGCTTCCAAAGCAGTCTTAAGACCGAAAAGCCTCAAAAAAGAAAGAAAAAAGCCACTGTGCGCGCCAAAACCCGCGAAACGATTTTGAGAAATGGAGGCACACAACCAAGACTATACTAAAGGATTTGCCGGAGCCCTGCTACTACACCTGTGATTCCTTACCTTCGTAGGCCCTCTTGGAGAATCTCAAGTTCTATGCGTACGAGAAGGTAATTTCCATCCCGTGGTCCTTTCTTACCGGATGCAGGCCTCCCGGGAGCTTGCCAAGGCTGTCCTCGCTCTCTACGCTATCGATGTAAGCACCCGGAAGATCTCCGCGTTTTTGGAGGGGATTTACAGCTTCTGGTCACCCCAAAAGCACCTCCTACTTGATCGAAGTCACCCAAGAACAAGTGAAAGCCTGGCGGGAAAGGCCCCTAAGCGAGGAGTACTACCCGGTGTTTGGGATAGGACCTTCCTCTC
>Ga0080004_1086676_pt1 | contig 10520 bp, 10 predicted proteins | sample WasSprMetagenome_FD_69207 | JGI IMG/M metagenome (GOLD analysis project Ga0080004, IMG submission 69207) | Sulfidic aquatic microbial communities from Washburn Spring, Yellowstone National Park, USA - WS (SPADES assembly) (version 2) | ecosystem: Environmental > Aquatic > Thermal springs > Hot...
AGAATGTTGCTGTGTATTATAATAGAAAGATTATTCATATAACAAGTGGAGGCTTGATAGGTTTTCTCACACCAGTTATATTTGCAGAGCCTTTCACACCATTTATCTTCTCAATTATTCTAGCTTTCATAACATTATATCCTCATCTAACAGGAAACTTACTTGAATGGTTTCAGACAAAAGATAACTTGTATGAGATGACCCCTCCCCGCTCTTAAGGGCGGGGTTTCGAACCTCTGGGTCTCGGGTGTTAGCCCTCTGGAGGGGGATTAATACTTTCATGATCATCAGGCCGGAGGCAAACATCGGGGCCTCCCCCCTAGGGTCATCGAGGCTCGCTAACGGAGTACCTAGCCGATGAGTCAGCCTCCAGGCCCTCAAAACCTTATGCCTCATCACGGCCATATTTATTTCCATTGAAAGCTTAAAAATATAAATATCATCCGCCCTGAAGGGCGAGGCTTATACTTATGATGTCAAAGGATCTTTTGGTTTTTGAGACAATTTCTCTCAGCTTTCAAGAGATTTATATTTAAATATTTTCTACACGTATAATGTCTAGAGGATAAGAATGCCTCTGAGACCGGCCAGATGTTATACTGAGCGTAAGAAGCCTCCATATACAAGGAGAGAGTATATAGATGGGATCCCTCCGCCTAAGATAACTAAGTATACAATGGGCAATCCGCATAATCAATATAAATATGTTGTGAGATTAATTGCTGAGAAGAATGTTTTGATAAGGCATAATGCTATGGAGGCTGCTAGAACAGATGTTCATAGATATATGAGTAAATATGTTGGTGAAGACAAATACTTTTTTGTGGTGAGAAAATATCCTCATCAAGTTATTCGAGAGAATAAGATGCTGGCCTTCGCAGGGGCTGACAGACTTCAGGAGGGGATGAGACAGGCTTTTGGAAAGCCTATTGGCACAGGAGCTTATGTTAAGCCTGGAGACATAATAATGGATATATATGTCTCTGAGAGAGAACATGTCACACACGCGATAGAGGCTCTTAGAAGAGCTAAGGCAAAGCTTCCAGACTCATATAAGATTGTCACGGAAGAGATTAGCTTAGGAGGCTAAAAAACAGATATTTTATTCAGATGATGATGCCAACATAATATGAGTGATGATTAAGGGTCGATGGACTGATGATTTTATTATATATTCATTATTCTTTATCTTTACTTCTAACTATATTTATTGGAATAGAGACACATGAGCTATGATGAGAAAAAGTCGATAACACAACATTTGGAAGAGCTCAGCAGAAGACTTTATAGAATAGTTATTGCGATATTAATAGTCTCTATAATACTCTTTATGCCTTTAAACTTTTTTCACTCAAGCTCTTTCAATCCAAAAATTAATTCTCAAGATCCTATTGAATATATTGTCGAAATGTTCACATATTATCTCAATGTCTTAAGTGGAGAAGGCTATGACTCTCTCACAACAAGATTTATAAAATTCACCAGAGATTATGTTCTTCCCAATGAGTCTATAATAATTGCCGGAGGTTCTGTCACAACTTTTCTAGTGATTCTTAAGACAACATTTGTATTAGCAATCATGATAGTCTCTCCCTATATTGTATATGAGATCATGGCTTTCATATGGCCCGCGTTATATCCTCATGAGAAGAAGATTGCTAAAAAATATCTTCTTTTAGCAACCTTATATATCGTCTTAGGACTCACAGTAGGATATTTTATTGTTGCAAAAACAGTCATGAGAGTAGGATTTTTCTGGGCAAGATCAGTTGGCGCAGAATTTTATATTAATTTTCAAAATTTTATTGATGAAGTTCTAAACTCAATGTTAGGCTCAATGTTAGTGTTTCTAATACCATTCTTTATGATCATAGCCACCGAATTAGATTATCTAAATCCTTACACAGGCTTCATGAGTAATAGAAAACTTGTCTACGTGATCATATGGATAGTGTTAGTATTCTTCTTGCCAGATATAACAGCTATTCTGTTGTTTATCATATTTATAGCAGTCTTCGAGCCCTCCTACTTGTATATGAAACATATAGCCAGGAGAAAAAATCTTGTTTCATAGATCTATATTAGAGAAGACTTTATTAGAGATCCGTATTCAACATCTCTTCCAACAACTACTCCTGGATATATTATAGAGTATGCACCGATTTTTACTCCAGGTAGTATAGACACGTTTATCCCTGTTTTGACATATCCTCCTACGAAAGATCCTAGTTTAATTCTTCCACTACTTACTCTCACACCTTTCACAGTCACTTTAACAGGTTGTTCATCAAATCTGAGATTAGCCACCAAAGTTCCTGCACCAAAATTCACTTTCTCACATATCACTGAGTCGCCCACGTAATTAAGATGTGGAAGCTTTGTCTCTTCAAATATGATGCTCTCTTTAACTTCTGTTGAGAATCCTATCTTAGCTCTTTTCCCTATATATGTATAAGGTCTTATATAAGCGTTAGGACCTATCTGAGCATCTTCATCTATATATACTGGGCCTTCAATATATGATGCTCCTTTCACGACAGCTCCTTTGGCTATGTATACTGGGCCTTCAATAATTGTGTTAGGATCTATTCTTCCTTCAATTATTCTCTCATTCATTTTTGAAAGCATCTTCTTATGAATCTCGATCAGATCCCATGGTCTTCCAATGTCTCTCCAACTCTCTTTATCAACAGTCACATGTCTAATAATTTTTCCATGAGACGTTGCTATTTTAACAATATCTGTAAACTCGATCTCTCCTCTGTCAGATAGAGTTAGTTCATCAACATATCTAAGGATCTCTGAACTGAATCTATATATTCCAGCATTGATCAGATTGGAGATCGTCTGAGAAGGGTCTGGCTTCTCTAATATTCTCAAAACTTTGTCTCCATCATGAATAATAACTCCATAATTCCAAGGATCTTCCACAGGAACCGAGACTAATGTATTGATATTTGAAGAAAAGATCTTGTCGACAACTTCTTTCTCAAAATAAAGATCTCCATATATAATCATGGCTTCATCAGATCTGAGATATGGAAGAGCTGTCTGAACCGCATGTCCAGTGCCCAGCTCTTTCCCCTGTCTCACCAGCTGAATATCTAAACCAGTTTTTGATGTGTAGCTATCTACAAATTTCTTTAGATCATCAAATCTATATTCTCCAACTATTATGACCCTAGAGATCTTGTCTCGAAACATATCTAACATCCTCTCAATCAAAGGTTTCCCAAGTATTGGTATCAGAGGCTTAGGTCTTGTGTCGGTTATAGGTTTAAGTCTCTCACCTTTTCCTCCGGCTAAAATGATCAATTCCAACGACTATTCCCACAGTAGTTTTATACTAATTAAACAATTAAACAATTTTTTCTAGGGGATGTAATGCCTTGTAAAACAGCCGTCATTGTTCATGATGATTATCTGAAATATGATTTCGGCCCGTGGCATCCTTTTAAACCTTATAGATGGAGGCTTGTTCTAGAGATCTTAGAGAAAAAGAAAGTTTTTGAGACAGGTTATGTAGAGAGAATCTCTGCGAGATACGCCACCTTAGAAGAGCTGATGCTGGTTCACACGCCTGAGTATATTGAGTATGTTAAGAGAATGAGTGAGAGAGGAGAAGGTTTTCTAGATTATGGAGATACTCCTGCTAGAAAAGGTGTTTTCGAGGGAGCTGTGGTTAGAGTAGGAGGATCTTTAGTAGGAATAGATCTTTTGATGAATAATGTTTATAAACATGCTTTCAACCCCTGCGGAGGTCTTCATCATGCTAGAGAAGATGCTGCAGCAGGATTTTGTGTATTTAACGATATCGCGATCGCAGTCAGATATGCTCAGAAGAGATATAATATTAGAAAAATTGCGATCATAGATGTAGATGGTCACCATGGGGATGGAACACAAAATATTTTTTATGAAGATCCTGACGTGTTAACAATCTCTCTACATAGATATGGAATATATCCAGGCACAGGATGGTATACAGAGATAGGGTCTGGGGCTGGAGAAGGATTTAGCATAAATATACCTCTGCCCGAGGGGGCTGATGACATATCATATCTATATATGTTTAATAATATAGTTGTTCCAGTAGTCAGAGAGTATAAACCAGAGCTTATAATACTTCAATATGGCGCAGACTCTCATTATGAGGATCCTCTTGTAGGACTTGGTCTGACAACAAGAGGTTACCAAGAGATCATGGATACAGTTCATGAGCTTTCACATGAGTTGTCTAGTGGAAGAATATTAGTCACAGGAGGAGGAGGATATAATGTTAATAACACAGCCAGGATCTGGAGTATTGGCGTGATAAGACTGGCAGGATTAGATATTGATATAGAAGATCTTCACGACAAAGTTGTGTATGTCAGAGGATCACCCTCACAATATATAATAGATCTTGCTGAGAAAATAAGATCTTATCTCAAAAAATATTATAAAGATCTTTGAAACTGAAGCCGCCACTCGTCAGATGCACATCTACAAAACATTTAATAATCTATATGAAGATTATTAATAATTAGGTGTATAAGACGAATATAAATGAGATCTTTGAGTCTTGGAGAAAGATCCTTGAGCTGGCTAGAAGACCTGACTCTGACGAGTATAAACTTTTTCTCAGAATAATTTTTCTAGGATTCTTTCTCGTTGGAGCCATAGGATTCGCGGTTGGGATCATCGCGTATCTAATATTCTCTGTATTCGGTGGAGGATTATGAGCTCTGATAGACAAGAACAAGAGAGTCTGCCTGATGAGTTTAGAAAACTTCAGCTCTTCGCTGTAAGAACCATCGGCGGCAGAGAGCTTGATGTGGCTCTCACAGTAGAGGCAGTGGTTAATGCATTGAAAAACTCTGGGAGAGAGGATCCTATGAGCAGCTATCTGAGAGATATTAGAGCTATAATAGTTCCTCCAGAGGTGAAGGGATACGTGATATTTGAGGTACAGAATCTTCATACTGTTTATCTGGCTGTGAGAGATATTAGACATGTGAAAGGCAGAGCCGCAGGATCTGTTAGTTATAAAGATCTTGAGGAGATGATCAGAGTGAAACCGATCATAGAAAGCTTGAGAGAGAGAATGGTCGTAGAGATCATAGCAGGACCTTTCAGAGGCTCTAGAGGAGTTATACAGGCCATAGATAAAGCACGTGAAGAGGTTGTCGTATTTATAACAGAATCTCAGTTTCCTCTCACAATAACATTACCAGCAGAATTTGTCAGACCTGTCCAGCAATAGCTACATAAAGAGGTCTCTGACAAATTCTTTTGATATGATGTAGCCTCCTCCAGCAGACAATATTTTGTCTAAGATCTTTTCATCAATATAATCTACGTACACATACTGATCTATGCTTCTCATGATCTCGTTTTTATCCGCATTTATTATTTCAGCATATGATCCAGCTGCTCTATCAATCTCTTTTCTAACTCTCGAAAGCGAGTCTATATATATCTTCTCTATATAATCTGTCAATCCCATCATAAGATTCTCATGTATAGCAAGTGTGCAACAGTGGTATTCTCCGAAAAGCTCTCTATATGGTATGATCTTGAGGTCGCCTCTGATTCTTATGATCTTTGAGACATGAGGCTCCCAGAGACTTATGATCTCTCCACTTTTTATATCGAATATTTTTCTCTCGATCTCTTCAACAGATCTGTAATAACTGATCTGGTAGTACGTCCTGAGGCTTCTCATAAGTGAATGTGTAAGAATCTCCATTGTAGATAGATGAGATGAGAAAGCATAGATCTTTTCATGACTCTTAAGATCCTCAGGATCTTCTTTAGAGATCATGTATGCGCCTCCTAAAACTCCTCCTTTTAAACTTTTTATAGGTGCTCCAAATCCTCTGTAAGCTATCTGAGTGTATATAGGGGTCATGGCCATATGAACATCTCCTCTTGATAAAGATCTTGTTAAATCAAAAACGTTTTCATAAAATATTATCTCAACATTATAACCGTCCTCTTTTAATTTTTTAATCATGATAGGCATAAACACGTATTCACTGGATTTTACTAATCCAATTCTTATTAATCTGCCAGTTACTGGATGAGTATATCTGACATGTCTCACAACAACAGTTCTGCCAGGACCTTTATATCTTATCACAAGACCTTTCTTCTCAAACTCGTCTATAAGATCTGATAGATAGCCTTTAGATACTCCTGTGATCCCTACTAACTCTCTCTGAGTGATCCCTTTGTACCCTGCTGATACTATCAGCTTTAAAATCTTCTCTCTTAGACTCTCTTTCTCTCTCAAGGATTTCTCCTCTTCATATATTCAAAATTTATTTTCTTTTATCAAAAATATTTGTTCGATGGTGGTGTGCTAATTATTGCCAAGGTTTGGAGATCCTTCTGAGTATAGACTAAAGATCTTTAGAGAACATAATTATAACAGAAGAATTTGTAAGATCTGTGAAACTCCCTTCTGGACCAAAGGATCTTCTGAGATATGTAATGACATACCATGTACAGATTATAGATTTTATGACATTCCTCTAAAGATCAAGAATTTAAGTTATGAAGATACTGTCAGACTTTTCCTAGAATTTTTTGAGAGAGAAGGCCATAAAATCATTGATCCTGCTCCTGTGATAGCTAGATGGAGAGAAGATCTTTATCTGACAATAGCTTCTATAGTGGTTTTTCAGCCTCATGTGACCTCAGGAAGAGTGCCTCCGCCAGCTAATCCTCTTGTGATTGCTCAGCCATGTATAAGACTCGAGGATATAGACAACGTGGGTCTGACATTTGGAAGACATATGACAAGCTTCACTATGGGAGGTCATCACGCGTTTAATTATCCTGATAAATATATATACTGGAAAGATGAGACTGTTGCTTACGCAGAAAAGTTTTTCGGAGAACTTATAGGAGTACCTGAGGAGGAGCTGACATTTAAAGAGAGCTGGTGGGAGGGAGGAGGCAATGCAGGACCTAGTATGGAGGTCACCGTGGGAGGTCTCGAGGTTGCCACGTTAGTGTTTATGCAATACGAGGTTGTCGATGGAGGCTATAGAGAGATTCCTATGAAAATTGTTGATGTAGGATATGGCATCGAAAGAATAACATGGCTTACACAGAAGACTCCCACAGCATTTCACGCCGTGTTTGGAAACGATCTTGTTCATAAATATTTTAAAAAAATAGGAGTTGCAGAGCCTGATAAAGATCTTTTAGGCCTATCATCGATATATTCTGGGAAGATAGATCCTCAGAATCCAAGGTCTTTAGAAGAGTTTTTCAATAGATTATCAAAAGAGCTAGGTAGAAACAGAGATGATGTTGAGAAGACTTTGAGAGAAGCTATGAACGTCTTTGCCGTAATGGATCATGTGAAGACTCTTCTTTTAATGCTTGGAGACGGCGTAGTGCCCTCTAACAGTGGAGAAGGATATCTGGCCAGACTTGTTCTGAGAAGAGCTTTGAGAACTCTCAGAAGACTTAGATCTGATGTGTCTCTTAAAGAGCTTGCAGAACTTCAGATAAGCAGATGGCAAGACACATTTAAAAATATCAGACGAAATAGTGATTATATCATTAGAGTCATAGAGATCGAGGAGGAGAAGTTCAGAGACATCATACGTAGAGCTCCATCAATCGTCAGAAGATATATCAGAGGAGGATTATCTTTAGAAGATCTTGTGGAGATCTATGATAGTCATGGGATCCCTCCAGAGATAGTTTCAGAGATTTCGTCTACAGAAAATATTAAGGTGGAGATTCCTCAGAATTTCTACTCGATCATAGCATCAAGACATTCCAGAGCTCCGATAAAATTGAGAGAGAAAGTAGGAGAAGATCTTGTTAAATGGGCCTCTAAATATCCTGAGACTCGAAGACTTTTTCACGAGGATCCTATGTTAAAAACTTTTGAAGCAAAGATCTTAGGAGTTTATAATAACTATATCATTCTTGACCAGACATCATTTTATCCACTTGGAGGAGGACAAACATATGATCAGGGCTATATAATCGTTGGAGACAAGAGATTTAATGTTGTTGATGTTAGAAATATCAATGGCGTGATAATTCATAAATTGGATAGAGAGGCGTCAGAAGATCTTATTGGCGAAAGAGTTAAAGGTGTGATTGATTGGGAGAGAAGATACAAGATCATGAGACATCACACTGCCACACATATTTTGATGGGGGCATTAAGAAGAGTATTCGGAGATCACATTTGGCAAGCTGGCGCTGATAAAAACGAATACAGAGGAAGACTTGATGTCACTCATTACGAGACGCCATCTAGAGAAGACATTAAGAAAATAGAGGATCTTGTGAACAAAATTATTGATGAGAGAAGAAAAATAACTGCTAGATATATGGATCGTTATGAGGCTGAGAAGATATATGGTCTCTCAATATATCAGGGAGGAGTTCCTGAGGATAAGATGATAAGAATTGTAGAGATTGAAGATTGGGATGCACAGGCGTGTTTCGGCACACATTTGACAAACACAGGCGAGGTAGGAGGATTCAAGATAATCTCTACATCTAAGATAGCTGATGGAGTTGTAAGATTCGAGTTTGTGGCAGGAACTAGAGTATCTGAAGAGGCTTATAAGATGGAGAAGAGTCTCAGAGAAATATCTGAGGCTCTTAACGCTCCATATGATGAGAATCTTGTGTCACGATTTAAGTCTTATATCGACTCGTATAGGAGCATGAGAAGTATTATAAGTAAATATAGAAGTATATGGATAGACAATATTGTTAAAAGACTTTCAGAGTTAGAAAAGATCAATGACATAAGATTGTTAATATTAAGAGAGCCTCCCGAAGAAGATGTTGCTAGAGAGTTAATTAAGAAATTATCTGATTCAGAAACAAAGATCATATCTATGATCATGATCCCTAGCGATAGAGGCGTTAACATAGAGATTTCATTATCAAAAGATCTTATTGATAAAATTGATGCTAGAGAACTAATACAGGAGCTTTCAAAATATTTCAGAGGAAGAGGAGGCGGCAAAAAAGATCATGCGTCAGGGGTTTTAGAAGGATCCATAGAATCAATCGAAGAAAAGATAAAAGAGATCCTTAGAAGAACAAGGGCTTAAAAACATGAGTATTAAAACAGTCTGCGTAGAGCCTGACCAAAGGATTATAAATGCCATCATTGATTATAAATATCTTCTAGACAGAGGATACGGACAAAAAATTTCTGCCGACGTAGTCTCTAGCAGATATATCTTAAATAGTTTTGAGAGAGAATTTCTAATAAGATGTATACATAGATCAGATTATGTGAGAGAGATTTTGAAGAAAAAAGTTTCTGAGAAAGATCTTAGGAGAAACGTTCTTATAATAGATCTTATGAATGTGACTAGCACTTTAGGAGCCGCTTTAAAAGATGAATGTGTATATAGATGTGATGACACCTTCATAAGAGATATTCGAGGATCTAAAACAATTTCAAAAAACAAAGATCTTGTTAAAAAGATCTTTGAATTAATTATTGATGTATTAAAAGATCTTGAGTGTGATAAAAGTTTTTTTGTCTTAGATAAAAATATTTCGTATAGCATCATTCTGATGAGAGAGATAGAGCTTATAGCATCCTCAAAAGGAGTATATAGCGAGAATATATTAGCGGAGAAAGCCGATAAGACCCTCATAGAAAGATCTAGAGAAGGCGTTGTGGCATCAAGCGATTATGTCGTTCTAGAGAAAGTTTTTAAAACTTTTGATCTTGCTGGGCATATTATTGAGAGATATAGAGAGAGATTCCCTGAAAGTCTAAGGATCATTGATATAAACAGTGTTTTATAGTTAGAGACGTCTTAACTAATTCATCTCTAATATTTCTCTGAAAGATGTTTTAAGATATTATTCAAAAATGAAAATAAAATGATCTTACATAAAGATTCTCTATGATTTTTAGGTACTGCCTAAAAACTTATAAGCTATAATCCTATTATTATTTCTAGGGACATGTAATGATAAGAAGTAGATATAATCTGACAAAAAGTTTCGGACAGATTTTTCTGATGATTATTTTAATAATATTCATATTTATACAGTCAGCATCCACGGTATACTCTCAAAATACTCCTCTAGTAACCATAGCAGTGATCCCTCCAATGTATGTCTCTATAGTAGATCTCATCGGAGGAGGTCTTGTGAAAGCAGTGTCGCCAATTCCACCGGGGGTTGATCCTCACACATATGAAGGTACTCCACAAGATATACAAAATGCTTTGAAAACAGATCTTGTTATTGTAGACGTGATAGGACATCTGCCGATAGCATCTAAACTTGTTGATGCCGCAAAATCTTCTGGAAAACCCTATATAATATTATTTGATGAGCTGATTAAAAAAGGCTGGAGACCTCTTAAAAAACCCTCTGGTACAGACAACCTTCATATCAATATGGATAAAAATGTTATGATCTTTTTTGTTGAAATAGTTAGAGAGGAGATACTAAAGATCATTAGGGAGAAGTATCCTCAGAGCTATGAACAAGCTTCTCTCATTATAAACATTTCTTCT
>Ga0080004_1070435_pt1 | contig 10516 bp, 6 predicted proteins | sample WasSprMetagenome_FD_69207 | JGI IMG/M metagenome (GOLD analysis project Ga0080004, IMG submission 69207) | Sulfidic aquatic microbial communities from Washburn Spring, Yellowstone National Park, USA - WS (SPADES assembly) (version 2) | ecosystem: Environmental > Aquatic > Thermal springs > Hot...
CAAGGCATTCAACAGCAAGGCACTCCGCCAACTAGACAAAGACTACGACCCACCCTACGGAATAGAAACCGAAATCAACCACACACTAAGAAACCTCCCCACATCCAGCGTACCATCCAAGATACACTACACAACACACACAAACAAAGCAAACTTCCTTCTTCAGGGACTAAACCTAGCATGGACCATCACGTGGACCTGGATAACACACAACCCCGCAAAAACCCTACTCCTCGCCGCCACACTCTACACAGCCTCAGCACTACTCACAGCCCATGTAGCTACCCTATTCAACCTATCACGCTACATACGACTCACATACACAGCCCTAGCACTCACACTACCAGCAATAGCCACAACACTAACAGCAGCATCCACAATCGGGTTCATTCTGATAAAAACAGAGCGCCCGCTTTGAGTAAACTCTTTTGAATAATGAACTAAATAGAGTTTTTATTGATTCAATTATCCATTGTAGTTAATTTTGTAAAACTCAATAATCTTTATAGACTTGAAGGTCTTTTGGAAGCGTTATCTAGACAGACCTCGAAAAATTTCGAAGTAATTTTAGTTAGCAGAGAAAGTTTGCTTTCAGATAAATCATTGTTAAATCTTTTGTCTAAATATAAAAGATCGTATCCTATAAGGGTATTCAAAGAACCTGAAAGTGGTGGGTTATCCAAAGGTAGAAATCTCGGTCTTGTGAAATCTCGAGCCGAGAATATCGCCTTCATAGATGACGATGCTATTCCAACTATAAATTGGGTTAAGTCTATTAATGAAAGCTTAGTGGAGTACGACGGGGTCACTGGCCCTGTAGAGCCTATTTTCGAAAGTCCAGCATGCCTACGAATACCCAGAGAGCTATTTTGGATATTCAGCTGTTCATACATCCCTGTTAAAGATAAAACTATTTTTTATGATGGATTTGGCGTAAATATGGCTTTCAAACGCCGTATTTTATTAGAGATCGGAGGATTTAATGAAAAACTAGGAATAAAAATAGATAGAAAGATCTGGATAGGTGGTGAGGACACAGAATTGTTTCATCGACTCAGGTACTATGGATACAAGGTAGTCTGGAATACAAATATGAAGGTTTATCACGTGATAGGACCCGAAAGATGTCATCCACGTAATGTACTTTCCAGAGCAAAAAATGTAGGTTTCTCGAGGGCAATCATGAACAAATGCTTCGAACACACGCGGAAAACATCTTTTAGGATCGACTATGTTCATTATTTTTCTTTACTTACCATGAAGAAAATTCTAAAGGGCGATCTAGCTGTTCTGTGGAATATCACGGTTGCTTTGGCATTAATTCTTGGATATCTAAGAGGAATAGGCATGAACTTAAACATATTAAGTGATCTTTCAGCCTAGATCTCGTCTGAAAATGTCTTTGTGTGACAAAATATGAAAGTATTGGCGGTTATTCCTACTATTTTTGGATCCTCTGGCGATGCAGTAAATGAAAGACAACTATTAATAGCACTAGCTAAAAGAGTTGAGAAATGCTATGTCGTAACGTTCATTAGTTTAAAGGAGATCTTTATGAAGAAAGGTGAACTAGGAACAAATTTGCCGAAGAATATCATACTCATTCCGATTCCGTTTCCGTTCTTAAAAACTTTTACTGCGAAAGCAGTCTTATCTTTTATAGCTATTATTGTTGGTTTCCTGGTAAGTCTTTTTGAGGAAATCGATTTAATTTACGTTCGTTACTCGTTTCTCTCATTAGGCTTCTTAGCGTTCCCATCACTAGCGAGGAAAACTGTAGTGAAGATAGGAGCAATATTCGAGGATGAGATTCTAGGCGACAGCTTTACCAAATTTCTAATTAAGAAGTTTGCTCCCTTTGCAGACAGGCTTGTTTTAGCTAGAGCTAGAAGAATCGCAGTCAACAATCGAGTTTTCTATTATGAACTCGTTAGAAGACGCCTATATAAACATAAAGCTAACCCTGTGGAAATTCCTCCTGGCATAGATCCAAACTTAATAAAGAAAGTTAAAAATCAAGCAAAAATCAAAAAATTATTACAAGAAGACTTTAAAAATATTGGATTCATAGGTACGCTTCTTTGGTGGCAAGGGGTAGATATTCTAGTAAGAGCCATAGCCATGTTAAAGGAAACTGTCCCTAACGTAAGGCTTGTGATTATTGGAGATGGTGAATTAAGAAACTCGGTAGAAAAGCTTTGTAAAGAACTACGCGTTAACTGCATGATCACAGGTTATTTACCACATGAAAAGGCATTGCAATATCTTAATGAACTAGATATCATGGTGTTGCCGAGCAGAAAGCTATCGACGACAGAGAGCAACATCCCTATAAAAGTTATTGAAGCATGGGCTTTAGGCATACCAGTCGTTGTAACGGCTCATAAGGTTTTCTTGATGAATGGCATAAAAAATAATGAAGATGTAGTTTATTGTGAACCTGAACCTACAAGTGTCGCCAGAGCTATATTGCTAGTTGCAGGAAATAACGCTTTGAAAAAGAAGTTAATAGAGAACGGTCCGAAGCTTGCATCACATTTTTACTATGATAAGATAGCAGAAAACTTACTAAGTTGTGTACGCTGATACCAATGACTTCTATGAATTTAGCTATGCACGGATACCAAAATTTGTTAAAATATATTCTGAAATATTCTGCGAGGTGCGCATGTCGTCTATGGATTCTATGTAGCTACTGTCGAGCAATATGAGAATAGAGAATCTAAAATCTCTCAGGCTTTTGCTCATAGTACCGCATTTTAAAGTCTTCATCAAAGATCAAGTAAACATTATAAAAGCTTATGTTAAAGAAGTAACTATTCTAATGCCAATACCGATGTTCTCTCATATGGTGTTAAAAGTGCCATATTTGGAAAGGCATTATAGGTTCTTGCGATTAGTTATTGAATCTTGTAACGATCCACGAGATTATAAAATTTATTGCCCTAAATATTTTACGTTGCCTATTGATCTATTACGCAGAAGAAATTGTTATTTTGCAACAAAAAGTTGTTTTAGTGTGATATCAAAAAATAATTTAGGCTTTGATGTAATACATGCTCATTTCTTGGATAACGGATTTATAGGGGCACATTTAAAGAATAAATATGGGAAACCATTAGTAGTAACAGGTCATGGTTTTGATGTGTATGATTTACCATTCCGAGATCATTGGTATAATTTCATGGTTAAATTTGTCTTAACTGAAGCAGACCAAGTGATAACGGTTTCTAAGTTTAATGCTAGAAAGTTGTTATCCCTAGGCGTATCGTCTAATAAGCTACATGTTATACCTAATGGCTATGACGAACGTCTGTTTAAGCCTGTTCCAATGCTGAAGGCTAGAGAAAGGCTAGGCTTACCTCAAAATAGGAAGATATTACTTTCTGTCGGGAACCTGGTTAAAGTGAAGGGGCATATCTATTTGATCAGCGCAATGTCCCGAGTTTTGAGAGAGAGGAAAGATGTACTGCTTATAATTGTTGGCACTGGTCCCTTAAAAGAGGTATTGCAAGACATGATTAAAAAATATGACCTAAAAAACTACGTTATGCTTGTAGGCGCTAAAGAACATAGAGAAATTCCCATGTGGATGAACTCCTCAGATATTTTTATTCTCCCAAGTCTACAGGAAGGTTTTCCCACTGTCATCCCAGAGGCTATGGCGTGCGGTAAGCCAGTTGTAGCAACCAATGTTGGAGGTGTGCCTGAGGCAATAACTAGTAACGATTTGGGTATATTGGTCAATCCAGGCGATAGTGAGGGGCTCGCCTCAGCAATATTAGAGACCTTAGAAAGAAAGTGGGATCCAGAAGTCATCTTGAAGCATGCAGAGAAATATTCATGGAGTAATCTTGCCAAGCAAATTGTAAGTGTATATAGAAAGGCCCTTGAAACCTGAAAATATGACTATACTACATGCTGTTTTTAACATTCTTAGTTCACATGTAAGGAATAACAAGTATATTCCTTGCTTTATTTTTAGTGAAGGGACCAAATTACATGCGTTTAAGAGAATAGGCGTTAATAGCAGAAAATTATCCATTAGAAAGTACGAGCTATAAGGGTAAATATGCTAACTAAAAAATGATAAGTATCTTAAAGAAAGATATAATTATTTTACTATTCTTAATAATCGAATTTTCTTACTTTATCTTATGTATTACAAATACTTCTTGGCTGTTAAGGGTAGTATTTGTCTTGCCTTCTTTGTTTATTATTCCAGGTGCACTTCTTCTAGCGATTCTAAGACATAGTATTAATAGTAGCACGAGATTGATAGTTGAAGGATACTTTCTTTCAACAATTTTAGCCGTAATGCTGACCTCGATAATGTTTATGCTGGATCTTCCTTTAATTCCATTCAATTATTCGCTAGCCGTGTTGATCCTTGTGCTCTCTCTTTCCGTAATTGCTTTAAGGATGAAGATAGAGTTTAAACTTAGCAAATCTGATACTCCATTAGTTGCAGTGGCAGTTTTAGCATATGTTGCTCTAACAATTTACTTTAGTGGACTTCCACGTTTATTCACGCCTGATGAAACATCCTATATTTTCTCTGCTAGAACGGGGATATCAAATGGTGTTGTGCCACCAATGGGTGTCCAACCGGATGCTAATGAAGTTAGTTCGTTATTTCAAGGTCGATATTTCTGGATATATCTTTTAGCTTCCTTTATAGGCTCCACTGGCTTACCAGCATACAAAGCTGGTCTGCTAAACGTAAGCTTCCTAATCATGACGGCTTTAGCCTCATCACTACTAGTAGAAAACAAATGGGAATCTGTTGCCGTCTTTATGACTGTTATTCTCAACCCGCTTCTATTCTCATTTTCAGCCCTAACCTTAAATGATTTAGCAATCTCATTTTATACAGTTTTTGTAGTATCACATTTCATCAGCTCTTTCTCTAAAATTAACAACAACCTAACTATCAGCATAAAGAATCTGTTTTATTCTCTGCTGGGAATCATCGTTGTTATTATGATCAAATCAAATTTAATGGTCTTTATTACTATGTGGATAATCCTTGTATATATAATACTCCGATACAAGCCTTATAAACGGAACCAGAAATATAAAATTCTCCTAGTTGCTATTGTGCTACCCGTTTTAATATATGAGCTATGCATTGACATACCATATGTTATATCCGTATGGATTTTGAAGAGCCGCGAACTTGGAAGCATTTTTAGGAAGTTTCTTTTTATAAGTCCCGCAGAACACTTATTAGGCTTGTTTTTTGTACCCTGGTGGAACCCTACTGCTAACACACTTTTTACACGAAGTTTTGCCGATTACATGGATTACCTTTACAGAATTTTGATGCCTGAATCTTCAAGTGTACTTGTTTCAACCATAATATTAGTTCTTCCATTCTTCATTCTATCTAGGAACCTACAGAGAATGCAAAACAAAAAAATTCTTGTTTCGCTTACACTGTTGTCACTTTGGTTATTTTACATGGATACAGTCAGATCGCATTCCCTCTCTGATGCTAGCAGGTATTCCCTTTGGATGATTCCTCTATGGATTCCTCTATCCTTGATAGTTCTACGGGACATCAGGGATAACCCGTCCTTTAGTAAGTTCCTAATGGTGTTCATTGGGGCGCTTATCCTTCTATGGATCAATCTTTGGTTGTCTAGAGAAAAGGGTGGTGTCTACGTCGGATACTATTTGCCCTCAAGGCTGTGGACTGTAGATGCGTTTATGACTCAGCTCATTTTATTGTTGCCAATTCTTAGCTTATTGTTCCTAGAAAAGGATCTACTTATACTTCGATTAATCACGTATAGGAAGCTATCAGCAGAAAAAGTAAATTTGAAAAACGTTGCACTTTTACTCGTAATCACTTTAATTTTACTGAATGAAGTCTACTTTAGTTCCCAGTTTATAGAGAAATCTAAACTTTACGAAAACCATGGTTTTAACATGATAAGCGACGTTTTAAACAGCTTAGAAAATAACGAAAATCTAATTTTTTCTAACAACTACATATACATGAGACCTTATGTGAATGATAAATTGTTTCAACAAGGTTTATTGTTACCTCTACCAGATACAAAAGAGGAGTTCCTCAAATTACTTGAAATAGCTCCAAATAACACTCTACTTCTTATAAGTAGTGACATAGATACAACTTGGTACGAGTACTGCAACAAGTACATAAAACGCTACGGGGACTTGGACATTATAGCCCCTGAAAAATCCACTTTTCCAATATTGCCAAAAATCAATTTAACAAACCCCATCTTAAAGATGACTTTTGATGATGCAAACGATACAACAGTTGTAGATCATAGTGGTTTCGGAAACAATGGCGTAAATTATGGAGCCAAAATCGTTAAGGGGTACTACGGAAATGCCTTGAGATTCGATGGCAAACAGTGGGTGTCCATTCCAAGTAAGGAGGTTCTAAATGTTCGAAATGAGATAACAATAAGTTTTCTCGCATTAATTCAAGAAGCCAAACCCTCTAAAGGTTACATGATTTTGTCTAAAGGATATGCTCCATTTTATGGATCCTTCGATATTTTTATTTATGATAGCAAAATTTCCTTTCAACTTGGACAAGTTGGTTCCATTTCTATTCCCGTAGAGCCCTATATAGGGACTTGGGATTACTTTGTCTTCGTATATGATGGTAAAAGTATGGAAGTCTATGTTAACGGTTCGCTAGTAGCTTCTAAACCTGCTAGTGGAGTTATTAGAAGCACCGAGTTTGACTTAGAAATTGGAAGGGATAGCGAAAGAAAATTATACTATTATGTTGGTCTGATAGATGAATTGCAAATATCTAATAAAGCGCTATCGAAGCATTTGATTGTGAAAATGTTTCATTCTTCGTATGCAGAGAATGTTCTACGGGTTTCTCTACCCAAAGGGAACGCTAGCTTGTTTCGGGTTTTAAACAGCAATATGAATAAATCCCAGGAAATTAATGTTTCAAATTTAAAATTCTTTATCGATAAAAATTATACTATTAAATTAGAATTTGATATAATCTCTTCAAAATCAAAAAACGTGACAATATTAATATCCACAGATAGATTTACCAAACTTTATGAAGTGAAATTAGTTCCCAGTATAAATCATATTGAATTTTCCTTTGAGTATATCAGAGATACATCTTGGTATGAACCTGGTGGCTTTTACTGGAACCATTTAGCAAAAACTAGGGTTCTTATTGTAGAGGATGGTTTTCTCGTTTTTAACCAGTTCCTTACTTTGTGGAACTTAAAATTAGTAAATTTAATGTTAATGTTCTTAATTTCATTCTTACTAATAACCCTTATCATTACTAAGTTAAGCATATGTCTCTAAACATTTCTATTTTGACACTACAATGGGCATTAAATGTTGGTGCTTATTTGCAACTATATTCGTTATTCCATATCCTTTCTCGAATTCAAAAAAATGTGAATGTAGAAATCATAAACTATATACCCAAACCTCATTCTCAATCATTGAATGAAAAGATACGGGAGCGTGGCTTCATTGGAGGAACAAAACTTGTTGCGGGAAGAATCTTAGATCAAATTTGTTGTCTAGGTTTTGAAAGAAGAAAGAAAATTTTGTTTGAAAAATATCTAAACAATCTTAAACTAACCGAACCAGTTATCGGTCTTAACGAACTATTTAACGTTGCTGAGAAATTTGATACGATTGTTGTTGGAAGTGATTGGGTGTGGAGTCCTGAGTTTCCTATGCATTATCATGAGTATGCATATTTGCTTCCATTTAAATTGAAAACAACTCTAAAAGTTGCATATAGTGCAAGTTTTGGAATTGACACTCCTTGGAAGGTCCCTTCAACCATTCAACACCTTTATGGGAAGTACATTCGCGATTTCGATTTTGTATCTCTCAGAGAAAAAAGCCACATTCCTTTCCTTTCAAAGCTAATAAAAAAACCGGTTTATAATGCTCTTGACCCGGTATTTCTTACGGAAAAAATGTTGTGGGAGCACAATCTTTTGAATGTTAAGATTCCTGATGAAATGAAGAATTTTCTAAATGAAGATTATATTTTTATATATAATTTGGAACCTTATTTAATTTTTGAGTTAAAATCTCTATTATCAATATTCCAAAGGAGAGGATATAAAGTTGTAATATATAAATTGCCTAGATTGAATCCTATATATAATTTTATAAAAGATATTTCATCTTTTTTCACATTGAGACTTGGGGGAATAAAATTTGCTGAGTATATAGGTCCATATGAATTCATATTGATTATAAGTAATTCTAAATATGTTATCACAGATAGCTTCCACGGTACGGCTTTCTCAATTATTTTTGAGAAACCATTTGTCTCAATCAGCCGCCCCAAGGCAAGTATTAGAATACGCGATCTACTAGATCTTTTTAAGCTCCAGAATAGATTTGTATATTATAATGCTGATGCTGTTGAAATTAGTAAAAAGCTTGAGGAAAGTATAGACTTTAAACCTGTAGCGTTAAAGCTTGAATACTATAGGAGAAAATCATTAGAATTACTTAGAACATCTTTAGTAAAAAATTAGAAATCAGGATATATGCAAAAACTTACAAGAGAGCTCACGAATTATTTTATTGGAAATAATCTCGGTGTTTTCATTGCTTCTGCAAGAAATTATGAGGTTAGGCAGCGATCTGCTAGTGGTGGCGTTTCCACGGCCATTCTTAGGTATCTTTTAGAGAATAAATATGTAGATGCAGTGATTGTTCCCAAACCCAGATTTATGAAAGGATTTGTTTATGGTATCTGGACTATTATTCAAAACCCGGACGAGGTTTTAGAATTCTCTGGTTCACTTTATGCTCCTACCTTTGGTTTTAACAAAATATTTAACTATGCTCTAAAAAAGTTTAAACGTATAGCTGTATCTGCTTTGCCTTGCTATACAAAAACTATAAGAAAGATACTTGAGCTTCAAGGACGCAGTGAAGATGTTTTCATAGTAGGTCTGTACTGTGACAATACTCCAGGCATCTATGCAACAAAATATGCGCTGAAGTTCTTTAAAATACCTGTAGAGGAAGTTGTATCCATAAGATTTAGAGATGGAAGATGGCCAGGTCATACAATAATACAAACAAAAAGTGGAAGCTTCTCTATTCCTTTTCCCATATTCTGGGATTCAGGGTTTGGGCAATACTTTCACGGAGTGGGATGTTATCTATGCACAGATCATACAAATGTCTTGGCTGATATATCTTTGGCTGATCCATGGACACTACCTTATGATCTTTTAGAAAAAATTGGAGGTGCTACGCTTGTTATCACGAGAACTGATAAGGGTTTGAAAATATTTAAAAAGGCTATAGAAGATAAATATATTGAGGCAGAGGAGATAGATTCCATCTTTGCAATACAGGGTACTACCCTAATCAAAGAGTCAAAAAAGGTTTTACGAAAATGCCTTTGTGAAACCAAATTATCTCCAAGTTTCGTGACTGTCACTTATGAATTGTTAAACAACATCGGTCGTTTTTTGTCCTCAAAGGAAAGCTTATGGATTCTTCTTAAAATATTTCACAAATTCGCAAGTCCACTGGCATTTTCAATAGCTTATTATCTGGATGATAAACTGAAGACTAGATGGGCAAAAATAAATAAGTATATAACGTACTCTCAAAAGAATAAAGGATATTCCGTAAAGAAACTTTTAGAAACTAGAAATTCCTCCTTTTCCTGGCGAGTGGATTGAAATCCCAGAAAAAAATACTGCTTTTGCATGGAGGTGGATACGGTTCCATTGTGCTCGGAGATCGTATTAGAATAAAAGCAATTTTGGAGTATCTTTCTAAGAACGGCTTCAATGTTATTGAGGCACGTATACATTCTCGCCTGCAAAAGATAATTATGGGTCTTCCAATTAGTGTGTATGCAGTAAATCGTTTCAAGTCAATTCCTCCATTGTCTTTAAGCAGCCCTATGCTGTGGCTAGATGTAAATGCTCATGCTAATTACTTTGAGCGAGTCATTTGTCGAACAAGTCCAGACGTAGTAATAGCTGAGACATCAATCATTGGGTGGATAGCCTCATCTATATGTAGAATTTTCTCGGTTCCATGCTTGGTGGATGTTCATGGCTTGCTCTTTGCGGAGCAAAGAGGACAAGGTTTGCCACATTGGGAATATTATAGACAACTAGAAGAAGAAGTTTTCCAAAACAGTGATCACATCTTTGTTGTTAGCAAGTACATGAAAAATTATATTTCGAGATCTTTTAATATTTCCCCAGAAAAAATAACCGTTGTTCCAAATGGTGGAACTCCGCAGCCTTTTAGTGCTGTATATAAAGTTCCCCTTAGAATTATATATGCAGGTAATTTTGCTTATTGGGAGAAAGTGGATGATTTCCTCGATCTAGCTAAATATCTTGCCCATGATTATAGATTCAAATTTTACTTGGCAGGGGCAGGATCGCTTAAGAATAAACTTCTAAGTCGAATTGAAAGCGAAAAAATCCCAGTAAAATATCTGGGATACATTCAAAGGCGTTACTTCTTCTCAGTTCTTTCA
>Ga0080004_1096304_pt1 | contig 10514 bp, 9 predicted proteins | sample WasSprMetagenome_FD_69207 | JGI IMG/M metagenome (GOLD analysis project Ga0080004, IMG submission 69207) | Sulfidic aquatic microbial communities from Washburn Spring, Yellowstone National Park, USA - WS (SPADES assembly) (version 2) | ecosystem: Environmental > Aquatic > Thermal springs > Hot...
CCCTCTTTGCATTGAGCCTTGGGAAGGGATGGGAATGGCTACGCAAACCCAAGTTATCTTTCAATCCTCTTTGCATTGAGACCCAACACCACCGCCGCCACCGCCGCCACCACCACCTATACTTTCAATCCTCTTTGCATTGAGACCCCCTAACGCCACATACCCCCCATTTGCATATAGTAGTCTTTCAATCCTCTTTGCATTGAGACGTTGTCCGCTTGGGAACAATCCGGTTCATTTTGTAGGACCCTTTCAATCCTCTTTGCATTGAGACAACCGTCACCACCACAGCCACCAACACCACCAAGCCCACCCTTTCAATCCTCTTTGCATTGAGACACACAAGGACAAGAACCCCGAGACCAATTGGGATCACCTTTCAATCCTCTTTGCATTGAGACAGGCATAGCGAGTATTCTGGCAAGGTCTTCAGGCACACCACTTTCAATCCTCTTTGCATTGAGACCAGGCCGAAGGACGAGATGATGTAGTTTGGGTATGCAAAAACTTTCAATCCTCTTTGCATTGAGACGTCACATTCGAGAAGTACGGCTTCCTGCTTGGGCTGGTCTTTCAATCCTCTTTGCATTGAGACAAAACAGGACAGTTCAGTGAGGACTTTGTGGTCTATGCTGTGCCTTTCAATCCTCTTTGCATTGAGACAAACGCTGGGGTAGAAACGTCACACCTGTATGGATTTATCTTTCAATCCTCTTTGCATTGAGACTTACCTGAACCCTCCCCTGACCTGAAAGTCTCCTTCCCATCTTTCAATCCTCTTTGCATTGAGACCAGACAGGTTTGTACCCCGCCTACGAGTCCCCCAGATACTTTCAATCCTCTTTGCATTGAGACAAGATACTAAATGAAATGGAAGCACAGTACCCCAATGGCTTTCAATCCTCTTTGCATTGAGACAAAAAGAGGCATGTTCATGGGTTTCTTTTGACCTCAGATAACTTTCAATCCTCTTTGCATTGAGACGATGGGTGCATACCCGTTGCTATCAGAAGTGGCAGTTAACTTTCAATCCTCTTTGCATTGAGACGAGCTGATGTCCACGGTTCCGGGGAGGAGGAAGACCGAGCCTTTCAATCCTCTTTGCATTGAGACCTTAGTGCCTCGGCCTTGGCTAGTGCACAGGCTGTAGCTTTCAATCCTCTTTGCATTGAGACACAGCTTGCCAAGGAAGTGGAAGAGAAAAAGAAGAAGGACTTTCAATCCTCTTTGCATTGAGACTTTTGAGCACTTGCATGGCTCTCTTTAGATCAGCATAGCTTTCAATCCTCTTTGCATTGAGACATGAGAGAGCAAAGAGAATTTACATTAGTATTCTATAACTTTCAATCCTCTTTGCATTGAGACATAGGAAGTGAAAGTAATGTTAAATGAAGTCATATACTCTTTCAATCCTCTTTGCATTGAGACCAGAGCTGACAGGAGAGACAGGGAAGAAGCTAAAAGCTCTCTTTCAATCCTCTTTGCATTGAGACTTCCCAGACCTTATCCGATACCTTTACTGTCTTCATCTTCTTTCAATCCTCTTTGCATTGAGACTATCGGTCTCGAAATGAACAAGCTATTTGACCTTCTAATCTTTCAATCCTCTTTGCATTGAGACCTAAGCAGAAGAATAAGGCAGTAGATAAGCTAGTTCCATCCTTTCAATCCTCTTTGCATTGAGACGTTAGCTATGTTGATAGTCTCAGAAGGTTTTACAATCTCTTACTTTCAATCCTCTTTGCATTGAGACCCAGAACTTCCTCAGGAACAGCAGTATCATGAATAAAGCTACTTTCAATCCTCTTTGCATTGAGACCATATGAAAAAGCTAAGGAAGGCAAAAGCAGGGCTTTCTTTCAATCCTCTTTGCATTGAGACCCCAGAGCTGGAAAGGAAAGCTGTAGAGGCACAGCTGGACTTTCAATCCTCTTTGCATTGAGACACAAGCGGATCTGAAAGCATAGAAAACGTGCATATGTGCTTTCAATCCTCTTTGCATTGAGACACCTTCCACCTGTACAACGGGCCGCAGGAGGTTCACACCCTTTCAATCCTCTTTGCATTGAGACGAGGGGAAGAGGAGGAGCGTGGTGCTGGGGGGGCACGGACTTTCAATCCTCTTTGCATTGAGACAATTAGTATGGAAGAAAGAAAGATCCTTGTTCTTGTTCCCTTTCAATCCTCTTTGCATTGAGACTCATGTTTCCACCTCTGACCCCACAAGGGGTCATGAAACCTTTCAATCCTCTTTGCATTGAGACATGCTCCTAAACCCATATATATACGGCCGGAGTGGAATCTTTCAATCCTCTTTGCATTGAGACATCCTAAGCTCCTCCGTGCCGGCCGAGGTAAGGGCAAACTTTCAATCCTCTTTGCATTGAGACGACTCGGACATGGCCCTCGAGAGATTCGTGGCGGAGCCAACTTTCAATCCTCTTTGCATTGAGACTTCAGTTAACTACTGCTATATCCTTATCTCTTTTGACCCTTTCAATCCTCTTTGCATTGAGACAGAGGAGGGTAGAGATCACAAGGGAGGTTGACTACGCACTTTCAATCCTCTTTGCATTGAGACGAAAAAGAGGAAGTGGAACTGAGCCCGGAGCTGGAGGAGCCTTTCAATCCTCTTTGCATTGAGACAGTTCATTTCCGCAGGTGTGCAGAAGAACCTTATTCCTTTCAATCCTCTTTGCATTGAGACGAATGAGGTATATGCCGAAGGAGGCAAGTGCCAAGCCGAACTTTCAATCCTCTTTGCATTGAGACGGGGAGGTGCAAGGAAAACATAACGGCCTGCGTTGAGGACATCTTTCAATCCTCTTTGCATTGAGACAAATCAGAATAATGCCTTATGCGGATAACTATGAAGAATACTTTCAATCCTCTTTGCATTGAGACAGAGTGCGAGTTTCCTATCACAATCGTTGACCCCTCTCTTTCAATCCTCTTTGCATTGAGACCACTGTGATCCAGAGATCCGCACGGACTTTTCCGTTCTCTTTCAATCCTCTTTGCATTGAGACGAATGTCCCTGCCCCTTTGGGGGATTGATTTATGGGAACTTTCAATCCTCTTTGCATTGAGACCGCCACAGAGTGGGGGGATGACTGGATAGTGAACCCAGCTTTCAATCCTCTTTGCATTGAGACACTGGGTTGTAATCTACTTTTAAAGTAACTGTAGCGTAGCTTTCAATCCTCTTTGCATTGAGACAGAATACTCAAGTGCTGTTTATCCATCCCATAAACCTGAAGCTTTCAATCCTCTTTGCATTGAGACACAGGCAAGTGTTGGATAAGGCAATCGAGCTTTACATGCTCTTTCAATCCTCTTTGCATTGAGACCGTTGTCCTTAAAGTTTAGCTCAGCGTATACAAACAGATCTTTCAATCCTCTTTGCATTGAGACTCGGAGTAAAATCTGGGGCCCCGCTGGGAGGGAGTATATCTTTCAATCCTCTTTGCATTGAGACTCGCATATACCTTGGCCAATCCTGCCTCAAGGTGGGCCTCTTTCAATCCTCTTTGCATTGAGACTGATAGGAGGGTGGATGAGCTTCTGAGGAGGGGAGATGCTTTCAATCCTCTTTGCATTGAGACGCAGCTCTTAAGGTCAAATGGCAAAAAGCACATCAAGGCTATCTTTCAATCCTCTTTGCATTGAGACAGTGCCTTTGTCTTCTCCTCAAGCTCCTCAGAGAGCCTATCTTTCAATCCTCTTTGCATTGAGACCTCAAAGCTGAAGAAGAGGCTGTACATGTAGGCCTCATCTTTCAATCCTCTTTGCATTGAGACATCTTGGAGTATGCAAGAACACACCCGGCGTTCGCCAAGCGCTTTCAATCCTCTTTGCATTGAGACTCCCGGCACCGACTGCGTTCATCGACGCATCAACAATAGCTTTCAATCCTCTTTGCATTGAGACAGATGCAGGCTTTATCATTTCACCCTTCCAGCCATATATATCTTTCAATCCTCTTTGCATTGAGACATGTCCATCGCCAAATGCTGGGCGACCTTCTTTATAAAGTCTTTCAATCCTCTTTGCATTGAGACAACAATTGACGAGCGCCTCTCATCGACAAAGGTGATCTTTCAATCCTCTTTGCATTGAGACAGCAGGATGAAAACGGGGAATACAAACTTCAGATTCATGCTTTCAATCCTCTTTGCATTGAGACAGGTTCATGTTTCCTGAGAGGCTAAGCTCAAAGGACAAACTTTCAATCCTCTTTGCATTGAGACTTCAACAGTAAACAATTCTTCTGGTTTCGGATACAGCATCTTTCAATCCTCTTTGCATTGAGACCTATGTATAGCAGGGAAATACCAACAGCTGATGCTATTCCTTTCAATCCTCTTTGCATTGAGACGAGATAGCCAGAAGATTGGGAATGAGCTTGGTTACAGTGACTTTCAATCCTCTTTGCATTGAGACGTTGATGCATTGGCTGTTGGATCAACTGTCATGGTTTCCTTTCAATCCTCTTTGCATTGAGACGATGCAATAGAACTATAAGACAAGATAACTACAAAAAACTTTCAATCCTCTTTGCATTGAGACGAAAAATATCGACAACCCTGAAATACTACGTAATAGGGGCCTTTCAATCCTCTTTGCATTGAGACCCTACACCGTTAGCGTTACTGCCAACGACACAAGCACAAACACTTTCAATCCTCTTTGCATTGAGACGGCGGAGTGGAGGTGGGCGCACAGGAAGAAGAGCGCGATCTTTCAATCCTCTTTGCATTGAGACTCCTTAGCTTTAGAAGAGTCAGCAGGTCGGGGAATTTCCCTTTCAATCCTCTTTGCATTGAGACTTTATATACCCCTCGGCGGATGACGTGAAAAATTCCATCTTTCAATCCTCTTTGCATTGAGACCTGTTCCGGTACTCCTCCGCCTCCCTCCTTTTCAGCTCTACTTTCAATCCTCTTTGCATTGAGACATACCACCGTGGACGCCAGCAGGAAGAGGGAAACGTATACTTTCAATCCTCTTTGCATTGAGACATGAGCCTTGAAAGTATTGCATTAGCCTTTGTCTCCCTTACTTTCAATCCTCTTTGCATTGAGACCTTGGCTTGAGCTGTACAAGCAGATTGCATCATACATAACTTTCAATCCTCTTTGCATTGAGACCGCAGCGGGCGAGGAGGAGGTAGGGTCCTTCATCTACATCTTTCAATCCTCTTTGCATTGAGACGGAACCTGTGCTGCTTGGTTCAGGATGCCTACGGCATGGCTTTCAATCCTCTTTGCATTGAGACCTGAACATCATCCTCCCTCCTTCTTCTCGGGCTTCTCCTCCTTTCAATCCTCTTTGCATTGAGACTTTTCTTGGGCTACAGGAGCATGGAGATGACGGGATAGCCCTTTCAATCCTCTTTGCATTGAGACAGAGGGTCGTGCCGAGGGGCGGGAAGAGTGGCTACTTTCCTTTCAATCCTCTTTGCATTGAGACTGGACACGATGCCGATGGGGAAGTTCACCAGAAAATACGCACCTTTCAATCCTCTTTGCATTGAGACCAAGAAGGAGGTTACCTTCACTGTGAAAGGTGTTCCTCCGGCTTTCAATCCTCTTTGCATTGAGACGGGCATAAAGTGAAAAAGGGATCAAGATGACATGGATAGGGCCTTTCAATCCTCTTTGCATTGAGACTGGGGGCTGGCTCTGGAGCCGATGCACAGCCCCATGTGGACTTTCAATCCTCTTTGCATTGAGACCATCTGTATTATTGTGTCAACACTATTCTTGAGGTCATCTCTTTCAATCCTCTTTGCATTGAGACAACTTTGTCACAATTGACGCATGCGACATGGCATCAAATTCTTTCAATCCTCTTTGCATTGAGACCAGAGAGAGCGAGATATTATCATAACAGGGGGGGATTCATCTTTCAATCCTCTTTGCATTGAGACTTGTTGTTGAGGTCATCGACAAACTGGTATATTATCTCCTTTCAATCCTCTTTGCATTGAGACTTATATGCCATGCGGGATGGTAGCCTTTCGATCCTATGAATCTTTCAATCCTCTTTGCATTGAGACTGAAGAGGTATATAAGGAGATGCTCGAAGCCGACTTTCTAAGCTTTCAATCCTCTTTGCATTGAGACATTCTCCGCTATAAGAGAGAGGTTTCCATCAGGAGACATCTTTCAATCCTCTTTGCATTGAGACAGACAACATAAAGCAAAAGCTGATAGATAGCCACGTAAGCTTTCAATCCTCTTTGCATTGAGACCAAGCTTGCTAGAAAGAAGCTTGAAAAGTAAAAAATAACTTTCAATCCTCTTTGCATTGAGACCCCCGTGGAGGATTTAGTCAGGGGAAGGGGGAGGCTCACTTTCAATCCTCTTTGCATTGAGACTCTGGAGAAGGCGACGGAGAAGGAGAGGAGGGGCTTGCCCTTTCAATCCTCTTTGCATTGAGACCTGCCCCCGTTGCTGGGTTCCGACGGCACGGTATATACTCTTTCAATCCTCTTTGCATTGAGACCTCGGGGTAAAACTCGGGGCCCTCTAGGGAGGGATGTGCATCTTTCAATCCTCTTTGCATTGAGACTCAGGATATTCGAGAGGACGAGGGACTTTAAGGACTTCAGCTTTCAATCCTCTTTGCATTGAGACATGCACTGGGTTAAGGTAACTCAGGCGATAAAATGTGCCCTTTCAATCCTCTTTGCATTGAGACTTGCCATGATTTCAGCATTCACTCTAGGTATAACTTTCTTTCAATCCTCTTTGCATTGAGACTTTTACGTTAACTGTCTCTCTCTATAACTTTAAAATAACTTTCAATCCTCTTTGCATTGAGACTTGTAAAAGAACCCCTTCAAGCACCCTTATTCCCCCTCCTTTCAATCCTCTTTGCATTGAGACCTATTATTTTCCACATTTTCCTCGGCGATTCGTTAATTCATCTTTCAATCCTCTTTGCATTGAGACTCTTGCGGCGTGTGTAGGGAGGTCCTGTTTCCAATGATGCACTTTCAATCCTCTTTGCATTGAGACTGGGGGAGTTTGACTACAGCAGGATATTTGGAGCTAGGACTTTCAATCCTCTTTGCATTGAGACGGACCAAATTAGTAGCTTTGGTCATAATCTCACTCCCCCGACTTTCAATCCTCTTTGCATTGAGACTCCTGAGGGACTTTTATCTTATCAACTTCAACCTGAACTTTCAATCCTCTTTGCATTGAGACACACTCCAGCTGAGGGAGAGCTTGCTCTGAGGTTCTTCCTCTTTCAATCCTCTTTGCATTGAGACGCATTACACACCTCAGCAACATGCCTGTCAAACACAGGCTTTCAATCCTCTTTGCATTGAGACCACCAGCTCGTCGCCCTTCAGGTATTTCTTAGGCCCAACTTTCAATCCTCTTTGCATTGAGACTCCTCCTGATAGGGCTGGGAAAAGGGCTAAGCTCAAGACTTTCAATCCTCTTTGCATTGAGACCGTCGGGACGACCGTCACCATGGTCTTGCCTCACAATGCTTTCAATCCTCTTTGCATTGAGACATATTTGCAGGCATTCGATGCCCAGATAAGGGCAATAGCTTTCAATCCTCTTTGCATTGAGACAGCAGCTAACTCGGAGCTTCTTGTGTTATGGGGATTGTCTTTCAATCCTCTTTGCATTGAGACATTCACATTTTTCAGGGTGATATATGGATGCCCACGCCCACTTTCAATCCTCTTTGCATTGAGACTAAGAGCCTTCACCAAGCTTGAAAGCTTGCTGAGAGTTACCTTTCAATCCTCTTTGCATTGAGACACATGCATTGAGCTTCTTAAGGAAAGGCTTGATAACCCAACTTTCAATCCTCTTTGCATTGAGACGAAAACAAAAATTATCAGGTGGTATTATGCCCGTAACCAACTTTCAATCCTCTTTGCATTGAGACGACCCTCGAAAACATAAGTACAGACCTGAAGAACATAAACTTTCAATCCTCTTTGCATTGAGACTCTGTAGTAGAAGTACCATAAGTGCTCAAATGCATGGTTCTTTCAATCCTCTTTGCATTGAGACGACCCTATTATCCTTCTCATGTTCTGCCAGTAAGTCTCACTTTCAATCCTCTTTGCATTGAGACGGAAAAGTGATAGGAGAAGCAAGGATAGAGGTAACCGACTTTCAATCCTCTTTGCATTGAGACCTTAAGCTTAGCCCTTTTTCCAGCCCTATCAGGTGGAATATCTTTCAATCCTCTTTGCATTGAGACAAATAAAGAGCACAAGAATATACAAGATAAAGAGCAAGACTTTCAATCCTCTTTGCATTGAGACCTTTGTGTTTTGGCTCTACGCAAACAAGAGCGTAATATCTTTCAATCCTCTTTGCATTGAGACACGGAGAGGACTAACTTTAGGGAGAAGAAGATAAGCATCTTTCAATCCTCTTTGCATTGAGACCTAACTGATGGCTCTCTCTCCTGCTTCTCTTCATTCATCACTTTCAATCCTCTTTGCATTGAGACTGGTTTGCAGGAGCTCCTTCTCAATGAACAACATGGCTTTCAATCCTCTTTGCATTGAGACACTACTCGCTCGAGGGGCTTGAGACGGCAATAGACAGTTGCTTTCAATCCTCTTTGCATTGAGACTCCGGGACGGCCCCGACAGCTGGAGAAAGGCTGGGTGTCTTTCAATCCTCTTTGCATTGAGACCTTCTGCAGGAGGAGGGAGAGAGTTGAGGGCTGCTGACCCGGAGAAAGGCTGGGTGTCTTTCAATCCTCTTTGCATTGAGACATACTACCGTTGTGTTGTGGTCTCCTGCACCCAAAGACGCTTTCAATCCTCTTTGCATTGAGACTGATATCTCTCGGCCCGCACCTGAGGATAGTGGGCTCCTTTCAATCCTCTTTGCATTGAGACGCAGTATCGTTAGCTCTTCAAGTTTTTTTCTATCCAACTTTCAATCCTCTTTGCATTGAGACAAGCCATGACATAGAGAGAATCTCTGAGATAATGGACATAACTTTCAATCCTCTTTGCATTGAGACCTTTTCCCTCTGCATGAGTTCCTCTATCTCCCTGTTCCCTTTCAATCCTCTTTGCATTGAGACTAAAGTCGCTGAAGGACAACGAAAAGCCCATAGTGCTCACTTTCAATCCTCTTTGCATTGAGACCAGGGCTGAGGGGGAGGGAAGGTGGAACGTGGAGCTGTCTTTCAATCCTCTTTGCATTGAGACAGGAGGATGAGGGGATAAGAGGACTAGCACAGACCTATCTTTCAATCCTCTTTGCATTGAGACCCGGTTCCCTCTCCTAGTCAAATAAAAATGGCTCAGCAACTTTCAATCCTCTTTGCATTGAGACTGGCGCCATCGGCCATTATACTCGTGGCCGTGCCGAGGGCTTTCAATCCTCTTTGCATTGAGACGGACGTGTCGGCCCTTCCAGCCAATATCGTGCAGTTTGAGTCTTTCAATCCTCTTTGCATTGAGACTCGAGCCCGGGACACCATCAATAGCAAATCAGATAGGGCCTTTCAATCCTCTTTGCATTGAGACTCCCTATCACCAGTTTGGATATACCGACATAGGTTATGTTCTTTCAATCCTCTTTGCATTGAGACATGTGAGGGTAAGAACCTAGCGATAGAGCTAGCAAACTTTCAATCCTCTTTGCATTGAGACCTATTGTTATCCTTTTCGGGTTAAATGGCACGATATTCACTTTCAATCCTCTTTGCATTGAGACTGGACAGAGAGAGAACAGCAGAGAGCGCAGTATATAATAAGCTTTCAATCCTCTTTGCATTGAGACGAGCTTCTTCGATGCATTCTACTCTCCTTTACCTCACTTTGACTTTCAATCCTCTTTGCATTGAGACCAGCGATTGAGATGATCCGTGGGATCGATTAGGAGGTAGCTTTCAATCCTCTTTGCATTGAGACGGACTATAACTTTGTAAAAGAATTCTTAGATGAATATAAACTTTCAATCCTCTTTGCATTGAGACTCCACTCAGCTCTCTCAGGCATATATCACACCAAAAAAACTTTCAATCCTCTTTGCATTGAGACTGTCCCAACGACAACCAGCACCCTTGCCGACGTAGATATCTTTCAATCCTCTTTGCATTGAGACCAACCGTTATGGTTAGGGTTTCACCCGGTGTAACACTGAGACTTTCAATCCTCTTTGCATTGAGACATAATGCCTTATACTCCGACACCGCTAAAGGCACGAGGACTTTCAATCCTCTTTGCATTGAGACTTATTGCTTTTCAAAGAAGGATGTGGCCTGAAATTTACTTTCAATCCTCTTTGCATTGAGACCGGTTACATCTGGGAGAGCATGCCGAACGCTGTCCCAACCCTTTCAATCCTCTTTGCATTGAGACGGAGCAAAGGTTCAAGCGATGCAATTATTCTCTGTTCTTTCAATCCTCTTTGCATTGAGACATATACTCTAACAATCTATCTGTACCAAGAGGCTCCTATTTAACCCTTTCCACAAACCCCTCTCTCGAACATTGACTATGAGGG